>Ga0213881_10000734_pt1 | contig 18373 bp, 17 predicted proteins | sample BarmaccoBMER_R08_FD_160104 | JGI IMG/M metagenome (GOLD analysis project Ga0213881, IMG submission 160104) | Barbacenia macrantha exposed rock microbial communities from rupestrian grasslands, the National Park of Serra do Cipo, Brazil - ER_R08 ... | reverse complement strand
CCAGCGTTGACTGCGAGAACGCGCGGACCGTCGCGAGCTTCGACGCCGGACAGATCGCCCGCTGGCAGACCATCGCCAACACCAGAGCGCGCTCCCGCGACGGTTGACGATCCAACAGCCTGGCCAGCTCAAGCCGCCTGGCCATCGACAGCGCCGCCGTCACGTGCCCCGCCGGCAGCGAGCGCTCGATCTCGAACGCGTCCGAGAGCACCCCCACCGGCTCGCCCCGCAACCCCGCGCGCACCAGCTCGACCAGCTCCTCGGGCAGGTGCGAAATGTTCCCGACCGTCTCGTTGCGGACCTTCCCGCCTTCCCGATAGGAGCGCCGCAACAGGTGCGTGACGTACTCCCTGCCCTTCCCCTGACGTCTATTGGTGACAACGTGAATCGCGCTCGTCGCACGCGGTCTTCGCGACATGGCCGAACCATACCGCCAACGCCGGACAGATCATAAATACTATTGATGACTACACGACTCACCCAACGAAAGGCCGAAACCCCAGCATCCACCGAGGATTCGGCCTCTCAGACCCAAGTTATTGAGGGGAACTTCGGACTAGAGCAACGCCTCGCGGGAGAGGATCACGTAGTCGGTCTCGTCGCCGGGGGCGTTCTCGTGGATCTCGGTGTAGAGGACGAACAGGTGGTCGGTCATGGCCTGCTTGGCGGCGGGCGCATCGCGCTCACGGATCGCTTTGAGGATCTTGCCGTGACCCGTGGCCGAGCGCGCCGCGGCCCAGGGCAGCGCGAGAGTCTTGCGGCGGAAGTCAGTGAGCTCGGCGATGAGCAAGTGGTACATCCGCTCGAGAAAGCGGTTTCGCGCTGCGGCCATGATTGCGGTATGGAAGGCCTCATCGGTGTCGACGACCGCTTGGACATCGCGCCGTTTCCCGGCCTCGGCGTGCTCGAGGTTGTGGCGCTCGATCACCTCTATCTGATCGGGTGTGGCTCTGACCGCGGCGAGCGCAGCGGCGAGCCCCTCGAGTGCGAACCGCGCCTCGACCAGGTCCACGATCGCCCGCGGGTCTGCGGCCGTCCAGCGGGCGAAGTCGGCGAGCGGGTCGGCCGGCGCGGCCTGCGAGACGAACGCGCCGAGCCCTTTACGGGTCTCGATCAGGCCAAACGCGCGGAGCTTCTGCAGGCCTTCGCGCACCGAGGTGCGCCCGACCTGAAAGTCGTCGGCCAACTCCTGCTCGGTCGGCAGGCGATCTCCCGGTCTGAGCTCGCCGTCCCGGATTGCCCGCGCTAGGCGCTCCGCGATCACGTCCGAGACGCGTTCGGTGGCGACGGGAGCGAAACTGATTTCGCTCGCTCTTTTGAGCGTCGACGGAGTCCCCGGTTCGGCCGCCATGTTGCCTTCAAGCATACCACACCTATGACTCCGTACCAGGTTGACAGACAACCTGTCAACCTGGTACGGTGCGGGTGTGGAGCAATTGGACATGATCGTCCGTGGTGGCGCCGTGGTGGGCGACGAGGGCACCCGGGCCGTTGATGTGGCGATACAGGACGGCGTGATCGTTGCTGTCGCTGAGAACCTCGACGCTCGCGCGCCGCAGGAGCTCGACGCCGCCGGGCTGCATGTGCTCCCGGGCGCAATCGACGTGCACGTCCACTGCAACGAACCGGGTCGCACCGCCTGGGAAGGGTTCGCAACCGCTACGAGTGCGCTCGCCACGGGCGGCGCAACCGCGTTCGCTGACATGCCGCTGAACTCAGCTCCGCCGACGATCGACGGGGAGGCATTCGACCACAAGCTCGAGGCGGCCCTCGCGTCGTCGGTGGTCGATTTCGCGCTGTGGGGCGGATTGGTGCCCGGCAACCTCGACCGCCTCGAGGAGCTCGCGGAGCGCGGTGTCATCGGTTTCAAGGCGTTCATGGCGCCGAGCGGCCTGGATGACTTTCCCGCCGCCGACGACCTCACATTGCTCGAAGGCATGAAGATCTGCGCCCGGCTTGGTCTGCCGGTGGCCGTGCACGCCGAGAACGCGACGATCACCGCCGCACTAGCGCAACGCGCGGTCGCGGCGGGCGCGACCAGCGCACAGGACTATTTGGATTCAAGGCCGGTGATCGCTGAGCTCGAAGCGATCAAGCGCGCGCTCGCGTTCGCCGGCGAGGCCGGCTGCGCGCTGCACGTGGTGCATGTGTCGACCGGGCGCGGCGTGGCGGTGATCGCCGAGGGACGCGCACAGGGCGTCGACGTCACCTGCGAGACGTGTCCGCACTACCTGCTGCTGACCGAGGATGACCTCGAGCGCCTGGGGCCGGTGGCCAAATGCGCGCCTCCCCTTCGCAGGCGCGAGGATCAGCAATCGCTCTGGACCGCGCTGGCACGAGAGCAGGTGGACATGGTCTGCTCGGACCACTCCCCGTGCTCACCGGAGCTAAAGGACACCGGGAGCTTCTTCTCCGCCTGGGGCGGCATCACCGGCGCTCAGACGACGCTGACGCTGCTGCTGACCGAGGGTTACCTCGAGCGCAACCTGCCGCTTTCGGCGGTCGCATACATGACCGCACAGCGCCCCGCTCAGCGATTCGCGCTGTCCGGCAAGGGGAGGATCGAGCCAGGCGCCGACGCCGATCTCGCGCTCGTGCGGCTCGGCACCGAGAGCACACTCCAGAGCACCGACTTGCGCTACCGCCACCCGATCTCCGCGTGGACCGGCAGACGCTTGCGCGCGCGGGTGACGCGCACGATTCTGCGTGGCGAGACCGTGTTCGACGGGCGGAACGTGGTCGGCGCGCGAGGAAGGCTGCTGACACCGGATCAACAGCTTGTCCCCAACCCCGCTGGGAGGCCATGACGTGACTACGCAAGCCGAGACCGTTGGCACCCGACTTACCGTGACCGCAGGACCCTACACATTCGGCGGCGCGCTCGAGGAGGTGCTCGCTCCCAAAACATGCGAGGCCTTCAAGGCGATGCTGCCGTTCCAGAGCCGGATCATTCACTCGCGTTGGAGCGGCGAGGCGGCCTGGATCCCACTGGGCGACCTCGAAGTCGGAGTGAGTCATGAGAATCCGACGACGTTCCCCGCTCCAGGGCACATCCTGCTACACCCCGCCGGGCTCAGCGAGTGCGAGATCCTGTTCCCGTACGGCTCCAGCCGTTTCTACAGCAAGGTTGGCGAGCTCGCCGGCAACCATTTCCTGACGCTCACCGAGGGGCTCGAGCACCTGCGCGACCTCGGGGAGCTGGTGCTATGGGAGGGCGCCAAGGAGATCGTGTTCGACCTGGCGGGCCGGCCGTGAGGTTCGCGGCCAACATCTCGATCCTGTTCAAGGAAGCGGCGTTTCTGGAGCGCTTCGAACGCGCGCGCGAGGCCGGGTTCACCGCGGTGGAGTTCTGGTGGCCCACCGGAGAGCGCCTCGACGAGGTCGTCGCGGCGGTCGAGGACGCAGGGGTGCAGGCGATCCTGATCAACTTCGACGCGGGCGACATGCCGAGCGGGGATCGTGGCTTCGTCGGCGACGCCGCGCGCCAGCACGTGTTTCGCGACAACGTGCCGGTGGCACTGGAGCTGGCGCGCAAGCTGGGGTGTCGTCAGCTGAATGCGCTCGTCGGGCACGAGCGCTCTGCCGAGGAGCGCGAGGACCAGCTTGCCCTGGCGCGGGAGAACATCGCCTGGGCGGCCGACCAGGCAGCCGCCGTTGACGCGCGGATCCTGATCGAGGCGGTCAACACGTTCGAGAACGGTCCCTACCTGCTGCACACCACCCGCCAGGCGGCCGACTTCATCCGCAGCGTCGGGCGCCCCAACGTCAAGCTGCAGTACGACGCCTACCACATGCAGCGCATGGAGGGAAACCTCGTCGCGACCCTGCGCGAGCACTGCGGCCATATCGCGCACTTCCAGGCGGCCGATTCGCCCGATCGGGGAGAACCGGGCACGGGCGAGATCAACTACCCGTACGTGCTCGGCGCGCTCGAGCAGCTGGGCTACGACGGGTGGGTGGGGCTCGAATACAACCCGACGACGCCCACCACCGAGGAGAGCCTGCGGTGGCTTGACCGACACGTGCGCAGCAACGGTGGCCGTGTCAAAGACCTGGCTTTGTGAAAGGAGGCGCGATGGCAGAGAAGATCGGCTTCATCGGGCTGGGAATCATGGGCGGCCCAATGGCGCAAAACCTCATCGGCACCGGGCACGACCTCGTCGTGCACAGCCGGCATCGCTCCAGCGCCGAGGAACTAGAACGGCGTGGCGCACAATGGGCCGACGCCCCAAGCGCGGTTGCCGAGCAGGCGGACACGATCATCACGATGCTGCCCGACTCGCCGCAGGTCAGCGAGGTGATCGGCGGCGAGCAGGGGATCCTGCGCTCCGCGCGCGAGGGGTCACTCGTAATCGACATGAGCACGATCTCCCCGGTGGTGACCGTGGAGCTGGCCAAGGCCTCCGGACGCAAAGGCGTCGGTCTCGTCGACGCCCCCGTGTCGGGCGGCGACGTCGGCGCCAAGCAGGGGACATTGTCGATCATGGCGGGCGGCAGCGAAAAGGACTTCGCCCGGGCACGGCCACTGTTCGACGTGCTGGGCAAGACCGTCGTGCATGTCGGCGAGGTGGGCGCCGGTCAGGTGGTCAAGGCGTGCAACCAGATCGTCGTCGCGCTGAGCATCGAGGCGGTCTCAGAGGCACTGGTGCTCGGATCCAAGGCCGGCGTCGACCCCGCCAAGATCCTCGACGTGCTGTCGGGCGGCCTGGCCGCCAACCGCGTGATGGAGATGCGCCGCGAGAACTTCCTCCGGCACGACTTCGCCCCGGGCTTTCGGATCGACCTGCACCATAAGGACCTTGGAATCGCGCTGGCCGCCGGGCGCGAGTACGCCGTCTCACTGCCGGTCACCGCCCTCGTCGACCAGATGCTGCAAGCGCTGCGCGTGGCTGGGCACGGCAGCGAAGACCACTCGGCGCTGCTGAGGGTGATCGAGGATTGGGCAGGGCACGAGATCGGCCAGTCGGCCGTCGCTTGAGGAGGAAGACGAGATGGACTTCTTGCAACCGACGAGCCTGACCGAAGCGCTCGACATCATGAGCGCCCATCCGGAGGCGCTGCCGATCCTCGGCGGCACCGACGTGATGGTCGAGCTGAACTTCGATCGCCGGCGCCCGGCGCAGATCGTCGACCTGGGCCGCGTCGCTGAGCTAGATGACTGGGGCGCTGAGAATGGGCGGCTGCGGATCGGCGCGGGTGTCACGTACGCCCGGTTGATCGCCGACCTCGGCGAGCGCCTGCCGGGTCTGGCTATCGCCTCGCGCACGGTGGGCTCGCCGCAGATCCGAAACCGCGGTACGGTCGGGGGCAACCTCGGCACCTCGTCGCCGGCCGGCGACGGGCTGCCGCCGCTGTACGTCTCGGACGCCGAGGTCGAGCTGGTCTCGAGCGAGGGCCGACGGCGCGTGCCCGTGGAGCGGTTCATCACCGGCCCCAAGCGCAACTCGCTCGCCCCGGGCGAGCTGATCTCCGCGTTTCTGATCCCCGAGGCCGAGGGCCCCCAGCAGTACGCCAAGATCGGCACCCGCAACGCGATGGTGATCGCGGTCTGCTCGGTCGCGCTCGCCCTGCATCCGAGCGAGCGACAGGTCGCGGCCTGCGTGGGCTCGGCCGGGCCGACGCCGATCCGGGCGCTCGACGCCGAGCGGTTCATCGCCGGCGTGCTCGAGGAGGGCAACCTCTGGGAGTCACCGCGAGCGCTTGGAGACACGGCGCTGCGGCGCTTCGGGGAGCTCGTCGAACTGGCAGCGAGGCCGATCTCCGACGTGCGCGGGACCGCCGCGTATCGCCTTCACGCAGTCGGGGTGCTGGGCGAGCGCACGCTGAAGTGGGCGTGGAACGACTACTGCGGAGGATCACGATGAGGCTCACGGTGACGGTCAACGGCGAGCGACGCGAGGTCGACGGGCTGTGGGAGGGAGAGAGCCTGCTGTACGCGCTCCGCGAGCGGCTCGGGCTGCCTGGCTCCAAGAACGCGTGCGAGCAGGGGGAGTGCGGGTCCTGCTCGGTGTATCTCGACGGCACGCTGGTGTGCTCGTGCCTGGTGTTGGCCGGCCAGGCCGAGGATCGGGAGGTGCAAACGGTCGAGGGGATCGCCCCCGACGGAGCCCTTCACCCGGTCCAGTCCGCGTTCGTGGAGACGGGCGCGGTCCAGTGCGGGTTCTGCACCCCCGGGCTGATCGTCGCCAGCCACGATCTCCTGCGCCGCAACCCCCGTCCTACCGATCCGGAGATTCGCGAGGCGCTGGCCGGCAACCTGTGCCGCTGCACCGGCTACGAGAAGATCCTCGACGCGGTTCGTCTGGCCGGCGAGCGGATCCTCGAGACACAAACAGCCGCACAGGCGGGATCAAAACAAGTCTGTGACACGAGTCTGGGAGGAGCCGTGTGATGTCCGTGATCGGAGCCACTTCACAATCTGAGCGCAGCCGCAAACCGCACCCGGTGGATGAGGTGCTGCCTGCGCCCCGGCTGGTGATTCTCGGCGTACAGCACCTGTTCATTATGTACGCGGGCGCCGTTGCCGTTCCCCTGCTGGTGGGGAGCGCGCTCAACCTGTCGACCAAGACGATTGGCCTGTTGGTGAACGCCGATCTGCTCGTGTCGGGGATTGCGACGATCATCCAGAGCGCGGGCATCCGCAACATCCTTGGTGTGCGGTTACCGGTCGTGGCCGGTGCGACGTTCACCGTCGTGACGCCATTCATCGTGATCGCGCAGAAGTACGGCATCCAGGCGGTGTACGGCGCGATGCTGGTGTCAGGCGTGTTCGGACTGTTGATGGCAAAGCCTTTCTCGACCATCACCCGATTCTTCCCGCCGCTCGTGGCCGGTACGGTGATCACCGTCATCGGCCTGTCGCTGATTGGCGCCGACGTCAGCCTGATCGCCGGCAACGATCCGACCGCGCCGAGCTTTGGCCCCGAGTCGCACATCCTGCTGGCGGGGCTCGTCGTGCTGCTGATCATCTTCATCACGCGGTTCTTCCGCGGTTTCATCGGCCAGATCGCGGTGCTGCTGTCAATCGCGATCGGAACGCTGGTGGCGTGGCCCATGGGCCTCCTGCACTTCGGCAGTGTCAGTCACGCCAAGGTGGTTGGCTTCAGCGGGTTCTTTCACTTCGGCGGGCCGAAGTTCCAGGCCGCCGCGATCATCTCGATGTGCATCGTCATGCTGGTGACGTTCACCGAATCGACCGCCGACATGCTGGCGGTGTCAGATATGGTCGACCGGCCTCTGAGCCCCAATGACCTCGCGCGCGGGCTGGCCACCGACGCGCTGTCGGCCTTCATCGCTTCCTTCACCAACTCGTTTCCGGACACGGCGTTCGCCGAGAACGTCGGCCTGGTTGAGATCACTCGTGTGCGCAGTCGCTGGGTGGTGACGGTGTGCGGGGTGTGCCTGGTCATCCTCGGCGTGCTGCCCAAGGTTGGGCAAGTGGTCGCCAACATCCCCGGTCCGGTGATCGGGGCGGCGGCGACGGTGATGTTCGGGATGGTCGCGGCGGTGGGGATCCGCATCCTGCAGAAGGTGTCCTACGCGGGCAACAACAACCTCCTGATTGTGGCGGTGTCGATCTCGTTCGGCCTGATTCCCGCCTTTGCCCCGAACTTCTATCAGCACTTCCCCAAGAACCTCCAGGTCATTTTCGATTCGAGCATCACATCGACCGTGATCGCGGCGTTCCTGTTGAACCTGCTGTTCAATCACTGGAGGCGGCCGGGCGAATCGGCGGTCGGGCTGGGCGGCGAAGCGCTGGCCGACGAGCTCAACCGGCCTGAAGTTGCCGAACGGGCGGCTGCCCCCCACGCCGGCCCCGCCCCCAACAATACGGAGTCCAGCGCGGTGGGCGAGTCACAGCCGCAAGCGCCGACAGCACGATGGGGCGGGGGCGAGTGACCGCCGAGCGGCCGGCGACCCGGACCGTCATCGAGGGTGCGTTCGTCGCGACGGTCAACGACTGCCGCGACGAGCACCCCGACGGTTACGTGGTGGTCGAGGATGAGTGGATCGTCGCGGTCGGAGAAGGCCGCGCCCCGGCGTCGATCGACCCCGACCGGTCCGCCCGCCGGATCGATGGACGTGGCTGCGTGGTGACCCCTGGGCTCGTCAACTGTCACCACCACCTGTACCAGCACCTCACCCGCGGGCTCGCGCAGCAGGCGACCTTGTTCGAGTGGCTTACCGAGCTCTACCCGGTGTGGGCGCATCTGGACGCGGAGCTCGAACGGGCGGCGGCCCGCGCCGGGCTGGCCGCGCTGGCGCGATCGGGATGTTCGACGACGACCGACCACCACTACGTGTTCCCGCGCGGCCGCGAGGACCTGCTGGCCGTCGAAGTGGAGGTCGCGCGCGAGCTGGGCATACGGTTTCATCCTTGCCGGGGATCGATGGATCTCGGCCGCTCGCGCGGCGGACTGCCGCCGGACGAGTTGTGCGAGGACGTCGACGAGATCCTGACCGCCTGCGAGCGGGCGATCGACCGTTTTCACGACCCGGCGCCGGATGCGATGGTCCGGATTGCGCTGGCACCGTGCTCGCCGTTCTCGGTCACCGGCGAGCTGATGGCGCAGACCGCGCAGCTCGCCCGCCAGCGCGGAGTGAGGCTGCACACGCACCTGGCCGAGACGGCCGACGAGGAGCGCTTCTGCCTGGAGCGGTTCGGCTGCCGGCCGGTGCAGTACCTCGAGCAGCTCGAATGGCTGGGCGAGGATGTTTGGCTGGCGCATTGCGTTCACCTCGACCAGCGAGAGGTACAGCACTTCGGCGACACCGGCACCGGAGTCGCGCACTGCCCGAGCTCCAACGCGCGTCTCGGCTCAGGGATAGCGCCGGTGTCAGCGCTACTGTCGGCGGGTGCGCCGGTCGGGCTGGGAGTCGACGGCGCCGCCTCCAACGAGGGCGGCGAACTCGGCCCGGAGATCCGGCAGGCGCTGTTGCTCGCGCGGCTGCGGGGCGGACCGGCGGCGCTCACCGCGCGTCAGGCGCTCGAGCTGGCGACGGTGAAAGGGGCCGCTTGCCTCGGTCGCTCGGAGGAGCTCGGCTCGCTCGCGCCCGGCAAGCTGGCCGACATCGCGCTGTGGCGGATCGACGACCTCGACCACGCCGGGATCGAGGACCCGGTGGCGGCGCTCGTCCTCGGGCCACCCCGACCGGTTCAGGCGCTGCTGGTCCGGGGCCGGCTCGTGGTCGCCGACGGCGAACTGCAGACCGCCGACGAACGACTGATCTCGACCGAGGTGGCGAGCGCCAGCCGGCGACTGGCCGACCGACAAGCGAATGTAAAGGTGACGCGATGAGCTCGACTGAGATGCGTACCACCCCGCTGCCGCGACCGGCGCCTGCGCCGGTGCAGCGCCCCGGCGTCGTGGGCGAGACCACGACGCGGATCGATGGCGGCCCGAAGGTCAAGGGAGAGTTCGAGTACTCCTCAGACCTATGGGCCGACGGAATGCTGTGGGGCGCGACACTGCGCAGCCCTCACCCGCACGCGACAATCTGGTCGATCGACATCTCGCGCGCCCTGGCGCTGCCCGGCGTGTATGCCGTGCTGACCCACGAGGACGTTCCAGGACGCAAGGTCTACGGGATGGAGATCCCCGACCAGCCGGTACTGGCGTGGGAGCGCGCGCGCTACCAGGGCGAGGCGATTGCGCTGGTGGCCGCCGACCATCCGGAGACCGCTCGGCGGGCCTGCGACGCGATCGATGTGGCCTACGAGGTGCTCGAGCCGCTCTCGGACCCCGAGCGCGCGATGGCCGCCGACGCGCCCAAGCTCCATCTCTCGGGCAACGTGCTGCGCCACATCACCCTTCGCCACGGCGACCAGGCGGCCACCGCCGACGTGGTGGTGACCGGCGAGTACGAGGTCGGCAGCCAGGACCAGGCATTCCTCGGCCCGGAGTCGGGGCTGGCGGTGCCCGACGGCGACGGAGGCGTCGACCTGTACATCGCCACGCAGTGGCTTCACGTCGATCGCGACCAGCTCGCCGAGAGCCTCGGGCTGTCGCCCGAACAGGTTCGTCTGACGATGGCGGGTGTCGGCGGCGCGTTCGGCGGGCGCGAGGACCTGTCGATGCAGATCCACGCCTGCATGCTGGCGCTGCACACCGACCGGCCGGTGAAGATCGTCTACAACCGCGAGGAGTCGTTCTTCGGCCACGTACACCGCCACCCATGCCGGATGCACTACGAGCACGGCGCCACCCGGGACGGCGAGCTGGTCTACGTCAAGGCCCGGATCGTGCTCGATGGCGGCGCGTACGCGTCGAGCTCCACCGCGGTGTGCTCGAACGCGGCGTGCTTTGCCTGCGGGCCTTACAACGTCCCGAGCGCGACCGTCGACTGCTCGGTGGTCTACACGAACAATCCACCCTGCGGTGCGATGCGCGGGTTCGGCGCCGTGCAGGTGGCGTTTGGGCACGAGTCGCAGATGGATAAGCTGGCGGCCGCGCTCGGGATAGACCCCGTCGAGCTGCGGATCAAGAACGCGCTCGCGCCCGGCCACCGGCTGCCCACGGGCCAGGTGGTGCGCGAGCCCGCCCCCGTCGCCGAGCTGCTGGAGCGTCTGCGCGCCATGCCGCTCCCGCCTGACGCCTCGCCCGGCCCACGCGACCTGCGCGAGCTGCCCGGCGGCGTGTCGAACACAACGCATGGCGAGGATGTCAGGCGTGGCATCGGCTACGGCGTCGGCTTCAAGAACGTCGGCTTCTCAGAGGGGTTCGACGACTACGCGACCGCGCGCGTGGCGCTGTCGCTCGACGGCGACGGAGACCCGCTGGTGTCGGTGCACACGGCCGCCGCCGAGGTCGGCCAGGGCGTCGTGACCGTGCAGGCTCAGATCGCCCGCACCGAACTTCAGGTCGAGCGGGTCGCGGTCCTGACGGCCGACACCCAGGTTGGCTCGGCCGGCTCGAGCTCGGCTTCGCGGCAGACCTACATGACCGGAGGCGCGGTCAAGATGGCCTGCGAGGCGGTGCGAGAGCGCCTGCTGCAGCGCGTCGCGGATCACGCCGGGCTGGATCCGTTTGACCTCTCGCTGGCCGGTGGCGCGGTGATCGACAGCCGCGGGGAGACGGTCGCGACGCTCGCGGAGGCGCTCGTGAGCGCCCCGATCGAGGAGACGGTCGAGTTCCACCACGCCGAAACCTACCCGCTCGACGAGAACGGCCAGGGCGACGCGCACCTGCAACTGGCGTTCTCGGCCCACCGTGCGGTCGCGGACGTGGACACCCGGCTCGGGCTCGTGCGCGTCGTCGAGCTGGCCACCACCCAGGAAGTGGGTAAGGCGCTGAACCCGCAGGCACTCGACGGCCAGATCGACGGCGGCTCGGCCCAGGGACTGGGTCTCGCGTTGCTCGAGGAGATCCAGATCCGAGACTCCCAGGTCCTCAACGCGTCCTTCACCGACTACCTCCTGCCGACGATCCTCGACATGCCGCCGGTAAAAAAGCAGGTGCTCGAGCACCCAGATCCCGACGCGCCCTACGGGCTCAAAGGGGTTGGCGAACCGCCCAACATCTCGACGCCGCCGGCGGTTGTGGCAGCCCTGCGCTCGGCGTGCAGTCGCGAGCTTGCGCGCATCCCGGTGCGGCCCGAGCAGCTTGCGGGCATCGACGAACCGCGCCGAAGCCGCCCGCCCGCGCCCGGCAGCCGCGGTCCCGCCGGAGCCCGGCCCACCCGCAGCTAGAGAAAGGAGAGCACCGTATGCCTGGATACAACCGAGCTGAGCTTTCGGCCGAGCTGACAGTCGTGCCGTCGTGGGAGGGCAAACAGTCCCCGCGCGCACAGACTGAAGCGGCTCGGCGAGCGGCGTCCGATTCGGGCCTCGCGCACGAGTCGGGCCCGGGCTCAACCATCCTTACCGGCGGCCGGTCTGAGGTGCTGGAGGCCGTGCGCAAGGTGATCGAGGCATCGCTCGACGCAGGAGCTCATATCGTCCAGATCAAGGTGGAGGCGGAGGGTGACGCCCGGAGGTTTGAGAGGTCGTAATGACCGAGCGGCTGACCGTCCGGCACGCCGGCTCGATGCGCGAGGACGAGTTCGTGGCGCGCTTTGGGGCGGTGATCGAGCACTCGGCCTGGGTGGCGCGTGAGGCCTGGCGGCGGCGTCCGTTCGGCGCGTTCGATGATCTCGCCGGGGCGTTCGAAGCCGCGGTCCGCAAGGCTTCGATGCCGGCGCGCGTCGAGCTCGTGCGCGCTCACCCGGAGTTGGCCGGGCGCGAGGCTCACGCCGGCGAGCTCACCGAGGACTCGGCCACCGAGCAGGCCGGAGCCGGGCTGGATCGGCTCTCCCACGAGGAGGCCGAGCGCCTACGGGCGCTCAACCGCGCCTACCGGGAGAAGTTCGGCTTCCCGCTGGTGATCGCGGTGCGAGGGCGCGACAAGGCGTCGATCCTAGCCCAGGGCGAGGCCCGCCTTCGCCACGGACGCGAGGAGGAATTGGAGGCGGCAATCGGCGAGATCGTCGAGATCGCGCGCCTACGGCTCCGCGGGCTCGTGACCGACAACGATGGAAAGGAGAAGACGTGAGCAGCGTCACCAACCGCAGCGACACCGCGACCACCGGCCGCATCGTCCTCGGACAGAACAACTACGGCAAGAGCGAGGTCCGGGTCGTCAAGGTGATCAGGGGCCCCGAGCAGCACGAGATCCGCGACCTGTGGATCGACGTCGCACTCGAGGGGGACTTCCGGGCCGCCCACGTGAGCGGCGACAACACCGGGCTGCTGGCCACCGACACGATGCGCAACACCTGCTACGCGCTGGCCAAGGAGCACTTGGTGTCGGATATCGAGTCCTTCGCGCTTGCGCTAGGGCGCCGCTTCCTCGACGCGGGACCGAGCGTGGAACGGGCGCGGGTGCGGATCGTCGAGTTCCCGTGGTCGCGGTTACACCCCGACGGGCGCCCGCACCCGCACGCCTTTCAGCGCGGCGCGGGCGGCAACCGGATGGCGACGGTGGTCACGACCGCCGATCGTTCGACGTTCGGCGCCGGGATCGAGGACCTGCTCGTGCTCAAGACGACCGAGGCAGGCTGGGAGGGCTTCCTGCGCGAGGAGTACACCTCGCTGCCCGAGACCTCCGATCGAATCGTCGCCACCGTCATCACCGCGAGCTGGGACTACGACGGGTGCGAGGACCATGATTTCGATCGCTTGTATAACGGCGTCCGCGACAAGATCCTGCGGGGATTCGGCGATCACTACAGCCACAGCGTGCAGGCGACGCTGTATCGCATGGGCGAAGCGGTATTGAGGGCACATCCGGAGGTCTCGCGGATCCACTTCTCGCTGCCCAACAAGCACCACCTGCTCTATGACCTCGGCAGATTCGGGATCGAGAACGACAACGAGATCTTCCACGCCTCGAGCGAGCCATACGGCTTGATCGAGGGTACGGTGGAGCGGGCCGGCTGAGATGCCCGGCGTCGGGCGATTGACCACGCACGTCCTGGACACAGCGCGGGGAAGGCCGGCGGCCGGTCTGGTCGTCGAGCTAGCGCGGTGCGAGCCCTCCGCTCGGCCGCGCCGCGTCCTCACGCGCACCCGCACGAACGCCGACGGCCGCACGGACGAGCCCCTGCTCGAGGGTGATGATCTGACCCCTGGGGTTTACGAGCTGCTGTTTGAGGTCGGTGACTACTTCGCCGACCTCGCGCCTTCGGACCAGCCACGGTTCCTCGACCATGTTCCGATCCGCTTCGGCGTCGCCGATCCCGCGGTGCACTATCACGTCCCGCTGCTCGCCTCTCCGTGGTCCTACAGCACGTACCGCGGACGCTGCGAGGAGCTGAGGATGGACGGCGCGACCGTCATGCGGTGGGCGGCAGAACTCGGCTCGGTCTCCGCCGAGCCCGACATCTTGGTGCGGCCGTTCGGCTCGGCGGCGCTGGCGCAGGCCAACGAGCTCGTCGGCGGCTGGATGCGCGAGGCGGAAATGCGCGTCCGGCAAGACGCGGTCGGCAACCTGGTCGGCCGATATGAAGGCTCGAAGGGTGACGGGCGGACGCTCCTGCTCGGCTCGCACCTGGACACGGTGCGCGACGCGGGGCGCTATGACGGCCCACTTGGTGTGCTGGTGGCGCTGGCGTGCGTGCACCGCCTGCACCGTGACGGCGTGCGACTGCCGTTCGCGCTCGAGGTCGTCGGGTTCGCAGACGAGGAGGGCCTGCGGTTCGGGACCACATACTTCGCCAGCTCGGTGTTCGCCGGCCGCTTCGATCCTGCGCTGCTCGAGCTCCAGGACGGGGAGGGCGTCACGCTCGCCGAGGCGGTGCGGTCCGTCGGTGGCGACCCCGACGCGCTTGCCACCTCCGGGCGCTCGCCCGAGGACTTGATCGGCTACTGCGAGGTCCACATCGAGCAGGGGCCGGTGCTCGAGCGCCGAGGGCTGCCGGTTGGCGTCGTGTCGGCGATCGCCGGCCAGAGCCGGATCGCGGTCGAGCTGCGCGGCCAGGCCGGACACGCCGGAACGGTGCCGATGGAGGGACGCGCCGATGCGCTGTGCGCGGCCGCCGACCTCGTGCTGGCGGTCGAGCGCACCGCCCGGGAGCACGCGGGGATGGTCGGCACCGTCGGGCGCCTCACTCCTCATCCGGGCGCGAGCAACGTGATCCCCTCCTCGGTCGCGTTGTCGATCGACCTCCGCCACCAGGACGACGCCCTGCGCCGGCGCGCATGCGGGCAATTGCGTTCGGCGGCAGATGAGATCGTCGCCCGGCGCCACATCGACGTGAACTGGGCGAGCACCCAGGAGGCCGCCGCCGTGCCGACCGATCCACGGCTCACCGAGCTCCTCACGGACGCGGTGGCCGACGCCGGGATCGAGGTGGCGCGACTGCCCAGCGGCGCCGGGCACGACGCGGCCGAGCTGGCCGCGATCGCCCCGATCGGCATGCTGTTCGTGCGGTGCGCCGGCGGCATCAGCCACAACCCGGCCGAGTCGGTCGAGGAGGCCGACGTGGCGACCGCGATCGGCGTCCTCGAGCGCTTCCTGCGATCGCTCGCGGCGGAGCTGAGCTAGATGCCACGGGCGCTCGTCGCTCCAGACGACTTCAAGGGCACGTTCACCGCCCCGCAGGTGGCGAGCGCGATCGCCGTGGGCCTTTCCGGTGCCGGCGTCGAGGCCGACGAGCTGCCGATCGCCGACGGCGGGGACGGGACGATGAACGCGTTGCTGGTGTCGCTCGGGGGCGAGCTGCGCACCGCTCGCGTGTCCGATCCCCTGGGACGGCCTACGGCAGCGCGATGGGCCATGCTCTCAGACGGCGACACGGCGGTCATAGAGATGGCCCAGGCCAGCGGCCTGGGGCGCGTGGCTCCGCAGGACCGCGATGCCTGGGCAGCCTCGACGAGGGGCACCGGCGAGCTGATTGTCCTCGCCGCACGCGAGGGGGCGCGCAAGGTGCTGGTCGCCGTTGGCGGCAGTGCGACCACCGACGGCGGCGCCGGGGCCAGGGCGGCGTTGCGTGAAGCCGACGTGAACGTCCCGATCACCGTGCTGTGCGACGTCCGCGTGCCTTTCGAGGACGCCGCCCGCGTGTTCGGTCCCCAAAAGGGAGCGGACCCCGAGATGGTCGTGCGCTTAACCGAACGGCTCGAGTCGCTCGCGCGCTCGGCGCCGCGCGACCCCCGCGGACTGGAGATGACCGGCGCGGCCGGAGGCCTCTCGGGGGGACTGTGGGCCTACTGCGGGGCCGAGCTGGTCGACGGAGCCCGCTTCGTCCTCGACGCCGTCCGCTTCGACCAGCGCCTGCAAGCGGCCGACTTCGCGATCAGCGGCGAGGGCCGGCTCGACCAGCAAACGTTGACCGGCAAGGCCGTGGCCGAGGTCGCCCGGCGCTGCCGCGCCGCCGAGCGTCCCCTCCACGTGGTTGCCGGCTCGAGCGCTCTCACCGCAGCCGAGATAGATGCGTTGCTGCTGGCGAGCGTACGCGAAGCGACCACCATTGAACAGCTCGAGGCCGCCGGCTACGAGCTCGCGCTCACCCTGACGAGCAGGCGATGATCACGATCCTCCGAGGAGAACTGTTTCACACCCCCCGCAGCCCGTTCTCCGATGCGGGAGCACTGGCGTGGTTCGACGACGGCGCGGTGGCGTTCGACGACAACGGGGGGATCCTGACCACCGACTCCTACCTCGCCGTCCGCCGCATCTACCCCGATGCCGAGGTGCACCAAGTCCCGGACGCGATCCTGTTGCCGGGAATGGTCGACACCCACGTTCACTACCCACAGCTGGGGATCATCGGCGCGATGGGCCTGCGCCTGCTGGAGTGGCTTCAAACCCGCACGCTGCCTGAGGAAGCGCGACTGGCAGACGACACCGTAGCTCGCGAGACGGCCCGGAGCTTCCTGCGTCAGCTGGTCGCGAACGGGACCACCACGGCGCTCGTGTTCGGCTCACACTTTCCCCGCGCCCAGGACATCCTGTTCAACGCCGCGCAGGACAGCGGCCTGCGCATCACCAGTGGCCTAGTCGTCTCAGACCGCGAACTGCTGCCCGAACTTCACCGCACCCCCGAGCAGGCGTACGACGCCAGCGAGGCGCTCATCAGCCGCTGGCACGAGCGCGGACGACTCCGCTACGCGGTCACGCCTCGGTTCTCGCTCTCGTGCACCGACGGGATGCTGGAGGCATGCGGGGCGGCGCTGCGCGCGCGCGAGCGCCTGTTCTTCACCACACACCTCAATGAAAACCCAGACGAGATCCGGGTGGTCGCCGAACTGTTCCCGTGGTCACGCGACTACCTGCAGACCTATGAGCGGTTCTCACTCGTCGGCGAGCGCAGCATCTTCGCCCACAACGTCCATGTCTCAGACGACGAGCTGTCGCGTTTAGCGACCGCGGGAGCGTGCATTGCCCACTGCCCGTCGAGCAACTCGTTCCTAGGCAGCGGCCTGTTCGCGATGCGGCGCCACCTCGAGCGCGGCGTGCGCTTCGCGCTCGGGTCAGACGTCGGCGCCGGCACGTCCTTCTCGCTCCTCAGCGAGGGACAATTCGCGTATATCGCACAGATGCTCAGGCCCGACGGTCGACGTCTCGGGCCAGCTGAGCTGCTGTACCTCGCCACCGCCGCCGGCGCGCGCGCGCTCGAGCTGTCAGACCAGGTGGGGGATTTTGCGCCCGGCAAGAGCGCCGACCTCGTCCTACTGCGCCCACCGGCCGGCAGCACTCTGCGCGCGGTTCTGCAACGCAACACCTCGCCGGAGGCTCGCCTAGGGGCGATCTTCACCCTCGCGCGCGAGGCGAGCGTGTGCGAGGTACGGGTCGCCGGCCGCGTGGTCCACAGCACACTCGAAGCCCATCACGACGCCCGCGACCGTGGCGGCGCCGGCGAGACGCCGCGTTACCGGCGTGAGCGTCGCGGCGCTTGACGCGCGCCCGCTGGCATCCGCGCGCTTCGCGGCCTCGGCTTTGCCATCTTCGCGGTCCTCGTTCATGGGGGTGTCTGGTGCTCGGAGTGCAGGTAGTGGTGCAGCCCGTCGAATCGCTCGCGCCAGAAGTTGCCATAGCGCTCTAGCCAGTCGGCGACGATCTCGAGCGGCTCGGGGATCAGGGTGAAGTAGCGCACGCGTCCGTCCTTTGGTGTTCGACACAACAGCCTCGACGCCGTCCTCGCCGCGCTCGCCGACCCAACCCGTGGGCGACGGCGAGGCAAACCCCGACATCGCCGGCTTCTCCATCCTTGACGCCGACTCCCAGCATACGGTGCTGGGCCTGCTCCAGGACCACCCCCACCTCCACACTCCCGGGGGGCTGATCGAGCTGCACGAGATGCTGCGCCCCCCCAGGCATGTAACGACACACCATCCCCTGGGCCGCTGCGAGCTACCGCACACGCGGCGCGCGTAAAAGCCCGAGCGGGCGACGAGGCTCCTGCCTCGCGATGCGGCCGTCGGGGCGATCGGCTCCGAGGCATCAGCGTCACTGCTGCGCTTCCCGACCCGTCGTTGGTCGAATACGATCGCGTTCGTGGCCACGGAGGACTACCGCAGCGCCAGCTACGACATCTGGCAGGCGATGGCGGCGGGCTGGGACCGCGAGCGGAGTTGGATGTGGGAGGCCTCGCGCGCCGTCTCCGAGGAGATGCTCAAAGCATTGAAGCCCGAGCCTGGGCAAACGATCCTCGAGCTGGCGGCGGGCACCGGCGAGACGGGCTTTGCCGCTGCCCGCGCGATCGGACCGGATGGGCGGCTGATCTCCACCGACTTCGCGCCCGAGATGGTGGCGGCTGCGCGGCGCGGGTCGGAGCGCCTTGGCCTCGCCAACGTCGAGCATCGCGAAATGGACGCCGAGCATATGGACCTCGATGACGACAGCGTGGATGGCGTGCTCTGCCGCTGGGGTTACATGCTGATGGCCGATCCCGC
>Ga0213881_10000733_pt1 | contig 18377 bp, 17 predicted proteins | sample BarmaccoBMER_R08_FD_160104 | JGI IMG/M metagenome (GOLD analysis project Ga0213881, IMG submission 160104) | Barbacenia macrantha exposed rock microbial communities from rupestrian grasslands, the National Park of Serra do Cipo, Brazil - ER_R08 ... | reverse complement strand
GAGTCCGATTGCGAACTTCGGGTTCAAAGCGGCACTAGAATCATAGAGTTGCTAGTGCCCTTCGATTCCGAAGTTCGCAAACGAACGTGCCGCCAAATGATGCGAACTTCGGAATCGGGGCACTAGTGCCGCGAACCCGAAGTTCGCATCATAATTGCCGCGAGTCCGATTGCGAACTTCGGGTTCAAAGCGGCACTAGAATCATAGAGTTGCAGTGCCCTTCGATTCCGAAGTTCGCAAACGAACGTGCCGCCAAATGATGCGAACTTCGGAATCGGGGCACTAGTCGATCGAGCCGAGCGTGCGGTAGACGGTCAAGCGCGAGGCCCCGGCCGTCACCACCCCAATGAGCACGATGAGCGCAACGATCGCCGCGTAGCCGATAACCCCGATGGAAAAGCTGCCGAACAGCGCCGTCGCCTGCTCTTCGCCCGCCGTGCCCTTGAACGTATCGCCGAAGAAACCCGCGACCAGGAACAACAGCATCGCGGCCGCGCCGCCGATGACGCCGCCGGTGAGTCCGAGCAGCAGGAAATGGCGCTGGAATTGCCGGGCGATGAATCCGTCGTTGGCGCCGACGAAATGCAGCACCTCGATGATCGCGCGGTTGGCCGCCATGGCGCCGCCGGTCGCAAAGGTCACCGAGAGCACCGTCGCGATCAGCACCAGCACCATCAGGCCGAGGCCGATGGCGACCGAAGTTTGCGCCATGCTGCGCATGCGATCGACCCATCCGCGATGGTCGTCGACGGTGGCGCTCGGGACCTGGGCGGCGACGGCCTTGGCGAGCTGGCCGAGGTCGGGCGCGCTGTCCGGCGCGATCTGCACCACGATCAACCGCGGCACCGGCAGGTCCTCGAAGGTGAGCCCGGTGCCGAGCCATGGTTCGAGCAGCCGCGCCGTTTCAGTTTTCGAATAGGGGCGCACGCCGGCAACCCCCGCCTGCGCCGCGGCGATTGCGGCGGCCGTCTTCACATCGGCCTCGATGTCGCGGCCCGGCGCCGGCCTGACCTGGATCGTGACCTCGCGCGCCACTTCCGATTGCCATTCGGTGGCGGTGGCGCGGACCAGCACGACCGCACCAAGGGTGAGCGCGGCGAGGAAAGTCATGATCGCGATGACGGCGATAAGCGCGCGGCCGGCGATGGTGTCGCGCGGCACGATCGAGCGCTGCCCCGGCGGCGCAGCGCCCGGCATCTCCGCCGCGGTCGCGTCGTGTTCCGTTTCGTCGGTCATGACTAGTGTCCCGATTCCGAGGTTCGCCTACCCTTGCGGCACGATCGATGCGAACTTCGGAATCAAAGGGACACTAGAAAATCTATGATTCTAGTGTCGCTTTGAACCCGAAGTTCGCGAACGGACTCGCGGCAATAGTGGCGCGAACTTCGGGTTCGCGACACTAGTCATAGACGTGCATCCGGCCTTCATGCAGCACAAGGCGCCGCGCGTCGAGCAGGTCCATCAGCGCAATGTCATGGGTGGCGATCACGACCGAGGTGCCGGACTTGTTGAGTTCGACGAACAGCCGCAACAGCCGCCGCGCCAGCACCGGATCGACGTTGCCGGTCGGCTCGTCGGCGAGCAGCAGCTGCGGCCGGGCGATCACCGCGCGGGCAATTGCGGCGCGCTGCTTTTCGCCGCCCGACAAGACCGGCGGCAACGCCCACATGCGCTCGCCCAGGCCCACCCATTGCAGCAGCTCCGTCACTTCGTTGCGGTAGCTCGCCTCCTCGCGCCCGAGCACGCGCAGAGGCAGCGCCACATTCTCATAGGTGCTCATGTGATCGAGCAGGCGGAAGTCCTGGAACACGATGCCGATGCGCCGGCGCAGGGTTGAGAGCGCATCCGGCGCGAGCGTCGCGACATCATGGCCGAACAGCGTGATGAGCCCGCGCGTCGGCTTGAGCGAGAGATAAAGCAGGCGCAACAGCGAGGTCTTGCCCGCCCCGGACGGCCCGGTGAGGAACTGGAATGAATGCGAGTCGATCCGGAAGGACAGGTCGCGCAGGACTTCCGGTCCGAGTCCGTAGCGCATTCCCACGTTCTCGAATCGGACCACGCCGTCCTCCGAATCGGCCGCCCGAACGTTGTCGCGTCGGCGGGCTTAACGGCTCATTAACGATCTGTACGGCCTTTGCATGGTTTCCGATGTGTTAACGGACGGCTGCTAGGGTTATTCGCCGCCCGACCGGCGTGCCTCGGGCCGGCATGGGCTCATCTGGCGCCGATGCGGGACCGATGCTGATCGTCTGTCCGTCTTGCACCACAGCGTATCGGATCGAACTGTCGACCCTCGGCGCCGCGGGCCGCACGGTCCGTTGCGCCCGCTGCCGCGCCACTTGGTTTGCTTCGGTCGAGGAGTTGGCGCCCGCCGCGCTTGCGCTTCCCGCGGTGCAGGAAGGTCCCGTGCCGCCGCCGGACGCGCCGGTCGAACAGCAGGAAGCCGATCAGGCGGCGGAGGGTCCGGCCGATATCGAAGCGACGCCGAACGAAGCCGCATCGCTGACGATCGACAATTCGCCGCCGCTCGTTCCGGCGCTGGCGCAGGAGGTTGGCTCCGCTGCCGCGACCGGGCCCGACATCGAATCCGTAGCCGCGCGGCGTGGGCGACGAGCCGGAACCAAGCGCCGCCGCTCCGGGCGGTTGCCGGGGCTGCCGGCGATCATCCTGGTGCTGGCGGGAACGATCGCGGCGCTGCTCAATTGGCGCGTGCCGGTGGTGCGGTTCGTTCCGCAGACCGCGTCGCTGTTTTCCGCCATCGGGCTTCCGGTCAACCTGCGCGGCTTGAGCTTCGATGACGTGAGAACATCCGTCGAGACGAAGGACGGCGTCACCGTGCTGGTGGTCGAAGGCACGATCGCCAACGAGACGCGCCAGCCGCTGGAAGTGCCGCGCCTGCGCTTTGCGGTGCGCAACGCCGGCGGCTACGAGGTCTATGCCTGGACCGCCTTGCCCACCGAACCCGTGCTTGCGCCGGGCATCCGCGCGCCGTTCCGCTCACGGCTGGCATCGCCGCCCGCGGACGCGCAGGACATAATCGTGCGCTTCTTCAACCGGCGCGACGTTGCGGCCGCCGCAAACTAGAGCATGATCTCCGAAAAGTGGGTACCGGTTTTCGGAAAAAGATCATGCTCCAGCAAAAAGAAATGAAGTGCGGGATGACGATCCAAAGAATCGTCATCCCGATCTGAAATGGCCCGCATTATTGTTGCCGAAGACGAAGAGGGGCTGCGCGGCTTCGTCGTCCGCGCGCTCGCGCTCGACGGTCACGAGGTGACCGCCGCCGCCGACGGCGCCGAGGCGCTCGATCTCATCGCGCAGCGCGAAGGCCGGTTCGACCTGCTGCTCGCCGATATTCGCATGCCGGTGATGGACGGCATCGCGCTTGCGCTGGCCACCGCGCGCGATTATCCGCAAATGATCATCCTGTTGATGACCGGCTACGCCGACCAGCGCGAACGCGCGCACGGCCTCGACGCGCTCATCCACGACGTCATCAGCAAGCCGTTCACGCTGCCGCAGATACGGGCGGCGGTGAATGGGGCGCTGCGCGCGGACGACGGAAGACAGACGAGGGCCGACAGATAAGCATTTTGTCCCCCCGCCCTCTCACTTTACTTCCACAAGCGAATAGCTCGTGCTGCGGCCGCCGCCCGCGTCCTTGATGAGGATGTTCCGCGCGAGGAGGTTATCGATATCGCGCGAGGCGGTATCCTGCGAAGTTTTCGTGATGGTCGCCCATTTGGAGGAGGTGAGCTTGCCCTCGAAGCCATCGAGAAGCCGGTTGAGCATGATCTTTTGACGTTTGTTGAAAGGCTCGCCGCTATGCCGTTCCCAGAATTTAGCCTTGCCCAGGACGGAGGCCAGGATCGCCTGCGCGCCGTCGAACGCTCGATCGAGGCAGGATAAAAACCATTCCAAATGTTCGGTAATCTCGAGATCGCCTTTTTGTGTATCTTCGAGATAATTGTAATATTTGTTACGTTCCTTCCTGATTTGAGCTGACATACTGTAAAATCGTTGCGCGGTTTTTTCGGAACGGGCGAGCGCCATATCGGCAATCGCCCTTGCGATGCGGCCGTTGCCGTCCTCGAACGGATGAATTGTGACGAACCACAGATGTGCGATGCCGGCCTTGAGGACCGGATCGAGATTTTCGGGACCGTGATTGAACCAGTCCAGAAATGTCTTCATCTCGGCATCGAGCCGCGCAGCCTCCGGTGCCTCGAAATGAACCCGCTGGCGACCCTCCGGGCCGGATACGACCTGCATCGGACCCGATTCTGATGTGCGCCACTTGCCGACGGTGATTTTGCGGATGCCGCTGCGGCCAGTCGGGAATAGAGCGGCATGCCAGCCGAACAGTCGATCGGCCGTAAGCGGCTCGGCGTATTTCTCGGTCGCATCGAGCATCATGTCGACGATGCCCTCGACGTTGCGGTCGGCCGGGGTGAGCCCACCGATATCCACGCCAAGTCGACGCGCGAGCGAGGAGCGCACCTGCTCCCTGTCGAGTACTTCGCCCTCGATCTCGCTCGACTTCACGACTTCCTCCGTGAGTGAGTGAAGAGTGGCCTCCTTCTGGAGCGTAAGGCCGAGCGCTTCCATACGTCCGATCAGGCGCCCTTGCCGGTGCCGCACGGCGGCGAGCTGGTCCGCGAGACGCTTATCGTCCCACCGGAAGCTCGGCCAATCAGGGAGTTCGTAGATGTACGTAGCCATTCTCCGCACCTCATGCGGAGATTATAGACTCTATCCCGGGCAAAATCAATTAATCTCCGTAAAATATGCGGAGAATGAGCGTTCTAATCTCCGCATCCTATCAGCGGCCGGAAGTGCCCGCATGCGCTCGCCGTGCGCAATGCCGTGACCGATCGCCGAGGTGATATTCCCGACGGGGGTGAAAGCCGCAGGCGATCAAGGCGCCTACCGCACGGCGGTGCTTGACTCGTCCAGGGATTTGCATGGTGCTCAAATCCTATGATATGACTACTGTGGTCACTTGGCAGGAGTCATGCGCAAAATTCAACTAAAGGACGCCAAGGCGAAGCTGTCGGCGGTCGTGGATCAGGCCACGCGCGGTAAGCCTTCTGTCATCACGCGGCACGGTAAACCGGAGGCGGTCGTGCTCGGTTTTGCCGAGTGGCAGCGGCTGTCGAACGTGCCCTCCTTTGGCCGCCTGCTGATGTCGGCACCGCTTGAGCCGGGCGATCTTCCGCCTTGGGACCGCACACCAATGCGCGACGCCGATTTGTGACTCGCTACTTGGTTGATACCAACATCGTTTCGGTGGCTTCCCCTACCGTGGCTATAGGGCACACCGAGATCATTCAATGGATGGATTCCCATTCACGCGATCTTTTCCTTTCGGCGATTTCCGTCGCCGAGATTGCCGGAGGCATCGCGAAGCTCGAACGGCAGGGAGCAAAGCGAAAGGCCGCCGATTTGTCGGTTTGGCTGGAAACAGTCCTGCACCTGTACGGCGACCGAGTACTGGTGTTTGATAGCGCCACGGCTCAGATCGCGGGCATGTTATCTGATCTGGCGCGCGGCCGCGGACATTCTCCAGGGCTTGCCGACGTCATAATTGCCGCAACAGCCCGCCGGCACGAGTTGATCATCCTATCGCGCAACGAGCGCCATTTTGCGCCGATGGATATGAATGTGATCGACCCATTTAAGCAGATTCCCTCAGACAAATAGGCAATCGCGAAATCGGAAAGCCGCATCGGGGCACGGACGCCAGATAAGCATCCAGTCGCCCTCCGCTGTCTTTCAAAAATCCTTCAGCAGCCGCTCGATATAATCCAGCTCGATCTGCGGGCGGAACGTGTCGCCGAAGCGTTTGCGCAATTCCTCGAGGATGCGGCGCGCGCGCTGCACGTCGATTTCGCCCGGCACCTTCACGGTCGAGTCGTCGCCGTATTCGTGCCCGCGCAACGGCCGGCCGAGCGGATCGGTGTCCTGCTCGGCGCGCGCGGGCCCGGTGCGGCCCGGCTGTCCCGGCCCCATGCCGGGCCCCGGCTGCATCTGCTGCGCCAGGTCCTGGGCGCCGCGGCGCATCGCTTCGAGCGCGCGCCCCTGCGACTCGACGGCGGAATCCGCGTTGCCGTCGCCGAGCGCGCCCTCGGCATCGCGCATCGCCTCTTCGGCGCGGCCGAGGGAGCCTTCGCCGCGTTCGCCCGGCGCCTGCTGCCCGAGCTGCCCGCGCTTTTTCATTTCCTCGAGCAATTTTCTCAGTTGTTCGCGCAGCGCCTGCTGATTCTGGCGCAGGCTGCCCATGCCCTGCTCGCCTTGTTGGCCCTGCTGACCTTGCTGCCCTTGTTGCCCCTGCTGACCTTGCTGTCCCTGCTGGCCGCGTTGCCCGCGCTGGCGATCGCGCCGCTGTTCCTGTCCCTGCTTGAACGTCTTGTCGCGCAATTGCTGCTGCTGATGGATCATGTCGCCCAGTTCGTCGAGCGCCGACATCATGTCGTCGTCGTCGCCGTCGGGCGACGCGTTCGGTTGCGCCATCTGCAGGTTCTCCAGCATCTGCTGCATTTCCTGCAGCAGCTGGCGCGCCGCATCCTTCGCGCCCGAGCGCGCCAGGCTCTCGATGCGGTCGAGCATGTTTTTCAGATCCTGCGGGCGCAGCACGCGCGTGTTGCGATCGAGCGGCCGCGCAAGCTGCTGCGGGTTCTTGCGCATCTGCTCGGCCAGCGCCTGCATGAACTTGTCGAGCGCGGCGCGCAGCTGCTCGGTGAGACGCTTGATCTCCTCGTCGGGAGCGCCGCGTTCGAGCGCCTGGCGCAACGCCTCCTCCGCGGCGCGGAGCGCCTGCTCGGCATCGGAGACATTGCCGTCTTCGATCGTCACCGCCATCGACCACAGCCGCGCCACCACGTCGCGCAGGTCGTCATCCGATTTCGCGCTGCTGAGCTGCCAATAGAGCGAACGCAGGCCGAGATACGTGCCCGATTCCGGCGCAAATTTCTCCGGCGCGATTGTGAGCGCATCGAGCGCGGCGAGCACGAGGTCGCGCGAATTGGCGTCGAGCGCGAGGATGCGGCGCTGCTCGACCAGCGCCTTCGCCACCGGCTTGGTGAACATGCGCTGCGGCAGGGTGAACTCGTGCGGCGCGCTCGTGCCCTCCTGGCCGGCCTCGTCGCGCGCCTTGAGCACCATGGTGACTTCGCTGCCGGCCCAAGGGTGTTCCGAGAGATCCTTCGTGGTCTGGCCGACGGCATTGCGGGTGCGCGCCTGCGGGAGCACCAGAGCGAAATCCGGCGCGTCGACAAGCGGCCGCATGGCGGGTCCGTGCGCGCGAGCCGCCGCCTTGCGCGCGAAGGTCGCCTGCGCGGACGTCACGCCATAATCGTCTTCGAGCTTGTAGACGAGCTGAAGCGAGCCACGCGCCTGCGCCTGCGGATCCTTGGCGAGTGCAATGGTCGGCGGCCGATCCGGGACGGCGGTGAACGTCCAGGTGATGTCGTCGTCGGCAACGCCGCGCAGGCTGGCGGAGCCGTCCTCCTTGATCACGAAGCGCCGCTCGTCGGTGCCCGCCGGCGGCAGCGCCACCGGCATCGCCGCAGGCGTGAGCCCGCCGGCGGTCGCGACGTCGAGGTGGGCGGTGCCCGTGGCGCGGATGACGAGCGTGCTTCCGGCCGGCACGGTTTGCGCGGCGGCCGTCTGGATCGGTTCGCCCGCGCGCAGGCCCGGCAGGATCACCGGCGGCCGCCCGGTGTAGGCCGGCGGCGTCACCCAGGCGTCGACGCGATAATTTGCCCCGGCGACCACGCCCGCCCAATCGAACGCGGAGGATATGCGCCGGACGCGCTCGCCGCCCGCGCCCACGAAGGTCGCAACAACGAGGATCAGCACCAACGCGCGCAATGCCATCGGGTCGCGCGTGGCAAGACGCGGCTGCGGCAAGCCGGCCTTGAGCGTCCGCACTGCGCGCAACGCGCGCTCAACGTGCGCGCGCCATAACGCCAGCGACACCTGATCGGTTTCGCTGGTGGCGATTTCGTCGGCGATGGTGGTCGCGGGGCGATGCCTGAGGCCGCTCGCGCGATCGAGCCGGCGCAGGCCGTCATAGTCGTTGGGCAGGCGGAACCGGAACAGCGGAACGCTGCCGACCGCCGCCACCGCCAGCAGCAGGAACAGGCCGATGGCGCGGCCGATCGGCGGGAGGACCAGCCACACGCCTGCCCACGACAGCGCGAGGAAGAGTCCGATGGCGGTCGCAAGCGACGCCAGCGCCGGCCACAGCCGTTCCCACAGAATCGTCCACCGTGCCCGCCGCAACGCTCGTGCGAGCAATCCTTCTGCAGCCTGTTGCTCGACCGGCTGCCGTTGGCCCGGGCTCTCCGCTGGTCGCTCTGTCACGGGGTGTCCTGCATCAGCCGGTACCCTGACTGATTTGACGCAAGGCAACAAGAACGCCTTGCCAACCGGCAGGTAAAGTGGTGGCCCGCCGCGGCGGTTCCGTGGCGGGGCGGGCGCAATACCTGATCAAAAGGCCGTGTTCCGTCATTTTTTCGCTTCCAGCCACGGCGGCAGATGGTCGAGCCGGATGAGCGCCTCGACATCGATGCGGGGTCGCACCAGCGCCCAGGCGTCGCCATGCACCAGAACCTCCGGGACGAGCGCGCGGGTGTTGTAGGTTCCCGCCTGCACCGCGCCATAGGCACCGGCCGACATCACCGCGAGCAGGTCGCCGGGCTCCACGTCGGCAAGCTCGCGATCCTCCGCGAGGAAATCCCCCGACTCGCACACCGGCCCGACCACGTCAGCCATGATACGCGCGGCGCCGGCCGCCGGTTCGACCAGCGGACGGATCTCGTGGTGCGCGCCGTAGAGTGTCGGACGGATGAGATCGTTCATCGCCGCGTCGACGATCACGAACGTCTTGGCGTCGCCGCGTTTCTTGTAGAGCACGCGCGTGACCAGGACGCCGGCATTGCCGACGATCAGGCGGCCCGGCTCGAAAATCAGCATGCAGTCGAGATCGCGCGTCGCATCCTTGACGACTTTGGCATAGGCGTCCGGATCGGGCGGCGGCTCGTTGTCTTCGCGATAGGGAATGCCGAGGCCGCCGCCGAGATCGACGTGTTCGATGCGATGGCCGTCGGCGCGCAGCGTGCGCACGAACTCGGACAGCAACGCGAAGGCGTCCTCGAACGGCTGCAGCTCGGTGATCTGGCTGCCGATGTGCATGTCGACGCCGGCGACGCGCAGGCCCGGCAGCTTGCCGGCGCGGGCGTAGACCTCGCGCGCGCGGGCGATCGGAATCCCGAATTTGTTCTCCGCCAGCCCGGTCGCGATTTTTGCGTGCGTGCGCGGGTCAACGTCGGGGTTGACCCGCACCGAAATGTCAATGGTCCGGTCCTTCGCTGCGGCGAGACCGGAGAGAATTTCGACCTCCGCCTCCGATTCCACGTTGACGCAGAAAATGCTTTCATCGACCGCCAGCGCGAGTTCGCGCGCGCTTTTGCCGACGCCGGAGAACATGATCTTTTCGCGCGGAACGCCCGCCTCGAGCGCGCGCCTGAGCTCGCCTTCCGAGACCACGTCGGCGCCGGCACCGAGCCGCGCCAAGGTCGCAATCACCGCCTGGTTGGAGTTCGCCTTCATCGCGTAGCAGACGAGCGCGCGCACGTCGGCGAACGCCTCGGCAAACACGCGGTAATGCCGTTCGATCGTCGCGGTCGAATAACAGTAGAAAGGCGTGCCGACCTGCTCGGCGACAGCGGCGAGATTCACCGCCTCGGCGTGGAGCGCGCCGTTGCGATAAGCAAAGTGATGCATCTAGCTCTCAGTTGAGGAGCCAATCGAGCGGAGTGGTTTTTTTCGCGGGCTGCGGTGCCGCGGGGGCGGCGGCGACTTGGCCGTCCGGACCCGGCGCGGGTGCCGGTTGCGCCCCGATCACCGTCGGCTCCGCCAATCCGCCGGGCGGGGGATCGAGCGCGCCTTTACGTCCGCAGGCGCCAAGCCCGAGCGCAAGCGCGACCGTGGCCGCGAGGGCGCAGCGGATCGACAGGTTCAGCAACGGGGTTGGCACGATTCAAAAGCTCCTGACGCGAACCATAGCAGAATGCAGGCCGCCCGCGACCTTTTCATGGCCGGCTTCAGGCCCCGGCGGGGCTGCGCGCGGGTTGCGCTTTCTCCAGCCGCTTGAGCCACTTGCGCGCCTCGCGCCGGACGTTGGCGGGCGCCGTGCCGCCGTAGCTCGTGCGGCTTTTCACCGAGCGCTCGGGCGCCAACGCCGCGCGCGCCTCCTCGGTGATGCGCGGCTCGATCGCCTGCATGGCGGCGAGCGGCAGGCGGCTGAGCGCCACGCCCTCCTGTTCGGCCGCCGCGACGATCCGCCCGGTGACGTGATGCGCCTCGCGGAACGGAAGCCCTAGTTTCTGCACCAGCCAGTCGGCGAGATCGGTCGCGGTGGCGTAGCCGGCGCCGGCAGCCTTTTTCATGCGTGCCGCGTCGGGCTCCATGTCGCGCACCATGCCGGTCATGGCGGCGATCGACAGCGCGAGCGCCGCGACCGCGTCCATGGCGCCTTCCTTGTCCTCCTGCATGTCCTTCTGATAGGCGAGCGGCAGTCCTTTCATCACCATCAGCACGGCGGTGAGCGCGCCGGCGATGCGGCCGGTCTTCGCGCGCACCAGTTCAGCCGCATCGGGGTTGCGCTTCTGCGGCATGATCGACGAGCCGGTGGTGAATTTATCAGAAAGTTTGAGAAGCCCGAGCGCCGGCGAGGTCCACAGCACGATTTCTTCGGCAAAGCGCGACAGGTGCACGGATGCGATCGCGCAAGCCGCGAGCGTCTCCAGCACGAAGTCGCGATCGGCCACCGCATCGAGCGAATTCGCCGTCGGCCGATCGAAGCCGAGCGCATGCGCGGTCATGTCGCGGTCGAGCGGAAACGACGTGCCGGCGAGCGCAGCCGCGCCGAGCGGAGATTCGTTGAGCCGCGCGCGCGCATCCTTGAACCGGCCACGGTCGCGCGCCGCCATCTCAACATAAGCAAGCAGATGATGCCCGAACGTGACCGGCTGCGCGGTTTGCAAATGGGTAAATCCCGGCATCACGGTCGCGGCATGCGCCAGCGCCTTTTCCGCCAGCGCCTGCTGATAGGCCGCGAGCGCGGCGTCGAGTTCATCGATCGCGTCGCGGACCCATAATTTGAAATCGGTCGCCACCTGATCGTTGCGCGAGCGCGCCGTGTGCAGCCTGCCGGCGACCGGACCGATCAGTTCGCCGAGCCGCGCCTCGACGTGCATGTGAATGTCTTCGAGCGCGCGGTCGAACTTGAAATTGCCGGCCTCGATCTGTGACAAAATCGTGTCTAGACCGTGAGCGATCTTCTCGGCATCGTTCGCGCCGATGATGCCTTGCTGGCCCAGCATGGCAACGTGGGCCTTGCTGGCCGCGATGTCCTGGCGATAAAGCCGGCGGTCGAAATCGATCGAGGCGTTGATCTCCTCCATGATGGCGGCCGGGCTTGATCCAAACCGCCCGCCCCACATCTTGTTGCCGATGTCGCTGCTCATGACTTCACCAGGCTATCGCCGACCATGACGATCGGGTCCGACACCGAACCGCGCGGCCGACGTGCGCCCCGGATCGCCAGGATTGCGCTGGCGGCGCTTATCGGCGCGGCTGCGGGGCTCGCGGCGGTATACGGGATCGGCCGCTTTGGGCGCAACGCGGGGATGACCTGCAGCGCAGGTACCGCGACGGCGCAGCGGATCGCCCCGTTGGTTCACGGCGAAGTCGCCGCCATTTCGACTGCTGACGGACCGCGCCGCCTTCCCGAGCTAGTGTTCAAAGACGCATCCGGCGCGACCAAGACGCTCGCCGATTGGCACGGGCGCGCCGTGTTGTTCAATCTGTGGGCGACGTGGTGCGTCCCGTGCCGCAAGGAGATGCCGGCCCTCAATGCCTTGCAGGCCAAGCTCGGCGGCGAGCGTTTCGACGTGGTCGCGGTCAACATCGACACGCGCGACCCGGAGAAGCCGAAAGCGTGGCTCAGGGACGTGGGAATAAACCGGCTGGCGTATTACGCCGACCCCAGCGCCAAAGTGTTTCAGGATCTCAAGCTGGCCGACCGCGCCTTCGGCATGCCGACGACGTTGCTCATCGATGCGAACGGCTGCGAGGTCGGCACATTGGCCGGCCCCGCCGAGTGGGCAAGCGACGACGCCGTCAAACTGATCGGCGCGCTAATTGGCAGCTGAGCTGTTCGCAATTACCCGCGCGCGCATCGGCTTGAGCACGAACAGCGCCAACGCCACCACCGCGAAGTTGGTGAGCGCGGTGATCACGAACACCATGTGCCAGCCGCCGGTCGCCGTTTTGATGATGTTGGCGAGCGGGACGAAGAACGCCGACGTGCCCTTGGCCGTATAGAGCAGGCTCAGGTTGACGGTTGCGAACTTGGTCCCGAACGTGTCCGTGCAGGTCGACGGGAACAGGCTGAAGATTTCGCCCCAGGTGAGGAAGATGAGCGCGGCGAATACGACGAAGCCCCACGGGGCATGGCCGAGGGTGCCGAGCAGCCAGTAGGCAATTCCGCCCAGGCCGAAGGCGATCGCCATCGTGTATTCGCGGCCGATGTTGTCGGAAACCCAGCCGAACAGCGGGCGCGCTCCGCCGTTGCAGACGTTGTCGACGATCAGGGCGACACTCAGCACCGAAGCTGTCCCGAAGAGCACCACGTCGGTGAGATTGAAGTCCTTGGCGATGGGAGCGATTTGCGCCGTCGCCATCAGGCCGCTCGCCGAAACCAACACGAACATGATGTAGAGCAGCCAGAACACCGGCGTCGCCAGTACTTCCTGCGGGGTGTAACTGCGCGTCGTCATTACGACTTTCGCCGGAGGAGCGGCGGCTGTTTCACCGGGATCCGGCCCGCGCAACATCCAAGCCAGCAGAAACACGAGGCCGCCTTGGACGATGCCGAACCAGAAGAAGGCGGCTTCGTAGCCGCTCGAGTCGATCACCATGCGAATGGGAACGACGCTCAGGGCCGAGCCGGCGCCGTAACCTGCTGCGGTCAGACCGACCGCGAGGCCGCGCCGGTCGGGGAACCACTTCACCGCCTGGCCGACGCAGGTCGCGTAAACCGCGCCGCCGCCGGTGCCGCCGACGACCGCGCCGAGGTACAGCATTTCGAGCGATTGCGCGTATGCGTTGATGACCCAGCCGATGCCGACCAAGATGCCGCCGAATGCGATCACCAATTTGGGTCCGCGCCGCACGCCGAGCGTGTCGGCGATCCATCCCGCGACGGGAGTGAGCCATGTCTCCAGCGCGATGAAGATGCTGAAGGCGAACTGGATCGAGGCCAGCGACCAGCCGTGCGCCTTGTTGATTGGATTGACGAACAGGGTCCAACCGTATTGCAGGTTGGCAATCAGGATCATGCAGACGACGCAGATGATAAGCTGCGTCCACCGCACTCCGAGCCCAGCGGCAACGCGATCGGTCGCCGCGTGTGATGTCGTGGCCATTTCCTCGCCCCTTTGGTTCTTTATTGCTCTGCGTGGTTGCCCCACGCTGGCACTTTATACCCAAATATGGCCGAGGCATCTACATCCAAGGGGCCTTCCATTGTTACCCGCCCGACATGCCGGCCGCCGTCACGTTGCTCAATCCGAAACACGGTAGACAATCGTCTCCCCATCAATAGGGTGGCGCGTCTTCGTGAGGAATCCCCATGCCCGAACCCGTCGATTTCATCGTCAACGGCCGCAAAGTCGGCGTTACCGTCGAGCCGACGACGCCGCTCTTGGCGGTGCTGCGCAACGCGCTCGGCCTCACCGGCAGCCGCTTCGGCTGCGGCCTCGAGCAGTGCGGCGCCTGCATGGTGCTGCTCGACGGCGAGCCGGTCTACGCGTGCACGCGCGAGGTCGCAACTGTCGCGGGCAAGACCGTCATTACCGTCGAAGGCTTGGCGAATGGCGAAAAGCTGCACCCGCTCCAGCAGGCGGTGCTCGAGGAGCAAGCCGGCCAGTGCGGCTATTGCCTCTCGGGGATTCTGATGTCCGCCAAGGCGCTGCTCGACCGCCATCCGCATCCGAGCCGCGCCGACATCGTCGCGGCGCTCGACAAACATCTGTGCCGCTGCGGCGCGCATAATCGCATCATCCGTGCGGTCGAGCGCGCTGCCGGGAGCGCCTCATGACCGCGCCGCTCACCCAGAGCCTCACCGACAACCCGCGCCTCGACCGCTGGGTCGGTTTCGAGCCGGACCGCACAGTGCGCATCCAAACCGGCAAGGTCGAGCTTGGGCAGGGCGTGCTCACCGCGCTGGTGCAGATTGCCGCCGAGGAACTCGACGTGCCGCCCGCGCGCATCCGGCTCGTGTCCGGCGTCACCGCCCAATCGCCCAACGAGGGTTACACCGCCGGCAGCCGCTCGATCGAGGAATCCGGCGGCTCGATCCGTCTCGTGTGCGCCGAGGTGCGCGGATTGTTTCTCGATCATATCGCTGGCGTGCTCGATTGCTCGCGCGGCGAGCTGGCGATCCAGGACGGCGCGGTGTTGCGCGACGGCGAGCCCACCGGGTTCGATTACTGGTCGCTCAACGAGAAAATTGATCTGGCGCGGACGGCGACCGGCGAAGCTCCGGTGAAGCGGCCGGCCGAGTTCCGCTTCATCGGCGGCTATCTCCCACGCGTCGACCTGCCGGCGAAGATTAAGGGCGCCGCCTTCGTGCACGACGTGGCGCCGGCGGGTGTCAAACATGCGCGCGTGGTGCGCCAGCCGCGCCGCGGCGCGACTCTCAAATCGATCGACGAGGCCGCGATCCGGCGCGCCACGCGCGACAAGATCGAGCTGGTGCGCGACGGCGATTTTCTCGCGGTCGCCGGCGACGACGAGACGCTCGTCATGCAGGCGGTCGATGTAGTGCGCCGGCATTGCGTGTGGGAGGGAGGCATCGCCATTCCGGACGACGCGGGCGAACCCGCGTTCATGATGAGCCAGCCGACTAAGGACCGCGTGATCGAGAGCGGCGCGGCGCCGTCAGGCACGCCGGTGCGCACCTTGGAGGCGACCTACTCGCGCCCGTTCATCGCCCATGCGTCGCTGGCGCCATCCTGCGCGCTCGCGCAGTTCGCCGACGGCAAGCTCACTATTTGGTCGCACGCGCAAGGCGTTTATCAGTTGCGCAACGCGGTTGCGCGGGCGCTGGGAATGGCGCCCGATGACGTGACCGTGCTGCATCGCCAGGGCGCCGGCTGCTACGGCCACAACGGCGCCGACGACGCCGGCTTCGACGCGGCGCTGGTGGCGCGGCGCCTGCCCGGCCGCACGGTGCGCCTGCAGTGGAGCCGCGAGGACGAATTGTCGGCGGCGCCGTTCGGCTCGGCCATGACCATCCGCCTGCAGGCGACCCTCGACGCCCGCGGCCGCCCGATGCAATGGACGCATGAATTGTGGAGCGCGGTGCACGGCCAGCGCCCCGGCATGGCCGGCAACATCAATCTGCTGTCCGCCGCCGCGCTGCCGAATGCGCCGGCGCCCCCCGAGCCGGTCGACGTGCCTGATGCCGGCGGCGGCGGCGGCGTGCGCAATGCCTTCGCGCTCTATGATTTTCCGCACCAGCGCGTGGTGCACCATCTGCTCACGCAGATGCCAGTGCGCACGTCGTCGCTGCGCACGCTCGGCGGCTTCGCCAACGTGTTTGCGGCGGAGTCCTTTGTGGACGAGCTGGCCGACGCGGGCGGCCAGGATCCGGTGAGCTATCGCCTGTCGTTGATGTCGGACGCACGGTCGCGCCGCGTCATCGAAGCCGCGGCGCGGATGTGCGGCTGGTCCGGACGCGGCGAGCGCGGCAGCGGCACGGCGCGCGGGTTCGGCTTCGCGCGCTACAAGAACAAGGCCGGCTACGCCGCCGTGGTCGCCGAGGTCGAAGTCGACGAGGCCGTGCGTGTCAAACAAATCTGGTGCGCGGTCGACGGCGGCCTCATCATCAGCCCGGACGGCGCGCGCAACCAGATCGAAGGCGGCGCCATCCAGGCGACGAGCTGGACGCTCAAGGAAGGCGCGCGCTTTGACGACGGCCGCGTCGCCTCGATCACCTGGGACGATTATCCGATCCTGCGCTTCTCCGAAGTGCCGGCGGTCGCGATCGAGCTGATCGACGCGCAGGACCAGCCCCCGCTCGGCCTCGGCGAGGTGGTGCACGGCCCGACCGCGGCGGCGATCGGCAACGCGGTGGCGCACGCGCTCGGCGCCCGCATCCGCAACCTGCCGCTGACGCGGGAGCGGATCATGAAGGCGGTGCTCTGAAACGTGTCATTCCGGGGCGCGCCAACGGCGCGCGCCCGGAATCCATGAACACGGGCCCAGTCACTCTTCTACGGCCTGTGTTCCTGGATTCCGGGTTCGCCGCCGTAGCCGACGCTTCGCGTCGGCGTTCTTTAACACTAAGAACGGCGGCCGAAGGCCGCCTACGGCGCCCCGCAATGACGAATGAGAGTTTGCGCCTACGCCGCCTTCGCGGGGCGGATTGCCTGCGGGATCGGCAGCGGCTTGTTGGCACTGGAATCGATCGACTCGACCGTCATGAACACCAAGTCGGCGTCGCCGATGTTTTCGAGGTCGTGCACCTTGAACTCGCCCGACCCGTAGGTCTCGTGGCGCGTCTCGCCGGGCGCATAGGAATATTCGACCGTGGTGCCGTCCATCAGGTGCTGGCGGCCGCGCCCGCCGCTCACCGCGGTCCAGAAATAGTTGAGCACATGACGGTGAAAGCCGAAGCGTTCGCCCGGCTTGAGCCGGATCGTCCACACCCGCAGACGGTCGGTCTCCGAGACCAACTCGTTGCCGACGCAGCCGTTGGGCGCGCGCGCCTCGCGATCGAACTCCTGCTTGAGCGCCGCCGGCCAGGCGGTCGTGTCGGCCTTGCTCGTCGCCTTGTCCTTCATGGTGAGCGCCATCGGTTTCCTCCGGGTTCGCGCGTCCGCTGATCGGTCGACCTGTAATGTATAATGCGCGCGGACCGGAGCAAAGACGAGCGGGAGTTAAACGTGGAGGGGAAAGCGCTCGTCATCGGCGGCTCCATGAGCGGCCTGCTCGCCGGGCTCGCTTTGTCGCGCCGCGGCTGGGACGTCGACCTGTTCGAGCGCGTGGAGACCGAACTCGCCGGGCGCGGCGCCGGCATCGTGGCGCAGCCGCAGCTGCGCGAGGTGTTCCGCGACGTCGGCATCGATCCGACGCTCGAGTTGGGCGTGCCGGTCGAGTTCCGCCGTTCCTACGACGTCGACGGCAGCCTGATGGGCGAAATCCGCTGCCCGCAGACGCTCACCTCGTGGGACCGCATCTATCGTCTGCTGCGCGAGGCGTTCCCGTCAGGGCGCTATCACCGCGGCAAGGCGCTCGCGCGCGTCGAGTTGCGGCCGGGGTCGGTGATCGCCCATTTTGCCAGCGGTGAGACCGCCGAGGGCGATCTTCTGGTCGGCGCCGACGGGCTGCGCTCGACCGTGCGCGCGCAACTGCTTCCGGAAATCGTGCCGCTCTACGCCGGCTACATCGCCTGGCGCGCGCTCGTTCCCGAATCGGCGCTCTCGCCCGCGACCCACCGCGATCTGTTTGGTTATCTCGCGTTCTGTCATCCGCCCGGCGAGCAGATGCTCGGCTATCCCGTCGCGGGTCCTGACAACGACCTGCGCCCTGGGCACCGCAGCTACAATCTCGTCTGGTACCGGCCGGCGGACGAAGAGACCGAACTGCCGGACCTGCTCACCGACGCGACCGGCACCACTCACTCGGTCTCGATCCCGCCGCCACTGATCCGCGCCGACGTGATCGCCGCGATGCGCGCGGCGGCCGAGCGGCTGCTGGCGCCGCAATTCCGCGAGGTGGTGCGCGTCGCCGCCCAGCCGTTCATCCAGCCGATCTACGATGTGGCCGCGACCAAAATGGCGTTCGGCGGCGTCGCCATTCTGGGCGATGCCGCCTTCGTGGCGCGGCCGCACGTGGCGGTCGGCGTCGCCAAGGCGGCCGAGGACGCCGGCACGCTGGCGCGCGCGATCGACGAATGCGGCGACGTCGAGCGCGGCGTTGCGCGTTTCGAACAATTGCGCATCGGCGTCGGCCGCCGCGTCATCGAACGCGCGCGCCATCTCGGCGCCTATCTGCAGTCGCGCGCGCGCAGCCCCGAGGAGCGCCTGCGCGCCGAGAAACACCGCGCCCCGGCCGCCGTCATGGCGGAAACCGCCGTGCTCGATTTTTTGAACGAAGCGCCGTAACCGCACACTTCGATAGGGGTCGGGAAGAGTTTAGCTCTCCCCGCCCTCCGAACCGCACGGGCGGTTTTCCCGCATGCGGCTCTCCAGTCGGTGGTTTCCTCATCGGGAGTATCTCGCGTCAAGCCAGGCTGTGTG
>Ga0213881_10000732_pt1 | contig 18392 bp, 21 predicted proteins | sample BarmaccoBMER_R08_FD_160104 | JGI IMG/M metagenome (GOLD analysis project Ga0213881, IMG submission 160104) | Barbacenia macrantha exposed rock microbial communities from rupestrian grasslands, the National Park of Serra do Cipo, Brazil - ER_R08 ... | reverse complement strand
TTTGCTGTCTTTATGTATTGATTGCCCAAACCTGTCCCATCAGGGGCGTCATGAAGAGAACCATAGGGTCAGCGGTCAATTGCTTGAAAACAGCAAAGAGCCGATCAAATTCTGCTTGAGTCGTTAGCCCATCATGAATTAAGGCAGTTGAAATTTGAGCGAAGGAAATTTCCGTCAAGCGTTTGTTCTCAACCTGCTTTACACAGGGGAGATGAAATTCAATTTTCATCTCAGACAACCCGACCTCCAGAAACAACCGAAATAGCCAACTTCCCAGACGGTGGTGCTGTCCTCGATGATCTGACAACGCAAGATCAAGATCGACTAGCCGTTTAAAAGCTTCTGAGAAAGGGTCACATGTCATGTAGGAGAGATCCATTTCTTCACAAACAAGCCGACCTCCTGGTTTGAGTAATGCTTTCATCTGGTGTAAAGCATCAACCGGATGGGTTAGATGCATGAGAACCAGACGACAGAAAACTAAATCGAAACTGTTTAAGGGCAACCCCGGAGCGTAAACGTCTGCAACCTGATAAACAATATTCTTCAAACCCGTTTCTGCCGTCAAAATGCGAGCTTGCTCAATTTGTTCGGGACTTGCATCGAACCCAATCACTGAACCCTTTTCTTTAACTTGTTTAGCAATCCAGCGAGTGATAATCCCACTGCCGCAGCCAACATCAACAACCCGCATGCCTTCACTCAGACCTACTTCACGCAGCAAACACTCAGTTTTAAGCCCATAGATTCGGTTCAGAATGTCTAACCGTTCGACTTCGGCAGCTCCGGTTGCCAAGGTATAGCCAGACGATTGGGAAACTGTTTCTCCCGTCTCTAATTTCTGATTTTGCAACCTGTGTGTATCTAAAGATTGTTGGTTAATTACTGTAGCGTTCATATTCAACTCCTTAAGAGATAATGGGAGCGTAACAAATCCATATTTTAAGCTATAGCCCCTAATGCAGATATGACTGCTTAAAGCCAACAGAATTTAATTGCTGCAAGTCACATTTACTTTTTGAGTAAGGTAGTTATAGCAATACTTAAAAAAACAGATTGCGCTCCTAATGATATTAGAAATAACAGGACTACAGCAAACCAATAGCGTCGGACAAGAGAAAAAATAACTCTTTCAACTGCTCGAATTACAATTTCTTCAATTTCTGCATTTGCTAGAGTTTTGATAATTATTTCTTCTACTTCGCTATTAATATTTCTTTTTGTTCTGCGAAATGCTCTATTAAAGTTTCTACTGATAGACTGTTTAACCCTTCTAAAGAGTCTGGACATCTTGCCGCTCCTCAGCCACTACGGTATTGACACTACACCCAAGCAGCTGCCGTCTCCCACCCTAACCCTCGTCGGATAATAGTTGGTTCTTCTGTTAAATCTAGAATTGTAGAAACTTCAGTCCTCGGCTCCTCGCCATTATCTACAATTACGTCTACCAACTTATCTAGACGGTCAAACAGTTCTACCCTCGAACAGTTCATTTCTTCTACCGCTGAGATGGCGTCCATCTCAGTTTGAGGCAAATGGGCGGAGGTAGAAATAATTGGGTTTCCTAAAGCTGCGAGTAGAGCTGAACAGACAGGATGCTTAGGCACTCGAATCCCTGTCGTTTTGCGTTTAGGGTTTTGAACCAACCGTGGTACTAGCTTTGTGGCAGGCAACAAAAATGTATATGGTCCCGGAATCAGGCGTTTCATCAGCCGATAAGCAGCATCGCTAACCTGAGCATAGGTTGCCACATTAGAAAGGGAGGGACACAAAAACGTCAGCGGCTTATCGTTTGACAACTGCTTGATCCTGCGTACTCGCTCTATTGCCGATTTTGCATTCAAATCGCAGCCGATGGCATAAACTGTATCTGTGGGATAAAGCATAACTGCCCCACTCTGTAGTGCGTCCCCAATTTGTTCCATGCTACGGACTTGGGGAGTATCAGGATGAACAATGTAAACCGTTGCCATAAAATTTTCTCGTCATTCCCCTGCTATGACAAGGTTAGCGTATCTAGAATGTCCGACTGGCATTGCTGGTGACATGTGCCTGGGAGCTCTTGTTGATGCTGGTGTTCCACTAGAGTATCTAGTTACACAGCTTAAAGCACTTGCTTTCACTGGATATCAGCTTCGGGCAGAAGCTGTTCACCGCAATGGTCAACTGGCAACTAAAGTCCATGTAGATTTATCCAGCAACCATCACCATCAAGATAACCATTCCCCTCAGCACCATACACGCCACTTACCAGAGATAGTCAGCCTAATTACCTCAGCTGAATTGCCACCAAGGGTAGAAGCCTGGAGTCTAGCTGTATTCCAGCAACTGGCAGTAGCAGAAGGTGCCGTGCATGGTATCCCTCCAGAACAGGTTCACTTTCATGAAGTTGGGGCTGTAGATGCCATCGTAGATATCGTTGGTACTTGTTTGGGCTTAGATTGGCTGGGAATTGAGCAACTCTACTGCTCGGCACTGCCAACTGGTGGTGGCACGGTTCATGCGGCTCACGGCCGTTTAGCAGTACCAGTACCAGCAGTCTTGAAGCTATGGGAGATGCGTGGCTGTCCAGTTTATAGTAACGGCATTGAACAAGAACTAGTAACGCCAACGGGGGCAGCGATCGCCACAACTCTCTGCACTGACTTCGGCTCACCCCCAGATATGATCCTTCAGCATGTAGGATTAGGTGCTGGTTCTCGCGATCTCCCGATTCCTAACATCTTGCGGCTTTGGATTGGGGAAGCTGTGAAGAGAGCAGGGGGAGCAGGGGAGGCAGGGGAAGCAGGGGGAGAGAAGAGAGTTGGGGGGGAGTTGGAGACTATTGCGGTGTTAGAGACTCAAATTGATGACTTGAGTCCTCAAGCTATTGGTTATGTGTTTGAAGCACTATTTGCTGCTGGGGCTGTGGATGTCTTTACCCAAGCCATCGGTATGAAAAAGTCGCGTCCTGGGATTTTGCTGACTGTGGTTTGTCATCCTGAACAAGTGCTTGCTTGTGAGACAGTTTTATTTCAGGAAACCACTACATTAGGAGTTCGTCGCTCTATCCAGCACCGCTCTGTCTTAAAGCGAGAAATTCAACAAGTTGAAACACAATATGGTGTAGTACGCGTGAAGATAGCTTGGATGGAGGGTCATAGAAAGCTGCCAAGCGACCAGAGTGAAAATACAGCCACCATCACTAACGTGCAACCAGAATATGAAGATTGCGCCGATTTAGCCCGACGGCATGGAGTTTCTTGGCGTGAAGTCCACCGCCTAGCGCTACAGAGTTGGTATTTTGAGCACAACTAATTCAATTTTTCAGATTCATCTGTTGCAGCTAAAGTCGAAATTAAGCCACCACCAGCTAAGCCAATTCCAGCACCAGCAAGGGTAATAACTACAGCCGTTCCAGCAGACCCAATTGCTAGTATGGGCACAAATCCAGGAATTGCTAAAACTCCCATACCTGCTAAGCAACCACCAATGGCACCTAACATACTGCCTGTAATCGTTGCGCAATGCGCAGTCTTTGCTTGAGCGTTGCCCTCAACAGGTACAAAGCTATCGCGACTCGACGAATTGCTTACGGCCGTCTGACTGAAGTATTGATCGCGAACTATATCATCACTTCTTTTTTGACTTAATAGCATGTTTTTCTCCTTTGGCATTCCGTCAAAGCACACCGACTATGCAGCAGACGAAAATGCAGCTATTTGCAACATTTGGCTTGAGAAACCTTCCTAAAGCTGCAACTCAAAGGTCAGCCGGAGTTCTACTCCAACTGCTGCTTTTTTGCAAGCTCAAACAGCTAGCTTTATCTGTTATCTACAGTCTTGCCATTAATTTAAAATGAACAACTGAATAATCGGTCGAAACTCAATATAATGATAGAAATTTTAATGAATTGAAATCTTTTAGGAATAGAAAACTTTATTGATTTATTCCTTTCACTTCTAATATTTCATATATATATTTATTTAACCAATCTATCTCGCACTCTAAATATTAAACTATAAATTTTACGACTATCAAATATGCTTTACTTACTAGCTTTTCCAAAGAACAGAGGAAGGAGTTCTATAAATCCTTTCTCTGTCCTTCAAGTCAACGATGCATCACTGTCTCACGCGATGGAAGCAGTACTTTTAAAGGTCAGAGATTCCTAACCTTAGAGCCAAACAGGTTAGTCAACTGCATCATTAATGGCATTACCTGCTTTGTTTAAAGCATCCTTAGCCGTTTGCTGAGCCCTTCTAGTCAAGTTGCTAGCATCTGGCGTGTTTGCATCGACTGTCCGAGCAGTACCTTGTTTCACACCCTTAGCTGCATCTAGAGTATTCTCCTTGATGTTCTCTATTCCCCGCTTTGTTCCCTTATATACACCTTCCTTCAGCTCTTGGGCTGAACTACCTACATCTTCACCAAGCTGCTGAACTCTTTCACCAAGAGGTGTTCCTCCCTGATAGTTCCGAATGACCTTATCAGGAAGATTTTCACCCGTTTCATTGATGTTCCTTTCAGCATTTTCCCTAAGCGCCTCAGCCTTTGCTTGTGCAGCTTTCTCAGTTTCTTTAGCCCGAGGGTCAACATCGCTGAACTCATTCATCGATGAGCCTTTGAAGCGATTAGTCTCTGCTTTTTCAGGAACTTCTGGTCTAGGATTGTTCTTCCCAGGTACTGCTTCCAATCCAGCTGGAACATCCTGTCTCAAGCCCGCTGCTGGTGGGGTTTGCGCTTCTACACTACCGCTACAGGCTGTGCTGATAACCAACAAAGCCCCTGCCATAAAAGCAGTCAAGATTTGGCGCAGTTGAATCTTTTTAAGCAATTGAACGATTTTGTTCATAGGAGTACTCCCTGCTATTCCTTGAAAGAGTTGAAATTGAAACACAAATTGCGGAGAAGCGTTTTCCCAATTCAATATTTGCAGGAATTGGACAAAATAAAGATGTTTATTTCTTTAAGACAGGATTTCGCTGCAATGAATCAGGTCTTTGAGTTGACTCTTCCGCTTTGTCTTGCACAAAACCAGAGGCATCCTTGAAGGTGTCTTTGACCGCCTCAAGGCGATTTTCAATTCGTTCTCCTAAATCTCGATTGTGCTGGTTTCGCCCTCCTGACTCAGGCTCTTCAAAGTCTTTTTCAGTCTTTATTGGAAGTTCTGCCTCTTTCTTTGCTCGACCAGCTGGAGTTTCGGCACCCGTGTAAAGCTTACCAGAATCTCTATTGGCAGCTATTAACTGCTGGAAGCTTAGCTCTAGGCTAGTTTTGTTTTGCTGAGCTTCAGTGGGCATCTTTAAATTGGTATAACTGTCTCCCCCACTCTTATATGGATTATTCCCACCGCCAGCTTGTACTGCCGGATTATCTGGATTTGCACCTTGGGCATTTGCACCACTACAGGCAGTGCTAGCAATTAACAACACACAGGTTACAAATACTGTCAAGAGCTGGCGCAGTCGCAGTTTTTTGCAGAAAGCCATCAACTTGTTCACAAAATCCTCCTTATCAACTTCGAGCCAGCCAAAGGTTTTACGCTAAACTCGCACCCGAACTCATGAGCTGTTGTAAGATAAGCCTTTCCCTAAGGTCACGCTCTCATAAGTCTGGAGCCCAGGACAAAAGAGCAAGTAGGCGCTAGTGTTTTGGTTGGCTAATATTCTGACTAGTGCTTAATATTACGGAGGAAAGTGTATTTAGAACCTCTAGCAAAGGTCACATTCAAACTGATAATCTTTGACTCAAGTTGTCTTACTCTAGAGAGATTGTTGAGTTTTTATGAGAGTCGGAGAAGCAAAGTGAGGAGCGAGGAGATGCGAAGAAATTTCTCAATCCAAAATTGATGCGTCTAAAACCTTACATCACCTGGGCAATCCTGGGCGGGACAGTATTTTTTTTAGCAAAAGCTCTGAAGGCTCATTGGCAAGGAGTTGCTGCCATCCAGGTTGATGATACAGGATGGGCAACTCTGGCGATCGCCTTGGGCATCACCCTACTAGCCCACATTTGGTCTGGGTTGGTATGGACTTGGATCTTGGCAGAGCTAAATCAATCTGTACCAAGGTCCCAGTTCATACAGGTTTACTTGAAAACCAACATTGCTAAATATATTCCAGGCAGTGTTTGGCATTATTACGGTCGGGTTTTAGCTGCCAAAAACGCTGGGATTTCTCCTGGTACAGCAACTTTAAGCGTGTTGCTAGAACCGCTGCTCATGGCAGCTGCTGCCCTAGTTATGATCATGCTTGCTGCGCAACCCATAGCGGCAAGTCGTCTTGCCATCCTTAAAGGATTGCCAATTCTAGGTGCAGCTATCGTGCTATTAGCAGTTCATCCCCGGTTGCTCAATCTAGCAGTTCACGTCTTTAGTCGGTTGAAGGCAAAAGCTACAAGTGCTACCGTTGTTGAATCGAGTGCCCTTAGGCTGACCCGTTATCCTATTCGGCCTTTGTTAGGAGAGTTGGGCTTTTTAGGATTGCGTAGCATTGGATTTGTGCTAACCCTGCTCGCTCTCACACCTTTGGAGCTTAATCAGATCCCTATAGTCTTGGGGGTATTTAGTTTCGCTTGGCTGTTAGGTTTGATTGTCCCCATACCTGGTGGTTTGGGTGTCTTGGAAGCTACCGCGATCCCACTTTTGGCACAGACTTTTTCCCCTGCCATCATCATTAGTGCACTCGCCCTATACCGCTTAGTTAGTATTCTGGCTGAAGCTGTTGGTGCTGGACTAGCGTGGATAGACGAACACGTGAGTTATACTCACTAGAATTAAGACAGAGATTCTGAAGTTCCGAGCTTCCTAAACGAAGCGCTAACGCGAACGGAGGCAACCGCCCTGCTTGACTTCTCACTGACTAAATATAGATTAAGGAAAGTGGCTTATGCCGAAAGCAATCTGGAATGGTACTGTTTTAGCCCAGAGCGATCACACTGAAGTTGTGGAAGGCAACCAATACTTCCCACCTGATTCGATTCAGCGGCAGTACTTTAAAGAAAGCCAGACTCACACAACCTGCCCCTGGAAAGGTGTTGCGAGTTACTACAACATTGAGGTTAATGGAGAGGTGAATAAGGACGCTGCTTGGTACTATCCTACTGCTAAGGAAAAAGCAAAAAACATTGAGGGTTATGTCGCCTTTTGGAAGGGTGTCAAGGTTGAGCCTTGATTTAAAGTTATGAATAATCAGCACCATGTCGAAATGTCTAATCTTGCTCCTAGAGAAGACCTTGCAGCCAACGGCTCTACAAACTCAGCCTTACTAACGAATGAGCCCTTGATTAAACTGAAGGGAATCTCTAAAACCTTTGGTCAGCATCCGGTTTTAGATAATATAGACCTTGACCTCAAGAAGGGGGAGGCACTGGCTATTGTTGGTCCCTCAGGAACTGGCAAATCGACGATTCTGCGGATTATTGCTGGACTGCTGGCACCTGATACCGGGGAGGTTTACATCCAGGGGCAGCAACGAAAAGGATTAGTTGAGGATGTGGCTGACCCCATTGTGATTGGGATGGTGTTCCAGCAAGCTGCTTTATTTGACTCACTCACGGTTGAGGAAAACGTTGGCTTTACCCTCTATCACAACTCTAATCTACCGCGAACGCGAATCCGAGAGATTGTTCACCAAAGGCTGGAGATGGTAGGGTTAGAGCATGCAATCAATAGCTATCCTGCTGAATTGTCAGGCGGAATGCGCAAACGAGTAAGTTTTGCTCGGGCAATCACGTATAATCCTGACGATCCCAAAGAAAAGCCAGAGATTTTACTGTACGATGAACCAACCGCTGGTCTCGACCCAATTGCTTCTACTGTGATTGAGGATTTGATCCGTCAGCTGCAATGTACAGAGGGGATCTGTGGCTCTTATGCAATCGTCACTCACCAGCACAGTACCATCCGTCGTACTGCTGACAGGATTGCATTGCTCTATCACGGCAAATTGCAGTGGGAGGGTAGTGAAAGTGAGATTGACACCTCAGACAATCCTATGGTGCGACAATTCTTTAGTGGCAGTGTTGATGGACCAATTCACGTTGTCGACTAAACAATTTGGGATTTTGGATTTTTTAAAAAAGTGAATCTGAAATCTATCAGGCAGGAGGGCAAAAGAGATGCGAACGCGTGTGGTGCGAGAGGGTTCTGTTGGTTTGTTGATCCTACTGGGACTGGGTCTAGTGGCATGGCTGTTCCTCTGGCTGCGTGGGGTGAGCTTTGGTAAGCGCAGCTACACAGCCACAGTTGAGTTTGCTGAGGCTGGAGGAATGCAGAAAGGAGCGGTGGTTCGGTATCGTGGGGTTAACGTTGGCAAAATTACCTCGATAACACCTAGATCAAACGGTGTTGATGTCGGAATTGAAATTAATTCACCTACTCTTCTTATCCCGCGTAACGTTTTAGTTCAAGCCAACCAGTCTGGATTAGTTGGCGAAACATCTATCGATATTACACCTCAAAATCCCTTACCACTTGGGGAAGTCAGCGCTAAGCCGAATGACGAAAATTGCGATCGCCAGCTCATTATCTGCAATGGTTCCCGATTGCACGGTGAGATTGGTGTCAGCCTCAATCAACTTATTCTCAACTCGACTCGCCTCACTAATCTCTACAGCAACCCAGAGCTATTCACCAATGTTAATAACCTCACGAGAAACGCCTCTTTGGCAGCCGCCTCAGTCGTCGATCTGAGTCATCAACTCAAAAGCTTGAGTGTGGCAGCGCAACAACAGTTGGGTAGCCTTTCAACCACAGCCAATTCAATTCAGCGTACAGCAGGTCAGCTCAGTGCAACGACTACGCAGACGGCAGCTAAATTTGGTGCGACTGCTGACCAACTCCGTTTGACTGGTGCTGCGGCGAATCGTCTCGTCTCCGATCTCGATGTTCTATTGAGGGAAAACCGTGGCACCTTGGTGGCGACGTTGAATAACCTAAAGGAAACAAGCGATCGATTGCGTGAAACTACAAGGCTCGCAACTCCTGCACTCAACCGCTTAACCCAGGGGAAACTGATTCGGAATCTAGAAACCCTATCAGATAATGCAGCTCAAATTTCAGAAAGCTTTCGCAAATTCTCTAATACTCTGAACAATCCCACTAATGTAGTGACACTACAAAAAACTTTAGACTCTGCTAGGGTGACGTTTGAGAATGCCCAGAAGATCACGTCTGACGTAGATCAGTTAACGGGTGACCCAAAAGTTCGCGAAAATCTCAAGCGCCTGATCAATGGCTTAAGTGGTTTAGTGTCCTCAACGCAGCAGCTACAGCAGCAAGTTCAGTTAGCCCAGACGCTGGAATCTACAAAGGCTGCCATCAACACCAGCCTAGGAAATACCGAATTGGCACCCAGCAACCAAGATACTACAGCGCTAGCTAATACTCTGGTTAAGTTGCAGCAACAGATGCATTAATTCCAATCTTCTCCCTCGCTTTTGGCTTTACCTTGGTAAATTGGTCTAGTTGCATGGATCTGGCGGGTTTTCTCGTAGAGAGTTGTTTCGGTAAGACCCCAAAGTTGCATCACTTGATCCAAGTCCGTTTGGATATCCCTAGCGCCAGGAAAGCCACGATAACGAATTCGCAGCCGAGCTAGTTCCGACAGGTTATAATCTGTCGGTTCTCCTGACAACAGGCTAGTCACAACCTGACGATCGCGACTGTAGAGGGGATGCTGTTGCTCTTTGTTTTCTGAAGAAGCTGAATCCATAGTAGAATTTTGGATCGATTTGGGAGTTTTTAGTATGAGCGTAGCAGCAGATCCGGTAAAGTTAATGAAACAGAAAGTCGGTCAAGCCGCCGCTGACCGCGTTCAATCTGGTTCAATTGTAGGATTGGGGACAGGTTCAACCACAGCTTATACGATTCAGTTTCTGGGTGAGCGCCTTAAGGCAGGGGAACTTAAAAATATTCAAGGCATCCCCACCTCTTTTCAGGCAGAAGTTCTGGCAAAACAGTATGGTATCCCACTAACGACCCTAGACGCTGTTGACCACATCGATCTGGCGATAGATGGGGCAGATGAAGTTGATCCACAAAAAAATTTGATCAAAGGAGGTGGAGCAGCCCATACCCGTGAAAAAATCGTGGATTCTTTAGCAGACCAGTTTATTGTGGTGGTGGATAGCTCTAAGATAGTAGACCGACTTGGTTCTAGTTTTCCTGTCCCGGTAGAAGTCATCCCCATGGCGATCGCGCCAGTGATGCGAGCAATTGAGAAATTGGGCGGTCAGCCAGAACTACGCATGGGAGTCAAAAAAGCCGGACCAGTGATTACCGACCAAGGCAACATGGTAATTGATGTTAAATTTGACAATATCAGTGACCCTGCTGGTCTAGAAAAAACCTTGAATAATATTCCAGGCGTCCTAGAAAACGGCATATTCGTGGGTGTCACAGATTTAGTCTTGATTGGTGAAGTCCAAAACAATCAACCGATTGTCCGAGAAATGTAGCAGCCTCATCTAAAATCCCATCAACACCCCAAAGACTCACGGGTTGATACTCCTGTTCTCGAATTAACACCCGTTGCTCTAGCACAGAGTTTTTTGACTTGCAGCACGTCTAGAACTGCATCACTAAAATCTGCACCTGTAACATCGGCATTATCAAAAGTAGAACGCAGCATAATCGCTTCTACCAAGACGGCATCGCTCAAATCAGCATCCTTAAAATCTACTAAATAGGCAATTCCGTTAGTAAAATCTGCCCCATGTAGATTTGCCTTGGCTAGTACAGAACCATTAAAAACAGCACCGCGTAGGTCAGCATTGCTAAAATTAGTCAGCTCTAGCTTGACATTGGAAAACTCAGCTGCTTGTAAATTTTGACCAGAGAAATCTTTGCCACTGAGTTCCCCGTTCCCAGCCGAGCGAGAAATCACAGAAGAGCTGGCTGCTTGTGCTGATAGAGGAAAGGCAAGAAACACAAGCAGTAAGAGAAATGTCGCCAGTTGTAGAAAACACCTCATGGTAATCACTATTAGTTCCCAAAGCATCATACCATCGCAACTACGAGCAATAGAGCCCTGGCTACCACCATAGTCTTGATCCCAACTGGAGCTGTAGGGGAATAGTGCAACCAAACCACCTAACGGTTTTGGTTGGTAATGCTCTTGTCTAAGTAGCCTAAGTCCCACCATTCTTGGGAAGGCTCGGTTCCGTACTGGACTCTGACGGGATCGCCAGTAGCAACTTGCGCAAACTCGTCGTTGGTTAATGTAAAGATCAGCGTATGCATATCATCGTCTTTATAGCGGTCTAAAAAGAACTGGTGCTTGCCGATCTGTAGCACACGCTTGGCGTCGCGCACCGGAAAGCCATCCTGGCTAAAGACTTCAATCTCTACTCCTGGCTGATTCTGTAAGGCGGACATTGCAGAACCAGTGCGAATACTCACAATATGTCCATGGTGTACCAATATTGTGCTTTCATTTGTGTTGGAGCTACCTCCTGTAAAGCCTTGAGCTGATTGAGAGTTCGGGTTTGGAAGCGAGAGCCCTTGAGCCTGTCCACCTAGAACTTGGGTCAAGTCTGGCACGCCCGATCCGAAGGTGTTTAAGAAGCGAACGTCAGTAATGTAGATTGCACCCTGAGGCGTTTGGTCAAAGATTAAACGGACTCCCCGCACTTGATTCTTGACTAAGTTAAAGTTGCCGAAGTCGGTCAAAGGAACGCTTACTGTCTGCAAAATGGGGTGGCGACCACCGAATACCCCACCAACCGGACCTCTAAGGTCTGTATAGTTACTTATACGTACTGGTCTTGTCAGAATTCCATTAGCAGAGACCAATTGAATTGAGAAGTCTGTTGGACCCACGGGATTCAGAGAATTGTATTGACGCGAAACACGAAAGTCTAATGTTTTGAAGCCTGTTAAATCTCTTCCAAATGTATTAATGTCAGTTGAATTAGTTTGGAAGAAGACGCTAGAACCAGGAGTATTCCAAGTAATTTGCCCAGCGCTTAAAACTGGGTCTTCATTCCGGACACCTCCGTCATTAATGGTGATATTGCTAACATCATCTGGAATACCATAGCTGCTTGTTCCTGTAGGTTTGTCGAAGTTATCAACAATAAGATTAAAAATAGAATTGGCTGAAGGGCTGTAACCCCGGTTAACAAGAGTGGGAAAAGCTACAGATGCTCCTGTTTCATCTGTCACCTTTTGAGGCAAACTAAATAGCGGGTTAAAATTCTGATTGAAGGTTGCATCTGCCCCAGCACCAATATTGGCGCGGAAAAAAGCCAGCAAGCTGGAAATTGCTGTCAGCCTTTGATTGGGCGAACCCGGAGAATCGGGGAAGAGATCGGTATTGGGCGCTCCCCCAATACAAGAGAATCTCACAACTGGGTTCGTCAGTGTAACTGTGTCACTCACCTGCCATTCAGTGTTATAGAAGTTGTGATTGGCTCCCCAAACAGTATATGTAGATTTCTGAGTTGGAGGAGATTCAGAGGTGTCCTGTAGCATTCGGTCAAATGGTCGTGCGCCTGCGAGGTCACTCACATCAGCGTCGCACATCGGTAGCAGGACATTCCATGCTGTTCCATTCGCATCTAAGCTGTTGCCTGATACCATGTTGGTGTTGTCGGTTGGGGCAATCTCAAAAATTCCCTTGATATTAAGGCGGTTCGGGATCAATGTCGGCCACGCGCTGCCTGGGGCATTATACAGATTGTAGGCAGCACGCATGCCTTCTCCACCTCGGGAATGACCCATCAACCCAACGTTCCCAAAATCTAACCGACCTTTTAGCTCATCACATGCAGCTAATTCAGTTGAACCGTTGATGTTGCATTCGCTCAAGAATTGAAGGTGGGTCAGGACAAGCCGTCCGCGTGCAAAAATTAGGGCCGGATCGTTTGCAAGACCAGGACCTGCATTAATTCCACGATTAGCATCAATAGACACTACTATATATCCATAGCTAGCGAGGCGATTTGCCAGATAAGCGTAGCCTAGATAGCTAGGTGCCTCAACATAACCCACAGGGCAGGTACCAGTACCAGTATACTGATTATTATCATCAATTCTTGGGTTTCCTGGAAAGCCAGGTGGGTCCTGGTAAGGGGGATTATAGGGGCGTCCGCAGGTTGCGTGATTGCCGTGTAGAAAAATGATGAGCGGGTATACCCCTGTTAGAGTTTGTGGTCGATAGATACGTGCCTTAAGTTCAGTATTGCAATCATAGCTGGACGTTGGTACACATCCTGGTAAGATAACCGGATTGACGGCAGGCCCCAGGTCGTAATCTTCGGTGACAGTTGCTAAGGGTCCTACTGTCGATGCATCCGGAGCCTGACTCTTCTCCTGCTGTGCACTTGCAGCACGCATAATGCAAATCGCCAGCAAAAAGGATGCTGTCACCGTCTGTAAGCATGTTAGCAGGCGACGCTGGGTTAGAATAAACGCTGCGTACACTGAAATCTCCTATAAAATTGCTTGCTAGTTTCTGTTAGTCCTCATGGAGCTTCACCACGTTTTTTGCCTGGAGGACGCTGTTTCCGGGAAAGGGCAAAAAATGCTGGCAAACCAATAGCATTCAGAAAAATAGTGGATGGTTCGGGAACTGTTTCTACCTGAAAGTAGGCCGAGCCAGGTGCCAGTATCGCTGTGGGCTGGATCGCAATCGAGGAGTTGCCAGGGGCAAGCAGAAACGATTTGTGACTGACTAGCGGATCAGCAAGACATGGAACTGGGTCGTCTCCGCAACCCCCCCCAGTTGCGACTGTTGGAGTGGTCCCAATCGAAACACCATTATCGAAGACTTCAAATGCATCGCCTCGCAGGGATACATCGGTGACGGTTAGAACTGTATCTGACTGACTCGTGTAAACCCACGGAGCCGTACCAGCGGATACCGAATTGCCACTGGGGCTGGGAATACAATCTATGCCATTCGCATCGGCTGGAAAACAGCCAGAAGCATCCTGACCTACTTGAGCAAAAGAAAATTCGTACCAGGGTCCATTGACCGTAATACTTTCTGCATGTACCGCTTTAGGCAAGCTGAAGACAAGCGAAATAGCAAAAAACACAGGTAGTCTGTTCCGTTGGAGCATCCATCACCTTCTCTGCGTTTGAGGACTGACCGACATATCCAAGTTACGACGATGGTCCGTCTAGAGAATAAGGCTTAACAGCGGAATGCAAAGCCTAGTACAATATCGCTAAATTCATGAAGATGTAACAGCAATGCAAACAAATTCACTGAGACGCAACGCTTAAAGACCTGAAAATACAGTAGCGATTATAACCGCGTTGCATTCTGCTTTAGATGTCATCTGTCATAGCTTAAATGTGACTTATATCACTGAAACTTCATAGCAATTGATGCCACTAGCAGACCTAACCAGTTTCCCCTCCACGCTGATTACCTAGTGCCAGAGAAGCCAGCAACTCAACTATTCTGTGTGAGGGATTGCTGATGTATTTGACCCTTAGTAATACCTAATGGTTCAACGTATAATTAGAATTGCTATCCCTTCATCATTAATTCATCAAAGTTTAATCAAATAGCTTAGAAAAACAATGTAGCCTAGATAAAGACCTCAATCGTTCATCTCCTGGTTGAGTTAGTTGTGACCGTAGAAGGGGTCGTTGGCTGCTTTCTCTTGCGTGTCACCATGAAGTTTCCGGAGATGACCTCCGGGAGAAGAGTGACCTCCTGTAAAGGCGGTGTGCCCTTGGCTAAGATTGACTAGGAGACGGAAGTAGGGATTCATCCTGAAGGAACGCGCCTCACTCTACTACTCTGATAAAAGAAGAGGCGAAAATTATGAACTTCTTTGACACCCAAAAAATAACTGTATCTCCAAAGGCAGAGACTCCAGGTCTAGATCCTCTGCCTTTGGAAGTTAAAGAACCCATTCTCTGCCACTACACCAATTCCACTAGTAAGCTCCAGATCGCTCGCGTCACCAACATCTCCGGCTGGTACTTTGAGCGTGTGCTTTTCTCTGGACAGCATCTGTTGTTTGAAGCGCCACGCTTAGCAGAACTAGAAATTTATAGTGGTGAACTATCTAGCATCGTGTTGGTAGACAAGATTCCCTGTGAACACCTATGGGTGATAGAAGAAGCCCAGAAAGAAGATGAACCATGACCTAGGTCACAACCTTAACATGACTTTGCTTAGATGTAGTTTATTATTTGTACTTGATAGCATAAAGATGTAACTGCAATAGCCTTAGGAATTTATCAGAGCCCTTAACCAAAAGTGCGTTTTTTGTTTAAAGCTTGGCTAAGTTTACTGACTAAAAATCGATAATAAGAGGTTTTAAACGTAACTTCAATTCTCAAACATGCAGTCAAAATCGAAATAAAAGCCAGCTATTTCAAAGGCTAAAATAGAAGGAGAAATAATATGAACCGTAAAGCTTTTTTCCTAGCGAGCTTACCACTAATGGTAACTCCATTATTCTCTTTAACAGCAACGCCAGCCAAAGCAGTTTCATTAAATAGACAATCACAGATGTCATCGAAGCTTGTGTCAGCTAGCAACAGTCATAGCTCTTTACTCATCGCAGACCGCTACGATGGCGATCAGAATGACAATTGGAGAAATCATAATAGATATGACAACCAGTGGCGTCGAGATCGAGACAACCAGTGGCACCATGATAGAAACGACTATCGATGGCATCATGACCACGACAGCGATTCGCGATATCGCGACAGAAATAGAGTAGGGATAATATTTGGGTTCTAAAACCTTTTAATAGATATTAAACTACTCCTGTAAGTCTTCTTGAATTCACGTCTATCTTGAAATTTTACCATAGCGACTTTTTCAAGATAGGTGTGAGTTCAAGCATACCTTATAAGTAATTTATTCACTTTTAATCAGCATTTCAGATTAGGATTTTCTACTTACCCGGCTCTTTTTTAATGAAAAAGTCTTTGATGGAATACCAGAGAGGAAATTTTCTTTAAAAATAAAAAATCCTGTTGAAAATCGCTTAAAAATAGAAAGCTAGCTGTGTAGAGCCATGCTGGGTAATGCTTAAACTGTAAAAGCAGATATTCTAGCGCATTTGATATTAATGATCTAGATTTAAGTGAAAGCATTAGCAACATAACTAAGGAGCCAAGTATAGCTCCTCCTAGTATATCGCTAGGCCAAAGATAGCCAACACTAACTCGCATTACACCGTAATATAAACTAAATAGAAAGGTCAAAATACCCAAGGGTTTATTAATAGTAAAAAAGCCTATAGCGAAGATAAAAAATAGAGCTTCATGATCGCTAGGAAACGATCCCCAGAAATGAGAAAAGCTAACTTGTCCTGAATGCCATAATTCCAGGTCCTTAGGAATCACCAAGGCAACATCAATAATTGGGCGCGAACGATGAACAACACTCTGCAACAATCTAGCTAAAATGTATGTAGGAACCAAGGCAAAAAACATCAGTAAAATTCGCTGACAGATTTTTGCATTTTGATCTGCTTCAGCTCCTTTTAAAAACCATAAAGCAACTACAGTTAAAGCTATCAGCAATTCAGAAAAACCTGAATCATTTAAAAAAATTGCTTGTCCAGTTAAAAATTTTGAGGATGTCACCCAATGGTTAAGTTGATGCAAAATCAAGTAGTCTAGATGAGTTTCCATAGTCAAGTCAGTAGTTATCACTGCCACTATGCACCAAATATAGCCGACGCGCTGCTTACCGTAAAGTAGCCCAGAAAATCTTGACCATCAGCAAATTAACAGCTTGCCAATTTCTAGAGATGCCTTTGTTGAGTTGGCAGGAAGGCTAAGGCTAACAACACCAGGCTTGTCTGTAGGCTTGAAAGTTGCCTTGTAAAACTGCTCGTCGTTTGCATCCTGTAGAACGAACTCCCATGCTCGCGCAGCGGTCTTAGGAACATAAAAAGAGTAAACACTACTGTAAATAACCCTGCCTCGCTTATGTCTTGTCGTTAACCATATCCTTAGAGAAGACAAATTGTAGTCTGAAAAATGTGGATAATGCCAACCTATTTATGTGGAAGGTAGGGTTTTTTCTTTTATGACGGAGCAAGTTTTGGGCAAGTCATTATTCCCCAGTATCGTGGTTGCTACCAGAACCATTTACACAGCTTTTCGACAACCCATCCTAAACTAGATATAGCTATCCCACCTCTTCTGGAAGCCGCTATGACTGCTACTCTCATCCAAAGCCCGGATCGGGTCATCCTCCGCAACATAAGCTGGCATACCTATCAGTCTCTCATCAGAGACTTTGAATCTGGGCCTGCGATTCGACTGACCTACGATCGTGGCACGCTTGAAATTCGTATGCCCCTTGACCCCCATGAAACCTATAAGAAACTACTTGGTCGTCTCATCGAAGCCGCAACAGAGGAATTCGATCTAGCAAACAGCAGTTGGAATCACGATTTCATTGTAAAGTTGACGGAGCAAATCAAGCTGACCAATGCTGGAAAGGTAAAATATAGGTGAAGTATTACTAACAACAATCACTGCCAGTCGTTTGCCTCCAGGGTTCTTAAGTCTTGCCTGAATTCTTCCAGACCATAATGAATTGGAATTTTACGGCTTCCCAAAATTCGCTGAAATTCTAGTTGATTCATGCCTGCAAATTGGCTACCAGCGCCCAAAGTAATTTTTTCCTGTTGAAATAGCAGAACGGCAATTTCTAGTTTTAGCTCTGCCTCAGAAATATGTGCCGTTTGTAAAAACTCATCCGAAATGACTAAACTCATCGCCCTAACGTCCTATCATTCAACACATAGAGTTTCTCAATTCCATTATCTGAGATCTAAGATTGATACAGCATCTATATTTCTACCAACGGCGCGCCCCAGCTACAGACCTGAAGCCAAGAAGTGATCGCGACTGTTGATTGCTGCCTTACTCGATTACGCCGAGTTGGATTGTTTAGTAAGGGTAAACACATAATTTCAGGGTTTCTCCAGAGCTTAGAGCAGGCAAATACCCACAATACTAAAAGTTTTATTAAGATAGATTAAGGAAGTTTGAGAGCGGGAGCAAGCCTTTGTCTTTACAAGTTATCACAGTTCCACCGACATCAGGCAGGGAGCCATCTGGATTGGTTGTGACGCTACATGGCTGGGGTGCTAATGCTCAAGATCTGGCATCGGTAGTTCCCCTACTGAACCTTCCTGATTATCAGTTTATGTTTCCTGATGCGCCCTTTAACCATCCCCATATGTTTGGCGGCAAAATGTGGTACGACCTAAGTAGCGAGAAGGCTGAGGGTTTACCAGAAAGCCGAAAACTTTTGACCGATTGGTTAAAGTCTTTGGATAGTACTGGCGTACCTTTGTCACGCACAATTTTGGCTGGATTTTCTCAAGGTGCAGCAATGACCTTGGATATAGGGTTAGGCTTGCCGCTAGCAGGCTTAGTTGCCCTCAGTGGGTATCTGCATCCTATC
>Ga0213881_10000731_pt1 | contig 18416 bp, 14 predicted proteins | sample BarmaccoBMER_R08_FD_160104 | JGI IMG/M metagenome (GOLD analysis project Ga0213881, IMG submission 160104) | Barbacenia macrantha exposed rock microbial communities from rupestrian grasslands, the National Park of Serra do Cipo, Brazil - ER_R08 ... | reverse complement strand
CAGTATATTTGCCAGCATCACAACTTCTTCCAGCTTCTGTTGAGCAAAACTCAACACATTTCGCAACGGCTCTGGAAGCTTGGTTTCTCGTGTAGCATCGTAAGGGACAAATTGCAGGGATGATGAGGGATGCAATCGAATATTTGATGTGATGCTTTGAATGGTTTCTAACGTTGATAACACAGATTCTGGGCGCATCTTCCAGACGTTTCGCGCATCCACAATACCTACACCCAACTGTTTATCTGATGGGAATCCGCGCTGTTTTAATAAGTCTAAATTGCGTCCTCGCGTGAAGTCTAAACTGATGCCAGTAACGGGCAATTCCATCACCCAGGGGTAGGCAGTTCCCAAATCATCAAAATAAGTAACGAGATAAATTGGGATGTCGGCGTGAGCAAGCTGAGTGTAGGTGGTAGAAATTATCTCTTTCAGATTTGCTGCACTACTGGTTACCAGGATCGGCTCATGCACCTGAACTTCTGAAATTCCCAACGCTTTCAGTTGAGTCAACAATTCAATGTAAAGTGGCAGTAATTTGCTCAGATGGTCTGCGAAATCACCTTCTAAACGGATCAATTTCAGTAACGTCACGGGGCTGAGGAGAATCGGCACGGTTCGTTCACCCAGCAAAGCTTTTGCTCGTTGCACCGTTGCTAAGAAGTCTGCAAAGTTTGCCTCTGGCTCTACATCTGCTGCAATTTCGGGCACTAGATAGTGATAGTTGGTGTCAAACCATTTGGTCATTTCCAGTGCCGGGATGCCATCTTTGCCTCGCGCCATTGTAAGGTATTGATCGAGTCTAGCCAGATGACGAACACGATCGGGAATCAATCCTAAACGAACACTCCAATCTAAAACATGATCGTAAAGGGTGGTGTCGCCAATGCCAATGCGATCAATCCCGGCTTCGAGCTGCGTTTTCCAGTTCGCAGATTCAACCGCTCGAACGGTTTGGAGCAAGGTTTCTACATCAGATTTATTGCTCCAAAACGCTTCTAATGCTTTCTTTACCTCACGATTTTTGCCAATACGGGGATATCCCAACGTTGCAGTTTGAATCATAGCTGTACTGTCCTAATTCTAAAAATGAACAATAGAGAGTGCCATCGCTCCTGAATCAAGCGATGTAAGTTGAAGCGATAAACACACTCTACCGGTCGCTCAGCGATCAAACGAGAGTGGTCATGCTTCAATGAGGCAACCAGCGTAAAGCGATTGATCGGTTACGCAATCGGTCAGTTCAAATCAGAACGCTACAATCTTAAATTGAGAAATGAATCCCGAAATTCCCAAAAAATCTGAACACACCATCATCCGTACCTCGCAGATGAAAAACGACAGGCTTCTTATCGGCGGGCATTCTGACTTGGAGAGTTGCGCCTCTCCTTACAGTTGCGGGACAGCGTCGGATTTGCACCGGACTTTCCCCCTTGCGTCTGATGGCTGCTCCCCATCAAAACCGACATCACCTTAAACGATAGCATGATTCAAACGGTCCGATGATTAAAGAACTATTTTCCATCGATGACAATTAGTCAGCATTAACAAAGGCGATCACTAGCCCATCGTACCCTTTATTGCCAACTGTCTGAATAATGGTTGCGGTAACACGGGATTCAGCCGCCAGCAATTCGTTAAAGCGCCGGATTCCCTGCACATTAAGATCATCACTATCTGGGTCGATCACCGCTCCTTTACGCACAACGTTATCAGTAATAATCAGATGTCACGTCGGGTTAATTTCAGCGCCCAGGAGAAATAATCGGCTGTGTTCACCTTATCCGCATCAATGAAGACCAGATCGAAGGAACTGTGATCCTCAGCCGCTAGCTGGGGGAGGGTATCCAGTGCGGCTCCCAGACGCAGCTCGACTTTGTTGGCAAGTCCGGCGCGGTTAATATTTTCCTGGGCAACGACAGCGTGTTTGGGGTTGGCTTCCAACGTAATCAGCCTGCCGTCTGTAGGCAGAGCCCGCGCCAGCCAGATGGTGCTATAACCCGCCAGCGTACCAATTTCTAGAATTGTGCGAACACCACGAGTCAGTGCCAGGATGTGCAGCAGTTTCCCTTGATTGGGTGCAACGTTGACCGGTGGCAGATTGCCATCAATGGTAGATTGAATAGCTGCATCGAGCGCAGGGTCAGGAGGAATTAGTAATGCAGTGATGTAGTCATCCACCGCAGTCCACTGGGTTTGGGTCATTACTGTCTTGCTTTTTTTGGCAACTTGTGGGATGTTTAAACTGGCAAGATCATACGGTAAATTGATAGACATACAGTACTTTAAAGACCAAACCTCTGTCTCGACTAAACTTGTTGAACGTCCTGCAGGGGACTTCATAGAGATTAGCATCATCCCAACGACCTGCCGTTTCTTAAAAGGAGAAAATTTGTCACATACGCATTCGCACGCCTCTCTGACCGAAGCACAACGGCTCTGGGTATTGTTGGGAGTAGGATTGGGAATCTTCATGTCCACACTCGATGTAGGAATCATCAACGTGGCTTTGCCAACTCTGGTAAAGTCGCTGAATACAACTTTCCCAACGGCACAGTGGGCGGTTTTGAGCTATTCCCTGATCAGTTCCAGCCTGGTATTGGGGGCAACTCGTCTGGGCGATATTCACGGCAAAAAGCCGCTCTATCTGACGGGACTGGCTCTGTTTACTACTGGCTCTCTGCTGTGTGGGTTGGCTCCTGGAATTTCGTGGCTCATTGCGTTTCGGGTATTACAGGGATTCGGTGCTGTGTTTATCTCTGGATTGGGATTCGCCATTATCACGGAAGTGTTTCCTAGTTCAGAAAGGGGACGAGCGGTAGGAATTATTGGCGGTGTAGTGTCTCTGGGGGTCGCCCTGGGTCCATCAATTGGAGGATTGCTGCTGGCTGGAGTGGGCTGGCGCAGCATTTTTTTGGTGAATGTGCCGTTAGGGTTGATTGCCAGTTTTCTCGTCCTGCGTCTGGTTCCTCCGTCATTCAAGTCAGCAACTCCCCAACGGTTCGACCTGATTGGGGCAGGGCTGGCGCTGGTAACCTTGAGTTCCTTTGCTTTGGGGATGACGGAGGGGCAACGTCAGAGCTTTAGCAGCGCCATTGCCGTCAAGCTGCTGGTGACGGCAGCGATCGCCCTCATCGGCTTTCTGATTCTGGAATCGCTCCTCAGCCAGCCGTTGTTGGAACTTAAGCTGTTTCGGAACCTGCAACTTAGTGTTAGCCTGTGGTGCAACTGGCTTGTGTTTATGGTGCTGGCGGGTTTACTGCTGGTTTCGCCTTTTTTTCTAGAGCAGGTGATGCGCTATCCCCTCGTTAAAGTAGGACTGCTGCTGGCGATTCCCTCTGTCGTTAGTGGCTTTATCTCTCCCTTATCGGGGGCATTGTCGGACCAGCTTGGCTTTCGCGTCATTGGTCTAGTTGGGCTGATCATTATGATTGGCAGTTGTTTAGCTATCAGCACATTAACGGCTCAAACTACAGATTGGGACTACGGATGGCGTTATGGAATGTTTGGCCTTGGGCTGGGAATTTTTCGCTCCCCCAATGACAGTTCCGTCATGGGAGCGGTTCCACGGGAGCGTTTGAGCATTGCCTCCGGGCTACTTTCGCTCTCGCGCACGTCCGGTGTAACGGTGGGGGCTTCGATTCTCGGAGCAATATTTGGAGCAGTGAGCGCTCATGTTGCTAGAGGAGTGGATGTATCCGCAGCTCCCGTAGAAGCAGTTATAGCAGGCTTTCAGGCCAGTTTTCAGGTTGCTGCGCTGATTTTGAGTAGTGCGTTGATCGCGCTGGTATTAAAGTTTCATCAGCTTAAACCAGATATGGGGATAGGGCGAACATTTTGGATTGATTAATGTCCGTTAGAAAGTGAGTTCTTTTCATCACATCTTTAGAAAATTATCAGGAGGAAATGATGGCAGGCAAATTAGACACAAAGGTGGCAATTATTACAGGTGCATCTTCGGGAATTGGGGCAGCAACGGCGATCGCTCTTGCAGAAGCAGGCGCACAGGTGGCGATCGCCGCTCGTCGAATCGAGCGATTGAACGAAGTTGCACAAAAAATTGCCGCGGTTGGCCCAAAGGCATTACCGATTGTCACGGATGTCAGCGATGAAACCCAAGTGAATAATCTGGTACAAAAGGTCAACGCAACTTGGGGACGAATCGATATTCTTGTGAATAATGCAGGCATTGGAGGATTGGGAACGATTGAGGATGGCAATCCAGCCGAGTGGCGGCGACAGTTCGACCTGAATGTTTTGGGATTGCTGTATGCAACTCATGCAGTTTTGCCTATCTTCAAAGCACAGGGCGTTGGGCATGTGGTCAATCTTTCATCTGTTGCTGGACGGACTGCACGGGCGGGCGTAGGCGTGTACAACGCCACTAAATGGAGCGTGAATGCGATTTCAGAAGCTCTGCGGCAGGAAGTTCACAAACACAATATTCGCGTCACCATTATTGAACCTGGTCTGGTTGCTACTGAATTTATCGACAACATCACTGACCCCGCTGCGAAACAGGCGCTCGAAACCCGGTTCAAAGCCGTCACTCCGCTACAGCCGGAAGATATTGCACGGGCGATCGCTTATGCTGTTACCCAACCACCTCATGTCAACGTGAATGAGATTTTGATCCGACCAACACAGCAAGAAAATTAAATTGCACCCTAAGAAGGGGGTTGGCAACGATTCGTGCAAAAATGGGCCATTTGCCCTGAACAGTCTGTTGACTGCAGGATTCAAGGCATAAGAGCCTCAACTTGCAAGCACAGGAATAATGACAGTGTCAAAATCAAGCGTTGGCGGACAGCGATCGATGTCTTCGACGGAGCAGGGCTAATGTCAACTAATAACCGTCAACTTCGAGGACAGCTTTAGCAAAAGCTTGTGGGGCTTCTTGAGGCAGATTGTGTCCGATGCCGCCTTTGATGAGTCGGTGTGAATATTTGCCTGAGAATTTCCTAGCATAGGTACTGGGATCTGGATGCGGCGCCCCATTAGCATCCCCTTCAAGGGTAATGGTGGGTACAGTGATGACCGGACTTCCGGCAAGCCGCTTTTCCAGATCGTCATATTTCGGCTCGCCTTCAGCCAAGCCGAGCCGCCAGCGGTAATTATGGATCACGATGCTGACGTGATCCGGGTTGTTGAAAGCTGCCGCGCTGCGATCGAACGTGGCATCATCAAAGTTCCACTTTGGCGATGCAAGCTGCCAGATGAGCTTGGCAAAATCGTGCCGGTATTTATCGTAGCCTACTCGACCGTGTTCGGTGGCAAAATAATACTGGTACCACCATTGGTGTTCAGCCTTTGGCGGCAGCGGTATCGTGCCGGATTCCCCGATCAGATAACCACTCACCGAGACGAGCGCCTTGCAGCGCTCTGGCCAGAGCGCTGCCATAATGTTAGCCGTCCGTGCGCCCCAATCAAAACCAGCAATGATTGCCTTCTCGATCTTGAGCGCATCCATCAACGCGAGGATATCGACCGCGATCGCCGACTGTTGAGCATTCCGAAATGTCTCGCTCGAAAGAAAGCGCGTTGTGCCATAGCCGCGCAGATACGGCACAACCACCCGGTAGCCTGCCGCAGCTAGTAAAGGTGTGACATCGACGAAGCTGTAAATGTCGTAGGGCCAGCCGTGCAGCAGGATGACCGGACGACCATTTGCGGAGCCAGATTCAGCATATGTGACATTCAGGATACCCGCATCGATCTGTTTCAGTGAGCCGAATGACGTGTTCGTTCCCGGCTTAATCGTGGGCAGAACTGCTGGTTTTGGTTTGCTAGATTGTGCATTTGCAGAACCGAATATGCCAAGCTGGGCAGTAGCGATCGTTATCGCCGCAGTGCCTAAAAAGTGACGGCGATGATAGTTGTTTTTTTCGGACATTTGCTAACCTCCTTGATTTGTATCTACGAAACTTTCTGAAACTCACGACATTGGCTAACGCACCTTCGGATTTCAAGGCGCGTAACGGGTAAAGACAAAGTCACGGGCTTTGACGATCGCGTGGCAGGAAAAGCAGGTGTTGTGTACCGCCTCGTTAGCGGGTTTGCCGTCGTCAAATTCAGCGAACCCCCAAGAGTGCCTCCTTCAGATATGCGGGTGATTGAACCCATGCTTAATCTGGCAATCACGAATTAGTGTTCAGCAGTTTTATTACGCGCCTGAGTCTGCTTGTGCAGCAGTTTGCAGTTGATGTTCGAGGTGTAGAATTTCCGCTGCCCGCTCCCCGATAATCACGCAGGAAGCCATCGTGTTCCCAGTCGTGACTTGCGGCATGATCGAGCCATCAGCGATCCGGAGATTCTCGATTCCATACACTCTCAGGTTGCTATCCACTACAGACATAGAATCCTGCCCCATCTTTGCAGTACAGGTTTCGTGCCAGAAGCTTGTTGCAGCATCCCGAATAAAGCGTTCGAGTTCAGCCCCTTTCAAATTACCTGGTATCACTTCGCGCTTGACGAATGGACGAAGCGGAGCAGAGTTACCGACTTCGCGGCAGAGTTCTACGCACGCGCTCGCAACTTTGAGATCATCCGCGTCAGACAGCGTGTTTGCATCAATCAGAATCGGGTCAGACGGATCAGATCCCGTCAGGCGCAAACGACCTCGGCTTTTGGGATGTGCGATCGCCCCAAATAACGTCCAGCCCGCACTAGGCAGACCAAACCGGGCGATATTCTCAGCACTGGATTTTGGCACCTCGGCTTGGCAAACAAAGAAGTCTGGACTGTCTACCCCGGACTGGCTCGTCGAGAAAAAGATTGCCTCGGACAGGCTGTTTCGGGGTTCGAGAGCTTCTTGATATTCCCAGACACAATCAAATGCAACATGGTCTTGAAAATTTTGCCCCACACCGGGAAGGTGCTGCAAGACAGGAATTCCAAAACGCCCCAACTCAGCCTCATCGCCAATGCCGGATTGCATGAGCACCTTCGGCGTATGGATTGCACCGAGCGACAGCACGACTTCGACTGCTGCACCAATACGATAAGTCGCGCCACGATAAGCGATCTCTACACCAGTAACCTGCTTACCTCGGAACGTCAGCTGCGTGACCAGTGCCTGAGTCAGAACCGTCAGGTTGGGTCGATCCATGTAAGGAAAAACGTAGGAGCGAAAGATAGATTCGCGCTTGCCATCGCGGACTCTGATATCGCTGATAGAAGCTCCCTTCGCGGCTTCCATCATGCGACCGTTCGGATTTTCAAAAGTGGGAATCCCGATTGATCGCGCTCCTTCGACTGTTGCGGGCGCGATCGGGTTTGGATCGGGCGCAGGCTGCACAAACACTGGTCCTCCCGTTCCCCGATACATCGGGTCTGGTGCGCCATGCCAATCTTCCAATCGGCGATAAATCTTCAAGACGGATTCATAGCTCCAAGCTGGATCGTTCGCTTCGGAGGCGAAGAGATCCCAATCGTGCTTGTGTCCGCGTGCCCAAACCATCACGTTGATGCTTGATCCACCACCAAGTACCTTGCCCATTGAGAAGGGAAGCGATCGATTGTTCACATGAGGGTTTGGCTGACCCTGAAAGCTCCAGTCCCGCTCAGTTCCAAGGTTGAGCGGCCATTGATTTGCTGTTATGACACTAGGTACATCATCAGTGCCTCCAGCTTCAAGGAGTAGAACACTAACATCTGGATTCTCAGCGAGTCTTCGGGCAACGACTGAGCCAGAAGAACCGGAGCCGCAAACAATAAAATCATACTGGTGTTTTAGCTCAGAGATGAGCCTATGCTGATTGCTGCGGACGCGATGGATGAAATTATCACCACCATTTGTGCCATGTTGATAGTTGCCACGTTTCTCTTCAAAGGACTCGTTCTCAAAATTCGGCTTCATTATGCTTACCTCGCTTGCAAAATCGAACGGACTTATGTCGGTTTCCTTAAAGCAGAGGAAACGCGAAGCTAAACTGCATCTGTGAACTAATGCTGAATCCACTGTGGTCACGTATCGTTCAACCGCATTACTAGTTACAGATGCGTACTGCAATTGCAACCACAGTTAAAGGAAAAGAACATCGAAATAACTTGTACCGTAGGTTCGTTACTGTCCTGGAAGGATTGCTACATTTTTGTAGAATTATGTGGAGAGTAGCGTTCCAGGTAGACCCAGAATTTCGTCACCGATCTCAGCAGAAATACGTTCAAGTAGCGCCATATCCAGTGGTTCTGTCTCGTTCAGCGTCCCGCAAGCTGCGATCAGCCGCGCAAAGCCACTGGGTGCAGTAACGACTAGTCCGCGAGCGGGTCGATCGTTGAGCGCGGCGACTACGTGGGGTATGCCTGGAGAAATCAAGAAGCTTTCACCAGCACCTAGTACAACCTCGTTTTCACCTGCCCAGACTGTGAACTCCCCTTCGAGTACATAGAGTTGTTCGGAATAGCGCGTGTGACGGTGGGGAGGGGTCTGTACACCAGGCGGGAAATAGCCTTCGATCAGATCGTACTGACCTCCAGTCGTAGTGTGATCGGCAATGATGTTGAGGCAAGAACCCAAAAACCAAAGAGATTGTGTCATAAGATTGCCTCTGTCGCGTTAACAACGATTACTTTCCCTCGAAGTTCGCCTGACATACCAAGCATGAACAAGTAGAGTCTGAAAAAACAAGACAGGAGTATCAAAGCCGCCCGATGCAATGATGGATTCAACTTTCTGAGACGGCAACACAGCAATATCCCGACCATACAGGGTGAGAACCTTTTCAATTTCCTCGATCGACCATTCAGAGTAGACAAGTGTCCGCCGCCAAACTTCTAACAGGCTTTGATAAGCCGAACTAGACAGATCGGAAACTAAATCAGAACTCACTAAATACCCATTAGGTTGAAGTCGTGCGGCGATTTGGCGAAAAAAGTTGCGTCGTTCCGCTTGCTGCGTTAAAAAATGAGACACCAAAAGGCAAGTTGCGGCATGAAAAGGGTCTGACGCAGGAAGAGAATCGAGATACCCTTCATGGAACGTGCAACGCGATGAGATACCAAACTCCTCGGCTTTCTGGCGGCAGATGTTCAGCATGGCTACCGCAGGCTCTACCGCAGTGAACTGCCACTGCGGAAAATGCTGAGCGAGCTTAATTAATTCCTGACCAGTTCCCACACCTACACAAAGAATTCTTGCATCGGCGGGAAGTTCAGAAAGCACCATGCGGATCAACAAATGAAGTGCATCGAACAAGGGAGCAACTTTAGCAAATCCCTTGTCATAGAAAGCAGCGCGTTCTTGGTCAAAAACAACAGTTGATGCTTGAGTTTTCATGATTGGTTCTTCTCCTAGAGCTTGCCCTGCATACTTGCGAGAGACTGCTGCAACTCAGCGATCGACTTGGAGCTATGACTTGCCTCAAAATCAGTGGAGACACTCAGATCCCGCCACTTCCTATCAGCTTGGAGTCGTGCGAGGTCACTCTGCTCTACTGTATGAACAGCATCACTTCCGAGTAATAGCCGTAGCGGTGGTTCATCAAAACTTGTGATGTAGAGGATAACGGACGCAGCCTTAACGGGATCACCAGGTTGGACACCATTATAGTCGCGCTGGAAACGTGCTACTGCGCCAACTGTGGAATCGTACTCGGAACGACCTTCACGGATCATTGTCGAAGCGCCTGCAAAATCAGTTCGGAAACCACCTGGCTCGACAATCGTCACCTTAATCCCAAGCGGCTCGACCTCCTTAGCAAGAACTTCCGAGAAGCCTTCGACACCCCATTTAGCGGCTGAATAGGGTGCGCGACCGATCGCTCCGACTCGTCCACCTACAGAGGAGAACTGGATAATATGCCCCGATCGTTGTTCTCGCATGATCGGAATCGTAGCCTTAGTAACGTTGATGACACCGAAGAGATTGGTTTCGATCTGGGCGCGGAAATCAGCTAGACTGGTATCCTCGATCGAACCAACATCGCCATAACCTGCATTGTTCACAAGAACATCAAGCCGTCCGAAGGCATTGACAGCCACCTTGATAGCATTACCTGCTGCTTGCTCATCGGTTACGTCGAGAGCGATCGTGCGAACCTGATCGCCATAGTGTTCTACCAGATCGGCAAGCTGTACAGAGTTACGGGCTGTGGCAACCAGTTGATGCCCTGCGGCAAGCACTGCTTCGGCAAGCGATCGACCTAAGCCACGGGAGCAGCCAGTGATCAACCAGATCTGTGACATAAAAATCTCCTTGGGATGTCAAAAAATTTATGCACTGCGGAATATTGCTCCACCGTTTGGGGAACCAACATTACCCCCATCGATGAAAAGCTCAACTGACTGGACATAGGACGAATCATCTGAAGCAAGAAAGAGGACGGCTTTGGCAATCTCGTCTGCTTCTGCCAAACGACCCAGTGGAATCATTGCTGCCCATTTTGCCGCTAGTTCAGACTCATAATTCCAGATGGGAGTTTTGGTTACTCCCGGTGCAACGACATTGACCCGAATATTGCGGGGAGAAAGTAATGTGTAACTGTTGCAACTCACCGTCCGGGTGCCCGCGTCTTCACCTCTTGGAGCAGCCAACCGTTACCGTCCGGATCGCTGAACGAAGCAAACGACGCATAATCTCGGCGTTTCGGATCGGCACCAGTGACCCGTCCCTTGGTTCCGGCGTGGTGGAATATCCCTCCTATTCATCTCGATCTCCTTTCGGTTGGTGAGCTTGATGCCCACCTCGGTTACACTTCATTTTTCAGCGATCGCTCAATGCACACCACTCAAACTCTTTGGGTTAAAACGCAAGTTAATTTTTGGAATGCACGGTATTCTTGAGGGGAAGACTCACGCTGTCCCTTTGCACCATCAGCTTGCCTATGGATGCCAACCCATCAAAATCTAGACGGGGTCGCGCTTCTGGGCGAGTTCGAGGAGTCATCCTGTCGCCGCAAGGATGGCAGAAGTTTCAGACAGCAAAACAGCAGGCGGAAGCAAACGAAACGTTTGGGAAACACTTCACCCAGGAAGACCTCAGCGATCGCACCGGACTTTCCCTCAATACCCTGGCTCGAATTTTCAAGCGCGAACTGGGCAGCGATCGACAGTCCTTGGAGTATCTTTTTCAGGCATTTGGGCTGGAATTGACGCAGGCAGATTTTACATCCCCCGTTTCATCCTCTGAAGAGCCAGAAACCCAGTGGACTAATCCACAGCAAGATTGGGACACGGCAGTCGATGCCTCGGTGTTTTATGGGCGCGAGGCAGAACTGGCGCAACTGTGGCAGTGGGTTACGTCTGAGCGCTGTCGCATGGTTGGATTATTGGGCATTGGCGGCATTGGCAAAAGTACTTTAGCCGTGAAAGCAGCGCTTCAGATGCAGACAGAATTTGAGAGCGTCGTGTGGCGCTCGCTCTCAAACGCGCCACCCCTGGACAAGATCCTATCGAGCCTGCTGAAGTTTCTCATGCCGCTCTCTGGGGAAGATCCCGTCCTTCCGCCTCCTACTGAAAAGCTCTCGAAACTGATGCAGTATCTGCGATCTCATCGGTGTTTGTTGATTCTGGATAATGCTGAAACCATTCTGCACCGTGAGCCTGTAGGACAATGGCGATCGGGCTATGAAGATTACGGACAGTTCCTCAGAACCATTGGTGAAGCCTCTCACCCAAGTTGTTTGTGGCTCACCAGTCGAGAAAAGCCACGCGAGATTGCACTGATGGAAGGCGAACAGGTATTGGTGCGATCGCTGACATTAAGTGGACTGACATCGGATGACGGACGCGCTATCTTTCGCCAAAAAGGGGCATTCACAGGTTCGGAAGCCGAATGGAATACCTTGATTCATCACTATAGCGGCAATCCGCTGGCGCTGAAACTGGTCGCAGCTGCCACTCACGATTTGTTTAACGGTAGCATTACAGAGGTTTTGACCTATCTCAGTCAGGGGATTTATGTCTTTGATGATATCCGCGATTTGCTGGATCGTCAGTTCGATCGCCTCTCTCAAAACGAACAGCAGGTGATGTTCTGGCTCGCCATTGATCGAGAGCCAGTTGCGATCGCAGAAATTCAGCAAAATGTGATTGATCGTACTTGTCAGAAAGCTGTACCTAATCTAATTAATTCGCTGCTGCGGCGATCGCTAATTCAAAAAACAGATGGCTTATTCTTCTTGCAACCCGTTGTGATGGAATATGTCACGGAACGGTTCGTGCAGCAGATCTGCATCGAATTTGAGACACAGCAGCTTAACGTTTGGCGATCGCATACTTTATTGCGAGTCCAGGCAAAAGATTACATTCGAGAGATTCAGACACGCTTAATTATGCAACCGGTAATAGAGCAGCTTCTGTCTCGGTTTGGAAGTGTGGCAGCGATCGAGGCACAGGCAAGGCACTTGTTGACGCAGCAAGGGAAGCAACCAGGATACGTGGCAGGCAATCTGATTAACCTGCTGGTGCATCTTCAAGTCGATTTGCGCGGCTCAGATTTTTCTGATCTCGTATTGCAGCAAGCCGACTTGCGACAGGTTGATTTAGCCAGGGTCAATTTTCAGAATGCCGATTTAGCCAAATCCCTCTTTTCAGAAACCCTCAATTTTTCAGAAACCCTCAATGTTGCGATGTCGATTGACCTAAGTCCCGATGGTCAGACCATCGCGGTCGGCGATTCCAGTAGTAACATCTATCTCTGGAACATCACTGCAACCCAACTATTCGCCACCTTTGCAGGTCATATAGGCTGGGTTTGGTCGGTTGCCTTTAGCCCTGATGGCACGCTGTTAGCCAGCAGCAGTAGTGATAGTTCGGTGCGCTTGTGGGATGTCCACAAGGGATGCTGCTTGCATGTGCTTAGAGAGCATACAGGCTGTGTCTGGTCAGTCAGTTTTAGTCCCGATGGTCAGCGATTGGCGAGTGGTAGTGACGATCAGACTGTACGCCTGTGGAATTTGCAAGGGCAGTGTCTGCTTATCTTGAAGGGACACACCCAGGTTTACTCTGTCCATTTCTCGCCGGATCGGCAAACCTTAGCCAGTGGCAGTAACGATACAACCATTCGGATCTGGGATGTCCGTAATGGCAACTGCTTGCGTGTATTACAGGGGCATACCACCGGAGTTCGTTGTGTGCGATACAGCCCAGACGGTCAACAGTTAGCTAGCGGCAGCCGCGATGGGTCGATTAGACTATGGAGCCATCTTTCCCACGATCGGCAGTCAACTCCAGATTTCAAGTTGCTGCATGGACATGCCGATTTTGTTAGGGACATCGCCTTTAGCCCGGAAGGTCGTCTGTTAGTGAGTGGGGGTCGCAATTGCACGCTGCGCCTTTGGAGTGTCCAAGACGGACACTCCATTCATGTGTTTGACGGTCATACGCACGATGTTTACGGGCTTGCTATCAGCGCCGATGGTCAATCATTGTTCAGTGCAAGTCATGGCAATACGGTGCAAGTGTGGCATGTGCAAAGTGGACAAAGCATAAAAACGTTGCGCGGCTATACGGGTGGGATTCACTCTCTGAGTCTCAGTCCGGATGGTCAAATGCTTGCCAGTAGTAGACAGGATGAAACGATCCAGTTGTGGCATGTGCAGTTGAATGACAATCTAGCACCGCTTCGTCCCTACAAAACCTTGCCTAGCAAGATCCGTTGGATTTCATCATTAAGCAATTTATGCTTTAGCCCGGATGGTCAAACGCTGGCAATCAATCGATATGACGGCTCAATCGGCATGTGGAACATACAAACCGGGCATCTCGACCTGTGGTCAGCGCATAGCGCGTCCATATGGACAGTGCTGTTTAGTCGAGATGGGCAGATTTTGGCAAGCAGTAGTGACGATTGCACCGTGCGACTCTGGGATGTGCAGACGCATCACTGTTTGCGGGTGTTACGCGGGCATGAAAACGGTGTTCTGGGAATCGCGTTTGATCCCAGTGGTCAAAGGTTGGCAAGTAGTGGTTATGACAATACCATTCGGCTTTGGGATGTACAAACTGGAGAATGTCTGAGAATATTACAGGGTCATACCGGCGCAGTTTTCACAGTGGCCTTTGATCCTAGTGGTCAACAACTGGCAAGTGGCAATGTTGACCAAATGATCCAATTATGGGATGTGAAAACTGGGGTGTGCTTGCGGACGTTGCAGGGGCATACGGGAGCGGTGTGGACGCTTGCCTATGCGCCAAGCGCAGGCTCTGCCAACAGCCCCGTTGGCGTTACCCTGCCGTCAGGCATTGGTCGCCTCTTAGCCAGTGGCAGTGATGACCAGACCATTCGACTGTGGGATCTGCAAACGGGGCAGTGCCTCCAGGTGTGGCGCGAACATACCAGTTGGATCAGGTCACTTATCTTTAGTGCTGATAGTCAAATCGTATTCAGTGGCAGTGACGATCGCACAATCAAGCTTTGGGACATACAGACAGGACGCTGTACCCACACGCAGACAGTTGATCATCTGTACGAAGGGATGAATATTCAAGGATCAACCGGGCTGACTGCGGCTCAAAGAGCCACTCTCAAAACGTTAGGGGGAGTTGAGCCTTAAGGCGATCGCACATTCAGACAAGAGCGAATTCTCTTGTGTTCGATCGCGTCTAACAATTGATAAAAAGCGTTGTGGGATCGCGCTGTTTCCTCGTTCACAAGTTGATCAACTATCAGTTTCGGTTGTGCAAACTGAAAATCCTGGTACAGGTGAGGAACGACAAAGGGACGCAGTTCGACTTCCCACGTTCAGGCGCTGCGGGGTTGGTGCAGAATCAAGACTTGTCTTTTAAAGGCAGCTGTAGAGTATTGCTAGGATATTCTACGATAAATCGACCAGTTTATAGTATATTATTAGTAAGCAGAGTCTCTTCAGTTTTACGCCTGCCGAATAGGTGGAACTAAAAAGTTTGACCTCAATGGTTTCCGATCACCTCACTAGTAAGGAACGCATTCTATGAGTACTCTTTCCCTCTACTTTTCTAAAGGTTCTACTTTCTCACAGCGTACCCGTGTCGTTGTGTTGGAGAAGGGCATTGACTTTACACCCATTGAAATCGATCTGCAAAATAAGCCTGCTGATTTTTTGCAGGTATCTCGCTATGGTAAAGTTCCTGCCATTCAGCATAGTGATAACAAGGTTTACGAATCTGCTATCATCAATGAATACCTGGAAGAAGTCTTCCCAGAACCACCTCTGTTACCCAAAGACCCTGCTCAAAAAGCGATCGCCCGTATCTGGATTGACTACGCTAACACCCGCCTTGTACCAGCTTTCAACAAACTGCTGCGCGGCAAAGAGATTCAGGAGCAGGAGCAGGGCAGACGCGAGTTTCAAGAGGCACTGTTGTACCTGGAGCAGGAAGGACTTGGCAAGCGGTCAGGTCACGGTCCCTATTTTCTGGGAGAGACGTTGAGCCTAGTCGATATCAGCTTCTATCCCTGGTTCGAGCGTCTACCCTTACTAGAGCATTTCCGCCAGTTTACCCTGCCTACTGAAACGCCCCGCTTACAGCAATGGTGGAATATGGTGCGCGATCGTCCATCCATTAAAGCGGTGGAAAATCCTACCAGCTATTATATTGAGCGATTTACTCGCATTCTCGGTGAACCTACTGTAGCAACCGTTTAGGAAAGGAAGCGATCCATGAGTCTGAAAAGCCCAGTTCTAGGCAAATCCGGTTTCGAACATTTGCCCTCTGTTGAGGCAGAGTTGAATTACCTGGTGCCGATGGCAGAAAAGCCTGTTAACTACACGTTTGAACCACCGCCAGGAATTCCTCGACACAACGGCACCTACGAAACCCACAGACTACCCATTCGCAATGCGCGGTCGATTGCCCCTAACCTTTCGCTAGATCGAGAAGGCTTTGCCCTAGCAACCCACACCAGTAAAGTCCAGGATTTCTACGATGATGAGGAGGTACGCCACGTTTATTATCCCGAAGCAGAACAGCTATTAGTGGAATTGACGGGTGGCTTCAGAGCTGTGGTGTTTGACCACAACGTTCGCAATATTCTGCGGGCACAGCAGGGTGAAAGCAATGCAAAAGAACCCGTGCAGCGCGTCCACAACGATTTCACTGCCCGCTCTGGATTTAGCCGCGCCCGTGCCGAATTGACCGCACGAGGTATAGAGGATGCTGATACGCTGTTGCAGCATCGCTTCGCCGTGATTAATGTTTGGCGACCGATTACTGGACCTGTGCAGGCATCTCCCTTAGCAGTGTGCGATGCCGCCAGTATTGCGCCAACGGACTGGGTTGCAGGCGCTCTGGTGTACCGGGATCGCATCGGTGAGACTTATGCAGTAACGTACAGTTCCACCCACCGCTGGTTCTACTTTCCGCAACTTCAACGTAATGAAGCCATTCTGATCAAATGCTTCGACTCGGCTGAAGAGGGACGGGCAAGATTCACAGCTCACACCGCATTTGATGATCCCACCACTCCTCCCAATGCCCCGCCACGGGAGAGTATTGAGCTACGATCGTTTGTCTTCTACAAAGCTTAAGAACATTTATCTTTGGAGTAGTCTGCTCTCTAGAGCAACCTGCTCCAATCTATCCATGAAGAAAAAAATAGAAAGCAGCAACATGGCACCGAATCGACCCCAGGGTAGGTAGAAGTGACAGAAATTAAAGATTCACCTCCGCCGAGCACGGCAGTGGTGATGATGAGCATGAGCCATGCGAAGATGTCCGATTTTGCGTCTCATGTGTGAATCACCAAGATGATTTCAATGGTAAAGTTCTCTTTGAGATGAAAGGTTGTCAAACTTTCGTGAGCTAAGCCAGTTAGAGCTCAGGAGAACAAGCATGGAATTGGCACAAAAGGTCAAGATGCGTCTGGGTTGGGTTCAGATGTATCAGCAAACCCAAAATGCTGGTCAGGTATGTCGTCGCTGTGGCATTTCTCGCCCGACTTTAAGGAAATGGGTACGTCGCCCGTGCAGAATTCGGCTTAGAGGGATTAGTTGACCAAAGCCGCGGTCCGAAAACCTGTGAGCCGAAAAAGGTGTTGGCTCAACAAAAACAGTGGATTTTAGACTTAAGGCAAACGAAGAAGTTGGGGGCGAGACGGTTACAAAATGAATTAAAGCGATTGTACGGTTTGTCTCTGTCTACGGCAACCATGCATAAAATCTTAACCCAAGCTCAAGTCAAACCGCTCAAAAAAACGAGACGAACGAGAAAGGGTATTCGACGCTATCAAAAAGATATTCCAGGGGAGCGAGTCCAGATGGATGTCGGTAAAAATTGCTCCTAAGCTTTATCAGTACACAGAAGATTGATGATTGCACGCGCCTGAAAGTCGTCAAACTGTATCCCAACAAGCAGGCGACCAGTACCCTAAATTTCCTCGACCAAGTTGTGGCTGAATTTCCGTTGCCAATTCCAAGGATTCAGACCGACCGAGGAGAAGAATTTATGGCTCATAAAGTCCAGTACCGTTTAATGGAATTAAAGATTAAATATCGCCCTACTAAGCCTCGTTCTCCACATCTCAATGGCAAAGTCGAGCGCTCCCAGAGGACGGACCTCGAAGAGTTTTACGACTTAGTCGACCTCAAAGCTGCTAACCTGTGTCAGCAACTGCAACAGTGGCAAGATGACTACAATCGACACAGAAAGCATGGCTCTATTAATCAGACACCTTGGGACAAGTGGCAGTCTCTGAAAGCACAAACCCCGACTCACGCCCAAGTGCAAAGAACTTATGGGCTCAAGCAAGAAAGAATCCGTCATGCCGACTATCGCACAGATATCGGAAAGCCTCGAAGAGTCATCTGTTTATAAGCTTTATAAATCCCAAGGATATTAATTGCAACAATTGTAACGCTGTATGTAAATCTCACATAACAAAGCACCACTTCTTTTGAGTCCGTTTTAACGGACTTGAGCTTTTAGCCTGGAACTTGAGTTCCAGGCATGAAAAAGGTTTAGAGGTAATTTGACTCCTAAAAAATGTGGGTAATGACAAGCCGTCTAACGGTGGGGATGGATAGCGCGGAGGCGGAGCGTCTCAGGCTCCGGACCAATAAACAAAATGCTCCGGCTGCAATTTCTGCTTTGTATGCTACACTGTTATCAGTAAAATTTGGTGGTGATAATGTACCGGGCCTACAAGTTCAGATTGTACCCAACTCCCGAACAGCAAGTAGTCTTAGCCAAAAGCTTTGGCTGTTGTCGTTGGTTTTGGAACTACTCTTTGAACTTGTGCCAAGAAACATATAAGTCTACTGGGAAAGGCTTAGCAAGAGGTGCTATTCAGGGATTGTTACCAGCCCTCAAAAAGGAATATCCTTGGCTAACTGATGCTTACTCTCAATGCTTGCAGTATGTAGCCCTCAACTTGTCTACGGCTTACAAAAACTTCTTTGACAAGAGAGCAGGCTATCCTAAGTTCAAGTCTAAGCATGGTAGACAAGCGATAACCTATCCTCAAAAGGTCAAGTTAGAAGGTGATTATCTTAAGCTAC
>Ga0213881_10000730_pt1 | contig 18440 bp, 15 predicted proteins | sample BarmaccoBMER_R08_FD_160104 | JGI IMG/M metagenome (GOLD analysis project Ga0213881, IMG submission 160104) | Barbacenia macrantha exposed rock microbial communities from rupestrian grasslands, the National Park of Serra do Cipo, Brazil - ER_R08 ... | reverse complement strand
CCGGCTCACCGGCAAGGGCACGATCTGTGATCAGGACTCAACGTCCAGGCCAAAGGAGTACTCACCTGCCGGCGGCTACCAGACGCGAGTCTGCCGGATAGCTGACCCGCTAGCTCCCATTAGGCCAGCCAGCCGAACATCAGCCGCACCCAAAGCGCCGCGTGCCGTGAGAGCGATGAGCAGGTAGAAGACGAACAAGATGACCATGCCCACGCACGAGCGGACCATCGCGGCACCGTTGTGCTCCACGGCCGCGGCGAGCCCGAACAGCACGACAAGGCTGGGATAGGCAGGAACCAACAGTCTGGTCGGCATCCGCTTCTCAACAAGATCGATCACGGCCAGCGGCACACAAACCGCCGCCAGAGCACTGTCGGCGAGCAGTTCCGGTCGGACCCCAACACGCCAAGCCAGCAGCCCAAACAGCACCGCCGTGACTGAGCAGACCGTCACGGCCATGGTCAGCGGGTGATCCTGACGCGGGACGGTCAAGGATGCCTGAGTCAGCCGAGACAGCGGGCTGCCCATGAGGGCACCGAGTACACCCCACAGCGGCACCATCCACCACGGGGTCGGCTCTATCCCTGACATGATCATCTCCCGTAAGAACGACCTGGCGTGCCCGTCATGGCCTCTCCGCTCGCCGGGCCGCACAGTCCGTAGGCCTTTGGTCACTGTAAGCAGACTTTGGCGATCTGGAAGGCTACGGTGCGGCTGGCGGTGTGCGCGGGATTGTGAGGTCGGTCCGTGGAGCAGGGAGTTTCCGATCTGATGCTGGATGATCAGGCGGTCGAGGGCTTGAGCGGCCGGTGGTGGTGGGGTACGGCGGCCTCGGCGGTGCAGACCGAAGGGGCCTCCCCGGCGGATGACTGGTACCGGTGGGAACAGGCGGGCCACGCCCCGCCCTCGGGGGAGGGCAACGGTTTCGCGCACCGCTTCCGCGAGGACTTCGCGCTGCTGCGTCAGCTCGGAATGACTGATCACCGCCTGTCGATCAACTGGGCGCGGGTGGAACCGGAGCAGGGGCGGATCGATCAGGAAGCGGTCAGCTACTACCGTTCGGTGCTGACCGCCGCCCGCGAGGTGGGCCTACGGGTGTGGGTGTGCCTGCTGCACACCGCGATCCCGGTCTGGTTCGCCGACCAAGGTGGCTTCGCTGCCCAGGACGCGGTCGAGACCTGGCTGAGGTGGGTGGAACTCGCCGCGGCCACCTTCGGTGATCTGGCTGGGGGGTGGATGCCGTTCAACACGCCGCTCTCCTATGCGCATAAGGCATACCAGCTCGGCACCTTCCCCCCTGGCCGCCGGGATCCCGCGCAGATGGTCGCGGCCCTGAAGACGGTGCATACCTGTGATTTCGAGGCTGCGCTGCTGTTGCGCACGACCGGTGCGCCCACCTGCAGTAACGCAGGGTTGCTGCCCTTGTACCCGGCCGACGACAGCACCGAGACCGCGGCAGCAATAGCCCAACTGGAAGCACTGGTGTGGGATTCCTGGCTGGCCCTAGCCCGCCACCCACGCTACGCGCAGGCATTCGACCTCTATGGGTTCACCTACTACTCCGGCGCTCTGGTCACCCCGGGTAGGCAGTTGCTGGCTTACCCGGCCGATCACCAGTCGGGGCCGCTGGGCTACGTCCCCTGGCCCGAGGGGATCGCCGCGGTGCTGCACCGGCTGCACCGTGAGCTGCCGGATGCCGGGCTGGTGGTCGCTGAACTCGGCTACGGCGGCACCGACGATCACGCCCGTTGCACCTACCTGCACCAAGCCCTGCAACACATCCGTGCCGCCCAGGACCAGGGAGTCCCCATCGAGGGCGTGACACTGTGGACAGGTATCGACAACTACGAATGGCTCGCCGGTTTCACCGTGCCTTTCGGTCTCTTCGACCTCGATCGCACACCCCGACCCAGCGCACGATTCACCCAGGCTCTCACTACCGGTCACTGATCGACGATGCCGACAGCTGACAGCAAACAATCGGTGAGGGGGTGACCGTAGCGGCATGCTCGACTGGCACCCAGACGACCGGCCCGATGCGGCGGACAGGAACAGGGCAGTGGCTTGCCCATGGCCGACTTCGCGGGGCCGTGCCTTTGAGGTAGTCGGCTAGGGTGGTGGGCGTAGGCGGAAGGCACAAGCGCCCGAGGTGCATGGCAATCTTGTCGGTGAACTCGGGAGACCGACCCCCGTGGACCGCAGCGGCCAGGTAGCGCCCGGCCCACACTCCGATCGAATCCGGCCTGCTCAGAGTGCTGATCGGCAGCGGTACAACTCTTCGGGAAGGTCATGCGGTGATCCGGGCGCGGTGTCGGTCCGGCAAGCCGGGCGGCCATGGGACCACCACCCTCACCGGCACGTGGGTTCGTAGGGCAGCTCAGGAATGAGCCGGGTCCAGTCTGTTCGGCTGGGGCGCCCGATGGTGTGGCAGAGCCGATCGGTGACCTGGGTGGTGTCCAGGTCCCACAAGCGGATGGTGTGATCGGCGCTTCCGGTGGCCAGCCGACCGTCAGGGCCGAACGCCACCGCGTTGACATTGTTGGTATGCCCGGTCAGGGTGGCGATCAGCTGACGGGTGGCCACGTCCCACAGCTTCGCGCTGTGATCGATGCTTCCGGTGGCCAGGGTGCGCCCGTCCCGGCTGAATGCCACCGCGTCGACTTCGACAATGTGCCCGGTCAGAGTGGCGATCAGCTGATGGGTGCGCACATCCCACAGCTTTGCGGTGCCATCGGTGCTGGCGGTGGCCACGGTACGTCCGTCGGGGCTGAATGCCACCGCGTTGACGGTGTCGTGGTGGCCGGTCAGGGTGGCGAGGAGCTGACGGGTGGCCACATCCCACAAGCGCGCAGTGTGATCAACGCTGGTGGTGGCCAGGGTGCGCCCGTCCGGGCTGAACGCCACCCCGAAAACAGAATGGTTGTCCGGCTCGGTCAGGCTCGCGAGGGACTGGTGGGTGGCTACATCCCACAGGCGCGCGGTGCCATCGAGACTTCCGGTAGCCAGGATCCGTCCGTCCGGACTGAACGCCACCCCGAAAACAGAATTGGTGTGCCCGGCCAACGTGGTGAGGAGCCGGTGGCTGGCTACATCCCACAGCGCCACGGTGCGATGGAAACCTCCGGTGGCCAGGGTGCGCCCGTCCGGACTGAACGCCACCGCGAGAACGGGATTGTTGCTCGGCTCGGTCAGGGTTGCCAGCGGCTGGTGGGTGGCTACGTCCCACAGCTTCGCGGTGCCGTCACGATTCCCGGTGGCCAGAATACGCCCGTTATGGCTCAGTGTCATCGCGTCGATGACATCGGAGGAAGAAAGGATCAGGGCGCTCACATTCCACAGGCGGGCGGTGTGGTCGGCGCTGGCGGTGGCCAGCATCCGCCCATCGGGGCTGAACGCCACCCCCCAGACATTGTTGGTGTGCCCGGTCAGGGTGACCAGGAGCTGGTGGGTGGCCACGTCCCACAGCCGGGCGGTGCCATCGAGACTGCCAGTGGCCAGGGTGCGTCCATCCGGGCTGAACGCCACCGCGCTGACGACGGCGTTGTAGTTGGTCAAGGTGGCGAGGAGCCGGTGGGTGCCCACATCCCACAGCTTGGCGGTGTGATCGTCGTTCGCGGTGGCCAGCATCCGTCCGTCCGGGCTGAACACCACCCCGTAGACGACGTCGGTACCGGGGTCCCCGGTCAGGGTCGCCAGCATTCGGTGGCTGGCCACGTCCCAGAGCTTGGCGGTGCCATCGCTGCTGGCGGTGGCCAGCATCCGCCCATCGTGGCTAAACGCCACCCCCCGAACGATGCCGGCGTGGCCGGTCAGGGTCGCCAGCACCCGATGAGTGGTCACGTCCCACAGGCGCGCGGTGCCATCGGCGCTGGCGGTGGCCAGCATCCGCCCGTCCGGACTGAACGTCACCCCATAAACGGTGTCGGTGTGGCCGGTCAAAGTGGCGAGGGGCTGGTGGGTGCTCACATCCCACAGACGTGTGGTGTCATCGTCGCTGCCCGTGGCCAGGGTGTGCCCGTCGGGGCTGAACGCGATCCCATAGACGGTGTCGGTGTGGCCGGTCAGGGTCGCCAGCACCCGATGGGTGGCCACGTCCCACAGGCGCACCGTTTGATCTTCGCTGGCGGTGGCCACGGTACGCCCGTCGGGGCTGAACGCCACCCCCCAGACGGGACCGGCGTGGCCGGTGAGCTGTCCGGCGAAGTACTGGCCTTGACTACTTAGCAGCGCACCGCGGGTCTGCGCCGTGGGTTGGTGGTGGAAGGCTTCGACGGCGAGCAACATCGAGTCCCCCCGGCTCGCCTCGACCAGAGACCTGGAGCTGGCGGCCAGCTCATTCGCCTGGGTAAGCCGGGTTTGATGGCGCTGGTAGAGATACAGTCCGGCCGTGCTCGCGAAGGCAATCAACAGGACGAGCGCGGCGGCCAGCGCTTGGGTCCGGCGCCGTTTGGCTCGCCGTTCCCGGTGCTGCTGGGTGATGCTGGCCTGAAGGAACTCGTCTTCAATGTCGCTGAGCCGGGGTTGGGTGCGTTGGGCCCAAGCGCAGACATCGGCCAGGCGGCTACCCCGATACAGCAAGCCCTCGTCCCGCCCCGACGCCATCCAGTCACGGGCTGCGGTGGTCAGCCCGCGGGCCAGGCGCAGCCCGTCGCGGTCCTCGTCTAACCATCCGCGCAGTTGTGGCCATTCGCGGATGAGGGCCTCGTGGGCGACCTCGATGCTGTCCTGGCCTAGAGTGATCAGCCGCTCGTTGGCTAGCGCGTTGAGCACGCCCTGCACCTGGATGCTGTCCTGCCCGGAGGCTACTTCGTTGGGCTGCACCCGACGGCGGGTGTCTTCGGTGCCTTCCCCGAGGGCGGTCAAGCGCAGGAAGATGTCCTTGGCGATGGCCTGCTGGGCCGGTGTCAAGGCTCGGTAGACCGTGTCGGCGGTCTTTCCGATGGCTTGGCGTACCCCTCCGGCGTCCCGGTAACCGGCGCTGGTCAGTGTGCGGCCCCGGCGGCGCTCCCAGGTGGCCGACAGGGCGTGGGAGAGGAGCGGCAGGGACCCGGGTTCCTTACCCAGATCTGCCAGGATGGTCTCAACCAGGCCGGGCTCCAGCACCAGGCTCGCTTGTTGTGCCGGATGGGTGATCGCTGCCTGCAGCTCCTCGTCGGTCATCGGGGTGACCAACAGTTGGTGGTCTTGCAGAGCGGAAGCTAGCGGTGGGTAGTCGGCGCAGCGGGGGTAGAAATCCGCCCGGATCCCCAGCACCACCGTGGCCCCACATCCGGGGTCGGCGACGAGGGCGGTGAGGGCATCGAGGAAGCCGTTGCGTTCGGCGTCGTCGTCGCAGAGGGTGAAGATCTCCTCCAGTTGATCAATGATCATCAGCATCCGGGCCCCGGGTGGGGCGTCGGCAAGGAGTTGGCGGATGGCCAGGCACAGGTTCCGGGGGTCGCTGCGCAGATCGTCGAACAACTCACCCGCGGTCAGCCCAAGTTTGCGGGCCACCCGGGCGGCCAATTCCTCGAGCGGGTGGTTGGTCGGGGTGAGCACAACGGTGATCCAACTGCTGGCTCCCGCGAGCGAGCCCGTCCAGGCCGCAGGCAGCAACCCCGCCCCCAGCAGCGAGGACTTCCCGGACCCCGAGGCGCCCACGACCGCCAGCTGGGGCGCCTCCGCAAGCCGTGCCAGCAGGAGGGCAGTCAGCCGTTCCCGGCCGAAAAACCACGGAGCGTCCTCGACCCGAAACGAGCGCAGTCCCAGGTAAGGGCAGGGACCAGGTGCGGGCTCATCCTCACTGGAAGGGTCAGTCGACTCGGTCGATTCGCCCTGGCTGAGTCGCGGAACAGCTCGCGTGGCCGCGTCATGACGCTGCAGCAGCAGGGTCGTTTTGACCAGGGTCTCCTGTATCAGCTGCGTCTGATGCCGCTGCTCGGCACCCTGGCGGGCCTGCTCGTCCCGGATCCGGATCACGGTCTGGCGGGTTTCCTGAACCATCCATCCGAACTCGGGGAAAGAGCGACTCAGGTCGGTGAACGCCGCATCCAGCGCCCGCTGGACCTCCTCCACCCCCGTCTCCACCGCCGCGCTGACCGCGACGTCGATGCCCCCGACCGCGCGGAGGAGCGCGGCCACCTCCCGGCGCAACTCACCAGCACCCTGACCGTCGTCGCTCAGCGCCCGCAGCTCGTCCTCGATCGCTTCCCGCAACCGTGCCGGCGACGACTCACCAACACTGGCCCAGGCCCGGTCCAAGGCCTTGATCACCACCTCCACCAGGTAACCGGCCCCCACATTGCCGACCTGCCCCACCAAGGCGCCCAGCACAGCCGCGGACATGTCAGCGGTGCCGGCTAACGGCCAGACCACCGGGGCGATCGCGCCAGCGACCAGCGCACCCACGATCGCCCACGGACCGCTCCGCCGAAACGCCTGGCCCCAGCCCACCACCGTGGCACGGATGCCCTCGCGCATCCGTATCAGCTCATCAGGCCGGTCAGCGCCCACGGCGAGTTCTGGGCTTTTCACGGCTTATCGGACCAGGATGAAGGTGAGGCCTGCTGAGAGGGCGCCGATCGGCACCGCAGCCAGGACCTGCGCCACGGTGTGGACGCGGAGATGTACCCGAGCCCAGCCGATGGCGGCGAGCAGCGGGTAGGTCAGCATCAGCGCTGGACCCAGCGCGATGGTGAGGATAGCGCTGACCGCTGCCGCCACGCCGACATGGAAAGAGATCTTCCATACCTGGGTGATCGAGGTGCTCACCACCAGGCCGGCCAGCATCGCCGCCTCGGTGGCGAGGACGTCCCGCGGCGCGTGCAGCGCCGCCAAGAAGACCAAGCCCACGATCACGAGGGCGAACGCGGTGATCAGCGGAACCCGGCGGTGTTGGTGGACGGTGAGGTGGTGATCGCTCCAGCGCCCGCGCAGCACGCCGCCCACGATGATTGCGGTCGGTCCGATGCTGGCGAAGAACGCGCCGGTCAGGCCCCACCAGAAGCCAGTGGGGAAACCGCCGCCGAGAGCGACGCCGATGACCAGGAAGAGGACCACCATCAGCACCGAGGGGGCGAGGATTTCGGTGATCAGTCGTGCTGTGATGTCCTGCCAGCTGCGTGGCTTGGTACGCCGTTGCTCAGTGGAGACCACGCGGCCCCTCCTCGGTGCTCCTGACTGTCGTGAAGGCGGCGGATACCGCCTCAAGCCAACGTGACTCGGTCGCCAGGTCGGTACCGAACTCAGGCGGCACGGCGATATCTGCGCCGCCTGCGGCAGGCCGCCCCTCGCGGCGGGCCTGGATCGCGGAGGCGATCACCGTGGCCTCGGTAGCAGCTGCAGCGGCCAGCGACGATTCCCCACCGACAGCGGCAAGAGCGGGGTCGCGGTAGGCCCGCAGGGTGAGGATCATGTCGCGGATTTCGATGAGGCGCCGGTATCGCTTCTGACCGATGGTCAGGCTGGCCATGTCCTGCGGCGGGATGGCTTCGGGGGCGACGTCGGCCAAGGCACCCCAGAGGGGGCCGAGCCTGCGGTAGGACCGGTAGTCAGCCCACCATTCCCACCCTCGCTCCAGACGCGGTCCCCATCCGCCGATCGTCGAGCCGATGACCAGCAACGCGCAACAGGTCACGGGGAGCACCGCTGAGGTCACGATGACCGGTCCGAGCGGGGCATGCTGCGCGCGCAACGCGAGGGCGTTGTAGGCGTAGACGAGGCAGTACAGGATGCCGATCGCGCAGCCCAGCGCCACCATCTGAAGGCCGAGGCGCAGGTAGCGGTCGGCGGTGTGGCGGGCGTAGCGCGCAGACAGTTGGCAGGCATCACTTACTCCCGCGGCAAGGTAGGTCACGTAGACCAGCACGTAGGCCAGGGACTGAGCGCTGCGATGCTCCAGAAAGTCGGCCGGGGGTGCGGTCAATGACCACGCGAACAATCCCGTCATGGCCGTGAGCGCGATGATGAGAAGGATGATCCAGAGTCGGGATTTACGGCGGGATCGGCGGCCAGCTGGGTCGGTGAAGTACACCAGCACGATCAGCACGCAGCACGCACCGATCAACGTCATGGTGTTGCCCAACAGTACGTTGAGGTTGGGAGCGTGCACGGCGTGGTTGAGCGGTTGCGCAATCGCCGGGGCGCGCAGCACGTGGGCGACGCCCAAGGCGTACAAGGTGACGGTGAAGGCCCAGGCCGGACGGCTGGGCTCGGCGCAGGCCCCCACGGCTTTGTACGTCGCCCCGCTCAGCAGGAGCGCGGCAACGACGAGAAACAGCGCGCTGGTCATGACCAGGGACGGGCGGGAGGTCGGCCCCAGATCGTCTCGATGCGTTGTTGGGTGGCGGCGACCTCGGGGCTGGGTGGGAGTACGGTGCGCGTTGGCCGGGTTGGGCGGGCGGCTCGTTCCAGGATGAGGGTGGCGACGAGTTCGGCTTCCTGCTCCTCCACGGCGGTGTAGGCGCCGCGGCCGAGCACGGTCTCCACGTGGCCGCGCACCGCCGAGGTTTGCAGCAGGTAGCGGACCTGCGCGGCGTTGGACAGGGCGGCGCCGGTGTGGTTGCAGACCATGTGCCCGATCTCGTGCAGGATGATGTGGTCCTGGTGCAGCAGGCTGGTCGCTTGCTCGTGATAGATCAAATCCACGCTGTCGGTACCCACCCACATGCCACAGAGCGCTCCCGGTGCCGTGGCGGAGAAGGGGACCAGTTCGATCGGGCGGCCGCGGTCCTGCTCGAGCCGGTCCAGGAACGCGTTGAGGTCCCAGGGCACGGAGATCCCGATGCGCTGATCCAGGGTTCGCACCACAGCCTCGCAGCGGTGTCGCAAGTCCCGGTCCATGGCTCTCATCTCCCCCGAGCAAGCCAGGCCCGTCAGTCGCGTGCACAGAGCCTGGCTCCCTAGCGAGCCACCCACATTACTCCTTGTGGTCACTCACTCACTGAGGGTCCTGCCCGGCGGGGGGCTTGCGCTGCCGACGGCTCCGGCCCTGCGGCAGCCCCTCGACCGTGTTCGCGAGCCATTCGCGCATCTCGGGATCTAGGTCGAAGGCGCGTAGCGCGATGTTTTTGACCTGGTCGTTGTCCCGGATCGCGAGCCTGTCGACCAGGCCGGCGGACCTGCGGTACATGTCGATGTACACAGTGTTGATATTGTACAGATTTTCCACCAGGAACTTCGGTGAACCGTGCGGAGTTCGCACGACGACGAGCGCGGCGGCGCTAGCGAACTCAGACGCAACACAGCCAGTTCCCCCTCGCCAGGAACGCGGAACACCCCGCCTGAGCGCCGAGCACCCGTATTCACAAGATTGTTGGTCATGGCCCTGGTGGGTCGGTGCGCTGTCCCTGACGGACTAGCGCCCAAGCGGCGCTAGGTCGAGCGCCTCCCACAGGGTGGGGTCGGTGAGGCTGGGGAAGCTGCGGTGCGCGAGCGGGCGTGTTTCGGGTAGGTCGGGGATGGCGAAGACGGTGGTGTGGGCGGCACGCGCGGCGCGGATCCCGGTGGGGGAGTCTTCCAGGACGATCACGCTGGTGGGCGGCACACCGAACTGGTGGCAGGTGTGGTGGTAGAGGTCGGGTGCTGGTTTGGGGCGGTGGATGTTGTCTGCTCCGACGATGGTGTCGAAGACGTCGGGGATGCCGGTGGCGTGGAGGTAGTCGCGGACGATCTCGACGGGGTTGTTGGAGGTGATGGCCAGAGGCCGGGTGCCGGCCAGGGCGGTGAGCAGCTCGTGGGCGCCCGGCATCGCGGTGATCCCGGCGCCGGTGTTGGTGGCCAGGAGTTCGCGGATTTCTTGGGCAAGCACCCCTGCTGGGACGGGGTGGTCGAGCAGGTCGGCGAGGGCGTGTCCGAGGCGCTGCAGGCTGAGACCGTAGAGGCGTCGCCGGTCCGCTGGCTGGAGACTGCTGCCGTAGCGGGTGAACAAAGCGGTGTAGGCGCGGTCCCAGTGCCCGTGGGTGTCCACGAGCAACCCGTCGCAGTCAAAGATCACCGGTACTGGGTTCATGACGGGTCTTTGTCACGGTGGGCGATCGCGCAGGCCACGAGGGGGAAGTCCGGGTCGTGGTAGTCCAGCTCGGTGGGGGTGAGGTATTCGGCCGCTTCACCAAGCAAGGCGGCCAGGCACACCCGGAGATTGCCGTGGCCGGTGACGGTGACCGGTCCGTCCCAGGAGCTGAACAGTTCCCGCAGGCCGGCTGGGGTGAAGCGCCACCGGTCTCGGGTGCGGCTGCTGGGGCTGATCCTGCTCAAGCAGGGCACGGTGAGCAGAAGCGCGCCACCGGGACGCAGCGCCTGGTGGCAGTTCACCAGGGCGGCGGCGGGGTCGGCCAGGAGCTGCAGGGTCTGGGTGAGCAGGATGCAGTCGAAGGTCTCGGCGGGCAGGCTGCGCGGTTGGGACAGGTCGGCGTGCAAGTGAGCATCGAGGTTATAGGGGTCGATGTCGATCACGGTGGTGAGGTGGAGCCCTGCTGCGCCGAAGCGACGGAGATAGGCATCGGTCTTGATCTCGGCGCCGTGGCCGTGGATGTCACCGCGGTGATGGTCGAGGAAGGCTTCGATGTAGATCCGGTCGACAGGGGTGCCGCGGTCGTAGCCGTAGCAGTCGCTGATCGGGCGGAGCGGAAGGTGCATCGCGAGTTCCGGAGAGGGGTTGCGGGTGAGTCTGGGGTCCGGTGGTCCGCCGGTGGCAGGCATGTACGTGCTCGAGAGTGAGGGCCAGGTCGCGGCGCAGTCGCGGCAGCAGGCCGTACCGGGTCGCGGTGGGGGGTGCTCGTCGCTGTGAGGTGATCTCCCGGAGGCACACCAGGAGGACGGCGCACCAGAATGCGGCGTGGCGCTCGGGGCTGGCGCCGATTCGGGTGAGCAGCTGGGTGCGCGCACTGGGGGCATCGCCGAGCAGGATCCAGAGTTTGGCCAGGTCGTAGCCGGGTCGCCGCCAGGCGGTGAACTCCAGGTCGATCAGCGCGAGTTGGTGGTGGGGTAGGTGGATCACATTGCCCAGGTGCGGGTCCCCGTGTTGGATTTCCAGGTCGAGCCGGGGAGCGATGGCGGTGGAGAGTTCGACAGCGTGGTGATAGTCGACGTCGGTGATGTCTGAGCCCCGCACCGCGGCGAGTTGGCGGGGGAAGTCCTCGTCGGAGGGCAGGGCCGAGGGCACCGCCGGGCGCCAGGCGTGCAGTCGAGCCAGCAGGTCCAGGACCGCGGTGAGCTGTCCGGGAGGGATGGTTGCCCGGGGGTAGCGGTGGGGGTGCACGGGTGGCCCTGCTAGGTCGGTGATGACCAGCAGGTGGTGAGTGGACTCGGCGGCCACCAGTTCTGACATGCTCACCGGCAGGGGCGCGAGTGTGGGCAGAGCGCGGTAGACGGTGATCTCGTGGCGGGCGCGGGCGAGCCAGAACGGACGCCGGTCGATCGGGCATTTCGCGATCACTGCGCGGCTGTGGAGGAGACCGGGGATCAGCAGGGACGTTTCCGTACGCGCGGCGTGCCCGTGAGCGCGAAAACCGGGGCAGGCCGCCGCTATCGCGGCGCGGGCTGCGGCTTCCCCGTTGTGGATGTGTAATGCGCCCACTATGCGCTCCGCTTGTCGTCCCCCGGGGCGAGTGCGGCACTAGCAAGTATGTGCCAGCTCGGCACGGTCTGCTCACCCGGGGCCGGCAGCTCGACCAGGAGCCGATCAACCGCGTGGAGGAGGTCACTGACCTGCGCGGTGTCCTCTAGCCTCAGGCGTCGCCGCGGCGGCACAGCGTCAAGGTAAAAGTGCGAAGCGGCCTCGATCCCGGTTTGCGCGCGAGGGTCGATCAGGTGCGCGGGGACCGGGCCGCGTCGGGCCTGGCGTGCGGCGCTGACCGAGGCGGGTACTCGCAGGTAGGCGTAGGCGTCGGGAGTGAGGATGAGTCCGCGCTGGGCGGCCTCGGTGAACAGGTGCGCGGCGAACTCCGGCGCGGCAGGGACTCCCAGGCGGTCCATGCCGAACTCATGGGCGATCAGCGACAGGGGGCTGCGGTCCAGCACCACCAGAGTGCCCGGCCCTCGACGGGCGAGGGCGGCACGCTGGCGCTCTAGGTGCAGAAAGTGACGTAACGCGACGAGGACGTCCTCGCGATGGCGGGGTGGCCAGGGCGGCAGTGCCGCGAGCTGGGCGTACTCCGGTATCGCCACCGCCCCCCGTTGGGTGGCCAGGGCATGGGCCAGGGTGGTCTTGCCGGCAAAGCACAGCCCCTCGATGGCGAGCACGATCGGTGCCCTCGCTGGGCGGTGACGCGGGTCGTCAGTCATGTCGGGGTGCACGGTGAGCCTCCGTGAGTCAGGTCTGCTGGGCTGCTAGCGTCGCCGCCCCATGGGCGCTGACGATTTGTCCGGAGACTTGAGTGTCACCGTGGCCGGCCTGGCCGCTGACCCAGCGGATCACGCGCTGATCACCGCCGCGGTGCGGGGTTTCGGTTTGTCCGACCCGGTCGAGGCTTGGGCGCTGGCTGAGGGGTTGATGAACCGCAACTGGCGGGTACGCACCCGAGAGGGTGAGTGGGCGCTCAAGCAGATCCTGGACATCGATGCCGACTCCGCTCGCCGCCAGCACCGGGTCACCCGGGTGCTGGCCGAGTGGGGAGTGCCGGTCCCGCCACCGCACACCTCCCCGGGCGGGGACACGGTGGTGGAGGTGGCGGGTATGGGGGTGTTCGCGGTGCTGCCTTGGGTCGAGGGGGTGCATCGCGACGGGCGCGACCTCGACGTGCAGGAGTGTCGGTATCTCGGTGGGCTGCTGGCCCGTATCCACCACGGCCTGAGTTCTGCGGGGGTCGCGGGTGTGCTTACCGCGGCACCGCAGTCCCAGGTGATTGCGGTGAGCGAAGCAGCGAAGGCCAAGGCGAAGATCGACCACTATCTGGGGCTGATCGACGCGCGCGCCGAGTTCGACGAGTTCGATCACCTGGTGCGCCGGCGCTTGGCACAGCGGCAGGAGCTGCTGGAACACCTGGCCTACCTGCGGCCGCAAGACACCGCTCCGGTGGCGTCGATCGGGTGGGTGCACGGTGACTTCCACGACCTCAACCTGCTGTGGTCGACCGGAACGTCGAGCCGGGTGAGCGCGGTGCTGGATTGGGATCGGCTGCGCTGCGCTCCGCTGGCCGCTGAGGTGGCCCGAAGTGCGACTCTGATCTTCGGTTATGACCTCAGCCCGGAGCTGCGGGCGCTGGACCTGGATCGGGTGGCGGCGTTCACGGCCGGTTACCGTGAGCTCGTTCCGCTGCCTGCGGCGTCGCTGGCCGATGCCGTCCATCGGTTGTGGTGGGAACGACTCTGTGACTTCTGGCAATTGAGCTGGCACTACCAGAAGGCCGACACCTCCTGTGACCACCTGTTTGGGTCGGCCTCGGCGTTGCTGGCCTGGTGGAGTGAGCATCGCGAGGCCGTGTCCTTGGCCTTCACCACGGCCTGACAGGCGGTTGCCCCAAGGCCTGGCCGATCCGGGTGAGTAGGGCGAGTACGTCCTTTCGGGATCGGCCGGGATGGATGCCCTCGGTGAGGAACCGGGCACCCCGGCGCAGTCCCTCCCGCCATGCCTTCCCGCGGTCATCCTGAGGGGGCTGCTCGGTGACGGTCAGCGAGTAAACCTGTCCGTCCTGGACGAACTCCCGCCATATCCGCACCGCCCACGCCAGTCCCCCGCCCAGGCTGCGGCCGGCGAAAAACGCGAAGAACGCGCCGATCATCTCAGGGTGGAACGCTGCGTCCGATACCCGGCAGCCAGTATCGGTCCGCGGGTGAGCCGCCAACTCGACGAACTCACCGAAGGGGCGGGCGAGCGCGGGGATCACGGTGGTCAGGTCCGCCTCGTCCAGCGGGAAGCGTCCCGCGGCGCCGAACTTCAGGTGCGCGGCGGAGACTCTCGGGTCGGGGCAGTGGTACAGCGTGGCACCGAGGTCGGTGAGGTCGGCGGACAGGTGCAGGTGATCGGAGTAGGAACTGCGCCAGGCACCCGAGAGGTCTTGGAAGCCGTGCGCCGCAAGCAGCCAATGCCGATCAAGGATCGCGGTGCCGCCGATTAACCGTACCGGCAGCGGCGCAATCAGGCTGCTGCGCTTATCGAGCCGGGGTGGGTGCGGGAGGTACTCGGCGGGCCAGGTGTGAAAGCGGGTGGCGAACCGCGCCGCCTGCGGGATCAGCACGCCGATCCGCCCGATCGGCAGGATCTCGCGGGGTCGCAGCGCGCGGTAGTAGCAGGGCAGCATTACCCCGGCCGTGGCGGGATCCCGCGCGGCCAGTGTGTGCGCCAGGTAGGCCGCGCCGGTCGCGTAGTGCGGGCGGAACACACAGTCGTCGTCGCCGAAGAGCACCCACCGGCTCCGCGCGGCGGTGATGCCGGTGTTGCGGGCAGTGGCGACCCCGGCGTGGCGCCCGAGCCGAATACCCGACACGGGCACGCGATGGGGGCCTCGGGTGTAGTGGGCCAGGACGGCCGGGGTGTGGTCGGTGCTGCCGTCGTCCACGACGATGATGTCGGCCAGCACGTCACCAGCCTGGTTCAGCAGGCTGTCCAACGCCCAGGTGAGCGGGTTGTCGCTGATCGGGGGGACCGCTGGGTCGAACGGGCAGCGGTTGTAGGTGGCCAGCACCGCCGAGACCTGCCCCGCGGTTTCGGGCAGCGACACAGCCGCGGTGAACTCTGGGCCATCCGGGAGGCTGCCCACCACCGTATCCAGGGCGGTCACGACTCAGCGCTCCGTCTTGTCGTGGGAGTAGGTGGCCCCGGTGCACCAGCGGTGCAGCGCGTTGGCCAGGCACCACCACGGGCCGACACTGCTCAGCAACGCGGCGGCGATCCCACCCAGCGCCTCTCGCGTCCCGAACCGCACCTGCCGACCCTCACGTCGTTCGTGCCTGGTCAGCAGCGCGACGGGCAGCATGAAGTAGACCCCCCACGCCCCGATCACCACGCCGAGCGCGAGCATCCGGCGCCGGGCGAGCACCGGCAGCGCCAAGGTAGCGGCGAGAGCCGGGGACTGCCCCAGCCACAACCCACCGCGCGCCAGTCCCTGAGCCACCAACCACCCGCGGGTGCGCCACTCACCCAGCCCACGAGCGGCGGCCAGGCGCGCGAAGCGCGGATATTCGGCGTAAGACCAGAACCACTGCCGGGTTTGGCGCACCATTCCGGCCAGCGTCGCGGGGCTCTCGCCATGTTCGAGCAACGGCAGCGGGTCGATCGGCGTACCACTGGCGCAGGCAAGGTAGCCGAGGGCGAGATCCTCGTTCATCGTCTCACTCGGCAACCCACCGCAGATGAGGAACTCATCACCCCGCACGAACAGACCATGCCCCACACAGTGCGCCAAGACCGGCCAGCGCACCGCAGGCGTGCGGGCTTGGCGGGCCTGGCGACGCAGCCGCGGGATCTCCCGGGCCAGCGTCCACCGGGACTGCAGCAGCGCCGCCCCAGCCAGCACCGCCCCCCGGGCACCGGGCGGGAAGGCAGGCAGGTTGGTGGTGAACAACGCGGACTGCTGCACAATACGCGGCCCCGGTGGTGGTAAGATCTCCGCGAGGCGGGCAATGCCATCGAGGGTGGCGGGGTCGGGGCGGGAATCGGCGTTGTACACCGCCACCCACACCCGCCGCAGATCAACGCTGTCCTCGGCGAGCCGGGTCAGCTGGGCGCGGGCGGTGAAGTTGACCTGATCGACCATGACTCCTTCGCTGTGGGGGTAATGCAGGTGCCGTACCAGGTCACGGGGGGCCTGCGCAGCCAGCGCCCCGGCCAGTTCCACGGTGCTCGGCAGCGAGGGGTCCTCGGCGCGGGCCCGGTCGGGCTGATGGTGTTCCCGTTCGGTGGTCACGAGCACCACCACGCTCTGGCCGTGCTGCTTGGCCAGCTCGGTGAAGTACTCGACGGTGCCGGCAAGGATCCGCTGTTCCCGCAACAGCGGCAGAATCAGCACGATCAACGGCTGCGCACGCACGACCCGATGATCGGCCCGGGCGGCGTGCAGCCAGGCCAGCGAGCACAGCGTGTTGATGCTGCCGCTCACCCCGCGGAGGGCGACCACTGCGGCAGCGGCCCAGGCCAGGCCCGCGGTGTGGGGGCGCCACGCGGCGGGGTTCACAGGATCACCTGGCCCAGCCTCAGCACGGTGAACGCCTCCCGGTGCCCACCAGTAGTGGACGCACCCCGCCAGCCGCTCAGATGCGTTCCGGCCGGTCCGACGTGGCTGGCCTGGCCAGGGCCCTTCGCGTCCGTGGTTTGTGAGGTATAGCAGGCCAAGGCCGCCACCTTGCGATCCAGCACCGCAGTGATGTCCTCGAAGTACACCGGCTGACCGATCGCGGCCCACACCTCATAACCCAGCACGGTGGGCACCCAGTGCGGCTGAAGACCCCATTCGGGGAAATTCCGACTCCCCGCCATCCCCAACGCCCGCCACCCGAGCTCGAAGGCGGCGCAGTGATCGAACGAGGCATCCCCGGCATGCGGCACATACACCAACTCTGGACGCACCGCACGCAACAACCGCACCACCACCCCAACCTGATCCAGGTCGGTCGGCTGGATACCGCCGTCAGGGAACCGGGCGAAATGTAACCCCGGCACCCCAATCCCCAACACTCCGGCGGCGTCAACAGCTTCCCTCTCCCGCACCAGCCGTACCTGCTCCGGAGTGTGCTGCGGACTGCCGTGCTCCCCGGAGGTCAGATACAACACGTGCACGGCACGGCCCGCCTCAGCATGGCGCACGATCGATCCACCACAGCCCAGCACCTCATCATCCGGATGCGGAGCGATCACCAGAACCGTCGACACACCGACACGGGCAGATCCGGGAGGGCTCACGGAGTCCCCCCGACTCATCAACGTTGCCTCGTCCACTCTGGTCTTCTCTCCCGCGGCGGCATGCGCGGGATTCTCAGACCCGAACCGGCGTCGGTGTGCACCACAGGCGCACACCGACCAGGTTCACCTGATCGGTCCCGTGGCCGGACGAATGATCACAGTCTTCGGGATTGATCAGGGGATAGCCGGTGAACGTGACCCAACAGGTTGAGTACTTCATCGAGGAACTGCGCAACCGCTGGTAGCCGGGATGAGCCTGCATCGCCCGCAGATCTGCGCGGCGCGCGCACCGACCCGTCCTGCTTCCGGCATCGTCGCTGTCGTCATCAACAGGGTTCCTTCCCGTGGTGTGACGTGCACGGATCGATCACCGCACTGTGGCTAGCTATTCGGCGTGCCGCAGCAGGCGCACGCCCTGCTGCCGGGCCCCCTTCTCGGTACTCAGGGCACGGCCGAACTCAGCCCACCGAGCTCGACGGCCAGACTGGTTACGTCGCCGCCTTGCCCACCACTGTGCCGCCCGCAACCTATGCGCATGTGATGCACGCCGGCCGCCTCATTTGATCGGGGCAACTCCCAGGCGCCAGGCCAGGCCGCGCAGCTCCCGGCCCCTGGCATCACGCCGGGCCTGGCGCAGCAGGTCGGCGACGGTTTGGCGGACGAACAGGTCGTGGTGGATACGCTGCGGAGCCAGCTTCTCTGCGCGCACCAGCACGCGCACGGCCTGCTCCCGGGTCTTCTTCTCCGCGGCCAGGGCTTGGCCGACGTCGGAGTAGAACCCGGCTCGGTGAACGGTGGCGGGCAGTAGTTCGGGGTGCACCGTCTTGGCGGCCTGCAGGACCTCGCCATACTCACGAAAGTGAAGGGCGATGTTGGTTTTCCAGATGCCAACGTTGGTGGCCCCGAACCATAGGTTCGCCCAGGTGCCGACCTCACTGTCCAGGCGGGCCGCTAGGGCGGCGGCCTCCGCAAGGTGAGTGGCGGCGGCGTCGCGATCAGCCTGTACCCCGGCCGCCAGCGCGGCGGACAGGTGCAGCATCCCGCAGGCCTGCAGCGCGTCGCTGCAGTCGAGCCTGCTGGTGAGGGTCTCGGCTGCGGCCACCGAGTGCTGGTAGTGCCCGGCCCGGTCCAGGTGCCCGGTGGCAGCCCCGCGCAGCCAGGCGGCATAGCCTAGCCAGAGCGGGTCCTCCAGGACCTCGGCGCACTGTTGTACGGCGCGGGCGGTCAGGCTCGGCAGCCCGCGGGCACCGAGGCGTTTGGTGGTCCACATCGCTGAGGTGTAGGCCCTCATGAGCCCTACTAGCACCTCGCGGCGGTGCTGCGGAAGGCGCAGGTAGGCGCCGTGTAGCTCCCCGATCAGCATCGGTGCTAGCGCAGTTTGTGCCGCGTAGTCCCCCGTCCATTCCATGGTGGTGACCAGGTTCTGCAGGTCCTCGGTGATCTGCGGCCAGTCCCGCAGCGGCAAGCCCGGGTCGACGCCGAGCTGGTAGCGCTCTAGCGCGATCTCGATGTCCTCCAGCCCGCCCTGTGCCCGGGTGCTGGCGGAGTCCTGGGGTGTCCAAGGTTGCTCGGTGAGCTCGGCGGGGTGCACCCGCAGGGCATCGGCGATCGCGTTCAAGGTCCTGAG
>Ga0213881_10000729_pt1 | contig 18447 bp, 18 predicted proteins | sample BarmaccoBMER_R08_FD_160104 | JGI IMG/M metagenome (GOLD analysis project Ga0213881, IMG submission 160104) | Barbacenia macrantha exposed rock microbial communities from rupestrian grasslands, the National Park of Serra do Cipo, Brazil - ER_R08 ... | reverse complement strand
ACGTAGAAAGTGCTCCTCGAACGCGGACCAGTTAAGGACTCGACACCCTCACTGTCCCAGTTCAGGAGCACTTTTCTCGTCAGGCACGCCGCTCAGCCCGCCAACCCCGCTGAAAAGACAGGGTTAGGAAGTGCTTCGTAATAGTACCTGTCACGACAGCTGCCAGGACCGTGGTCGACCTGGCCCGGACATTGCCGTTCATGGACGGGGTGGTGGTAGCGGACTCGGCACTGCGCCTGCGCATGGTGAGGAAGGCTGAGCTGACCGCGGTTCTGGACCGCTGCGCACAATGGCGGGGTGCGGAGCGGGCTCGGCGGGTCGTTGAATTCTGTGACGGGCGGGCGGAATCGGTGCTGGAATCGTGTGCCAGAGTTGTCTTCGATCGCAACGGCCTGGAGCCGCCGGAGCTGCAGGTCCACTTCGATACCGCCGGAGGCGAGTACCGCGCGGACTTCTACTGGCGGAAGTACTAGACCATCGCGGAGGCCGACGGCCTTCAGAAATACGCCGACAAGGCGATGGCCATCAACCAGCTCCGACGGGACCAGTTCCTGCGCGAGACCGGCCGGCACGTGGTCCATTTCACCTGGCGTGAGCTCTTCTACACCGAAGCTGTCCTGATCGGACGGCTGACGGCGACGTTCACCACGCCACCGCCACCGGCCCGCGACTGGGAGTGATGGTTACAAGCCGGAGTCCTCCAGCATCTCGGTGACGAGGGCGGCGATCGGGGAACGCTCGGAGCGGACCAGCGTGACGTGGGCGAACAACGGATGCCCCTTGAGCTTCTCGATTACCGCTATCACCCCGTCATGCCTGCCCACTCGGAGGTTGTCGCGCTGCGCGATGTCGTGGGTTAGGACGACACGGGAGCCGGCGCCGATCCTGGACAGCACGGTGAGCAGCACGCCGCGCTCCAGCGACTGCGCCTCGTCCACGATCACGAAGGCGTCGTGCAGCGACCGGCCACGGATGTGGGTGAGCGGCAGCACCTCGAACATGTCCCGGTTGAGCACCTCGTCGATGACGTCCTGGCTGGTCACTGCCGACAGGGTGTCGAAGACGGCCTGCGCCCACGGGCTCATCTTGTCCGCCTCGGAGCCGGGCAGGTAGCCGAGCTCCTGGCCGCCGACCGCGTACAGCGGGCGGAACACGATCACCTTCCGGTGCTGGCGCCGTTCCATCACGGCCTCCAGCCCGGCGCACAGCGCCAGCGCGGACTTGCCGGTTCCGGCCCGGCCGCCGAGCGACACGATGCCGATCTCCGGATCGAGCAGCAGGTCAAGCGCCACCCGCTGCTCGGCGCTGCGGCCACGCAGCCCGAAGGCCTCCCGGTCGCCACGGACGAGCTGCACCGACTTGTCGGCCTTCACGCGCCCCAGCGCACTCCCGTTCGCGGAGGTGAGCACGAGGCCCGTGTGGCACGGCAGGTCACGTGCTGATTCGCAGTCCAGGGTGCTCGATTCGTACAGTTCCTCGACATCCTCGCTGGTGACCTCCAGCTCGGTCATCCCGGTCCAGCCAGAGTCCACCGGAAGCTCGGCCCGGTACTCCTGGGCGGGAAGGCCGATGGACGCGGCCTTGACCCGGAGCGGGAGATCCTTGCTGACCAGCACGACATCATCGCCCTCGGCCGCGAGGCTGCACGCCACCGACAGGATGCGCGAGTCGTTGTCCCCTAGCCGGAAACCAGCGGGGAGCACCTGCTGGTCGGCGTGATTGAGCTCGACCCGGACGGTGCCGCCCAGGTCGCCGATCGGCAGTTCGGCATCCAGCCTGGTGTGCTCGACGCGCAGATCATCGAGCAGGCGCAGGGCCTGCCGGGCGAAATAGCCCAGCTCGGGATGATGCCGCTTGGCCTCCAGTTCGGTGATGACGACCACCGGGAGGACTACCCGGTGCTCGTCGAACCGTGTGACAGCGGCCGGATCGGCTAGCAGGACACTGGTATCGAGTACGTACGTGCGACGACCCTGAGATTTGACCACGCAGACTCCCATGGGCGCCGGGACAGGCCCAGCACCCGGACAGGACACAGACGTGTCGAACGGACCGGGGCGGGCCTTCGACGGGCCGCACCGGCCCTGTCGTGCGCGCGCGAAGCTCGCGGATTCGAGGGCCCTCCCGGAGGACGACTCCACACCGTCCACCACTATCGAAGGTACCCGCGATCTTCTTGCTGCAAAAGCACCAGTGTCTTTCTGGGGGGTAAACGCCAGGCGACCGCGAAGCTCGCTCGCGCTCGCCGCGCTCCTCAGGCGCCGAAGCGGCGGTTGCGGGCGGCGTAGGAGCGGAGGGCGCGGAGGAAGTCGACCTTGCGGAAGGCGGGCCAGTAGGCGTCGCAGAAGTAGAACTCCGAATGCGTGCTCTGCCAGAGCAGGAAGCCGCCCAGCCGCTGCTCACCGGACGTCCGGATGACCAGGTCGGGATCCGGCTGGCCGGCCGTATAGAGGTGCTCGGCTATGTGCTCCGCATCCAGCACCTCGGCCAGTTCCTCGATCGTGGTCCCCCTGGTCGCGTGCTCCTGTAGCAGCGAACGCACCGCGTCGGCGATCTCCCGCCTACCGCCGTAGCCGACCGCGACGTTGACCAGCAGCCCAGGATAGTGCGCTGTTGCCTCGCCCGCGTCCTTCAGCACCTGGGTGGTTTCGGCCGGCAGCAGGTCGAGCGCGCCCATCGGGTTCACGTGCCAGTGCTCGGCCACCAGGCCCTGCACGGTGTCTTCGATGATCTTCAGCAGCGGACCCAGCTCACTGGCCGGCCGGGACAGGTTGTCGGTGGACAGCAGCCACAGCGTAACTACCTCGACGCCAGCCTCGCGGCACCAGTCCAGAAGCTCGAATATCTTGTCGGCACCCTTGCGGTGGCCGCTGCTCACGTCGCGGAAACCGGCGGACCTGGCCCACCGCCGGTTCCCGTCGCACATCACGCCCACGTGGCGCGGTATGGCCTCTGGCGACAGGGATGCCTCTAGCCTGTGCGCATATAGACGGTAGACCAGGTCACGCAATCCCATGCTGCGGCCTTCCTCGTCCCCGGAGTGATCTATCAGAACCGTACCCAAGGAACGAGACTGCCGGGTCTACGGTTTCCGATCAGCCCAGTGACTTCACCAGCGATTCATCTAGCCCGGGGAAGGAACCGAGGAATTCCGTGCGCTCCCGCTTGAGCCGGGCGACCATCGCGTCGTGTTCGTCCATCCGGTCCTGCCTGGCGTACAGCAGCCGCGGCTGCAGTACCTCGAGGTCATCGACGCCGGGGACGCTGGTGGCTACCTCGTAGCCGAAGTCCGGGTCCACGGTCCACTCGATCGTGCCCTCGACGATGCCCTGCACGACCGCGGAGGAGATCGGGATCGTCACCTTCTTCGAACCGGAATGATCATCGCCGCCGCCCACCCGGCCGGTGTTCAGCACGAACGCCTGGATCTCGTGGCTATCGAGCAACTCCAGCATGCGGTTGCCCATGTCGGCCATGTCGCGCGGGAAGAACGGGTTGGTGCCCGGAACCCGGAGGAACTTGCCCTCCTCGTCCTTGCCGCCGGCCGACGTGCCGGTGGTCTCGCCCAGCATGAAGTACGCGGCGGTCTGCGTCCGGTCCAGCCGGGCCACGGCCGGCACGATGTTCTCGTTCCGGTTAAGAATCAGCAGGAACTGGGCGGGCTGGATCTCGTCGGTCCATGGCTTGACGTAAGAGAACGGCCAGGTAGTCCGCCCGTTCTTGGTGTAGGACGTGTCGAAGAAGTCGACCTTGCCGTTCTCGTCGACCGACACGTTCTCCAGGTAAGCGTCCGGCTGGGTGGTGGCATGGTAGATGGCCGGCTCGTACCGGGGATCGAGGCCGAAGGTCTTGGCGAAGCAGCCGTTCTCCGTGGTGTGTACCCGGCCGCCCGGCATGAGCGCGATGAAGTCGTCCTGGGCGGGCTTGCTGCCGAGCTGTGTGGTGAACGTGGTGGTCGTCTTGCCGGTGCCGGACAGGCCGACGATGATGATCGTCTTGTTCTCCCCGTCGAGGGGGACGACCTTGCATCCGGCGTGCAGCGCCAGGCCGCCGCGCTCGTAGACGATGTTGTTCCACATCCGCAGGCCGCCCTTCTTGGACTCACCGAAGTAGTCCGAGTTGAGCACCCGGGTGACGTTGCTGGCCAGGTCCACGGCGATGATCCGGTCGTTCGGATAGCCGGGCGCGGCGAGGTTGGGCGTGTAGATGACCGTGGTGTCCGGCTCCCAGGCAGCGGAATCGTAGTCATCGCCGACCGGGTAGTACAGCTGCCGCTGCATGCCGGCCACGTTGGCGTTGGCCGCTTCCATGATCAGCCGCGCCCTGGTGCGGAAGTTCCGGTCGGACCCGATGTAGCCGTCTACGACCACCATGTGCTGCGCTGCGATATATGCGTCCTGGAGCGCCGCTATGCGGTTGAATTCCTCGCGGGTAATGGTCTGACCACGCGAGTTTGTCGCGTCGTCGACAAGGTAGGTGGACCGGGTGCTGCGCGAGTCAACGCGCGCCTTGACCGCCACGTTACCGAACTCGGTAACCTGACTGTTCGGCATTTGCTCGGCCAGTTCACGCAACCGCGCCGCGGTGGGATTCCATTCCACCCGCGAGCCGTTCACCTGGTACGCCACTGTCGTTCCTCCTCCTGGGGATATCGACGGAGTGTACCCCGGAATCAGCACGACTATTACGGCGGGTCTGCCTAAAGTAGGAGAGTTTGGTATAGACCTTAAGCTCAAATCTAATGTGATCGGCGACACATTCTGCGCCGGGCCATAAATGGTCCAGGCCATTGGTCTATACCATGATCGAATTACTCAGCCGACCGCTGCGGGCCTTCCGCGCGCACCTCTTCAACCTGGCGCAGCGCCGCACGCAGCCGTGTTAGCCACTGGTCCGCGTTCTCTCCGGTCAGCCGGACGCACCAGGCGAGCGCGTCACTGCGGCTGCGCGCGACGCCCGCGTCGACCAGCGTGTCGAGTACCCGGCGCTCCTGCTGGCGCAGTCGCGTCATCACCGGCACCGAGAGTGTGGTGAACATCTCAGTCTCGCCGCCGCAGGCGACGCCCCACGACACCTTCCGGCGGAACCTGTGCTCGGCTTCCCGGGCGATCTCGATACGGCGGTTCCTGGTTTCCTCACGGAACCGCCGGATACGGCCCTCGGCCGCCGCCGACCGCTCCGCAGCCGACGCGCCGGCCGCAGCCGGGTCGGACAGCGTGCCAACCACGGTAATCTCCTCGCGGTCGACCTGGACGTCCGGCGCGGTGATGAACCAGTCCCCGGGCAGCCTCCCACCGAACCACGCCCTCAGCTCAGCGGCCACGCCGTTTCTCTTCTCCCCGTCCGGCCCGGGAGCAGCACCAGATTCGCCTTGCTCCGTACTCATGTAATCATGATTACAGTCCGCCTGGTGATCGTCAACACGCGGCTCGCCGCCACCCCCGAGGCGGGGGACGGGGCGGGACGAGGGGGGTGGAGGTGGGGGTGGGAGGGGCGCTAGCCGGCGATGCCGGTGGCTTCCTGAGCGGCGACGCGGGGGTTGACCTGGATCGCGCCGGCGTACTCGGAACCGAGTTCCACCGGGACGACCTCGACGGTCATGCCCGGTTGCGGCGCCTGGATCATCCAGCCGTTGCCGAGGTCGAGCGCCACGTGGGAGATGTAGCCGGGATCGGTCGGGTCGGTGCGGTAGAACAGCAGGTCACCGGCGGCCAGCTGGCTAACCGGGACGGCCGGGCCGGCCAGCGCCTGGTCGGCGGCCACCCGGGGCATGGCGATGCCCGCCTGGGCGAACGACCACTCGACCAGACCCGAGCAGTCGAATGCGCTGGGACCGGCGGCACCCCATACATACGGCATGCCGCGGCGGCTGAGCGCCGCCCGCAGGACCGTGCTCAGCTGAGCCTGGGTCAGCGCGCTGCCATTCCCGGCGCCGGACCCGACCGGTGCGGCCGGGGCGACGGAACCGGCCGCGCCAATGGTGGAGGCCGTGCCGCCGGACTGCGAGGCCACCCAGGTCACCAGCGGCTCGACCGCCACACCCCGCGGCGCGAGCGCCCTGATCGAGGCGGTGATAGCGGCCACGTCCTCGGGCGCCGCGCTGATCACTGTGGCGTTGACGGCCGGCATACCCAGTGACTTCGCCACCGAGTCGGACACCACGGCGTCCACACCGGCGATGCCCACCGTGCCGAACGCCACCACCGGCAGGTGTTCTATGGCGTGGCCGGCGATGGTGACCCGGCCGCCGAGTGGCAGCTTGTCCAGCTTGCCCATGTTGTAGGACACCGCCACACCGCCGTCGGCGACACCTTGCCACAGCGAGTCGGAGCTGGCCGTGGACTTGGCCGCATAAGAGCGGAAGGACGACGCGTCCACCCCCAGCACGGCGGCGTACTGCCCGTTGACCTTGACCCGCGCGGCCTCCAGCGGCTCCGTGCTGGCCACCCCGGACTGCCGCGCTACCTGGGCCAGGAACTTCGAAGGCAGCGAGTTCGACGCCACGATCAGAAGATCCGCCTGCCGCAGGCCACGCAGCGGCCCCACCCGCGCCGGACGATCCGACTGCGCCGGCTGGGCAGCGGCCGGCATCTGCTTGGCCACGGTCACGCTGAGTGCCGCGTTCCGCGGCGCGCCGAGCAGCGGCACCACCGGAGCGTTGCTCCGCACCGGAGTGGTCCGCCGCGACGGCAAACCCGACGGCACCACGGAACCCGCCGCCACTGACCAGCCGGAACCGGCCGGCCCTGGTGGCGCTCCGCCGGCCGCGGCCAGTACCACTCCGGCCGCCGTTCCGCCAACCACCAGCACGCTTATCGCCGCAGGCAAAAGCCCCGGCACCCGCGGCAAGCCGCGAACCCCAACCCCAGATAGGCGCACCCAACCCACAATGCCTCATAGGCCGCGCAACGTCTACAGACGGACATATTAATGATCAGTTAAGGTATGGCAAGAATTTCCCTTAGCTGGTCAGGGGTGGTTACCGGAGTACGACACGTGAAATCGCGGCATACATAGGCGGCGGGCGCCTCGGCCACCAGCCCGCGACCGACCAGGAGAGGAATGGTCTCAGCCGCGGGGCTGCCGTCGCCGAGGGCCAGCACGGCACCGGGCGGCGCGGCGAGCAGCGCGGTCCTGTGCAATCCGACGGTCCGCGCATCACCCGCCGGGCCGACGATCGCGATCTCGGACGGCCCGGCGATCAGGGCCTCGGCCACGGCCAGTCCGGCGCCCGCGGCGCGGGGGAACCGGGCGGCGATGCCCGGCAGCACGCCCAGCGCGGCTCCGGCGGCCTCCCGGTGGCGCGCCGATCCGGTCAGTGCCGCATAGCTGAGCAGCGCGCCCGCCACGGCGAAGGTGCCCGACGGCGTGGCGTTGTCGGCCGCATCGGCGGGGCGGAAGATCAACGACTCGTCGTCGGCCGCCGTGTCGTAGAACCCTCCCGCGCCGTCGCCGAACGCGCTGAGCGCGAAGTCCAGGAGCTCACCCGCCAGCCCGACCCAGCGCGCCTGCCCGGTCACGCCGGACAGCGTGAGGAACCCTTCCGCCACGCACGCGTAGTCCTCGAGCGCGCCAGCCCCGGCACCGGCCACGCCGTCCCGCGAGGTGCGGATCAGCCGGCCGTCGCCGAGGTGCACGGTGGCAAGCAGTTCGGCCGCGCCGGTCGCGGCGGCGATCAGCTCCGGGCGGTCCAGCAGCAGCCCGGCCTCGGCCAGCGCGGAGATGGCCAGGCCGTTCCAGGCCGCGACGACCTTGTCATCCCGTCCCGGGCGGACCCGCTCCTCGCGGGCGGCCAGCAGCGCCGAACGGATCCTGGCGAACCGCTCCGGATCCGCGGGGTCCGCGCGGAGCCGCAACACCGACGCGCCACGCTCGAACGTGCCCTCCGGAGTGACACCGTACGCCGCCGCCGCGAACCCGGCGTCGTCGGCGCCCAGTACCTCCTCCAGCTGAGCCGGGGTCCAGACGTAGAACTTCCCCTCCTCGCCCGCGCTGTCGGCGTCCAGCGACGCGGCCAGCCCCCCTTCGGCGGTGCGGAGTTCGCGGAGCATCCAGTCGCACGTGTCCGACACGACTCTGGCGGCCAGCTCGGACCCCGAGCGACGCCAGTGGTGCCCGTAGGCGCGGGCCAGCAGCGCATTGTCGTACAGCATCTTCTCGAAGTGCGGCACGCCCCAGGACGCGTCCACCGAGTACCGGGCGAACCCGCCGCCGAGCTGGTCGTACATGCCGCCGCGAGCCATCGCGTCCATGGTGCCGGCCGCCATCGCGAGAGCGTCAGGCGAACCCGTCCGCTCGTGATGACGGAGCAGGAACTCCAGCACCATGGACGGCGGGAACTTAGGCGCGCCGCCGAACCCGCCGTTGGCCGCGTCATAATCTCGCTCCAAGCCCGATAGGGAGCTGGTCGCGACGTCAGCCAGTTCCTCGGACGCCGCGCCGCGCAACGCCTGCGTCGTGGCCTCGGCGTTGGCGGCCAGCGCCTTGGCTATGTGCCTGGCCTGGCCCTCCACGTCGGACCGCTGCGTCCGCCAGGCCCGCGAGACAGCCAGGATGAGCTGCTGGAACTGGGCGCGCGGAAAGTACGTGCCACAGTAGAACGGCTCCTTGCCCGGCGTCATGAACACCGTCATCGGCCAGCCGCCCTGGCCGGTCATCGCCTGCGTCGCGGTCATGTACACCGAGTCGACGTCCGGCCGCTCCTCCCGGTCCACCTTGATCGCCACCAGGTGGTCGTTGAGCAGCGCGGCGGTCTCCGCGTCCTCGAACGACTCATGCGCCATCACGTGGCACCAGTGACAGGCCGCGTACCCGACCGACAGCAGCACCGGGACATCCCGGCGGGCCGCTTCCGCGAACGCGTCGCCGGACCAGGGCCACCAGTCCACCGGGTTGTCCGCGTGCTGAAGCAGATACGGAGAGGTCGAGCTGCCGAGGCGGTTCATGTAACCGACAATACCCAGGGGGTCAGGACGGGTGGTACGGCAGTACGTTCGTGCGAATGATCTTGAAGGCCTTTCCGAGCAGGAAGAACACGGCGCCGGTGATGCCCACGAAAAAGCCCAGCGGCCAGTTCGTGTGGTAGGACAGCACGATGCCCAGCCACACCGTGATCAGCGCGATACCGACGGACAGCGCCAGGGCCACCGCCGGGTTCGGCGTGAACGAACGCGCCGCGGCGGGCGGGCCGATCATCAGGCTGAACATCAGCAGCGCGCCGGTCACCGGCACCGTCATCGCCGTAGCCAGGGCCATGACCAGCAGGAACGCCACCTCCATGCGCTGCGGCGACAGGCCGCGGGCGGCCGCGACCTCGGGCAATGCCGAGGACAGCATCAGCGGCCGGAACATGACGATGATCAGCGCGATCGACACCGCGCCGATCCCGGCAATGGGCGCCACCTCCGCGGAGCTGACCCCGAACACCTCGCCGAACAGCAGTGAATACGCCTGCTGCGCGTACTCGGTGGACCAGCTCACGAACAGCGCGCCGAGGCCCAGCATCAAGACGAACGTCAGCGCGGTCGCCACATCGTGCCGCGCGCGGCGGCTCAGCCCGGCGATACCCAGCGCACCGGCCACCGAGAAAACGGCCAGGCCGGCGATCGCGTTGAAGCCCAGCAGGCTGGCGCCGGCCGCGCCGGCGAACGCCCCGTTCGGGATCGCGTGCGCGGCGAAGGTCGACCCGCGCAGCACCGCGAAGAAGCCCGTCACGCCCGCGATCACCGCGACCGCGGTCGCCGCGATCCAGGTGTTCAGCATCAGGCCGGTGAACACGAGCGCTCCCTCTTCGTTCCCGCGAGCAGGTAGCCGCCGGCCACCAGGGCCACCACGAAAAAGCTGACCGGCCAGCCGCGCCCGGCCGGCGGCCAGTAGTAGCTGTCGTAAGCGAGCACGATGCCGGCCCAGGTCGCCGCCACCCCGATCGCGGCCGCGGTCGTCATGGCCCGTACCGGGCCCCGCGTGGTCCGCAGCGCCGTGGCCGCCGGGCCGATCAGCAGCGCGGTGCTCAGCACCGCACCGATGACGACCGCGGACAGGGCCACCGAAATGGCCAGCGCCATCAGGTACGCGGCACCGGCCAGCCGCACCGGCACGCCTCGTGCCGCCGCGATGTCCGGGCTGAGCGAGCTGAGCAGCAGGATCCGGGCCAGGCAGACGACGAGGGCCAGCGCGAGCAGGGCGGACACGATCAGGAACGGCACCGTCGAAGACGTCAGCACGAACATCGAGCCGAACAAGATCGTGAACGAAGCGCCGGTCGTGGACGTGTGCTGCGTGCCCAGGTAGAGGAACAGCGCGGCCAGGCCGATGGCCCCGCCCAGCACGACGCCGGTCGCGACGTCCCGGCCACGGCGCCGCTGCACGCCGATCAGCTCCATGAACGCCGCCGCGCCGACACCGAACGCGAGATAGCCCCAGAACTGGTTCAGGCCGATCAGGAACGCGCCGGAACCGCCGGTAGTGGCGATGTCGGCCAGCGAGTGGCCGGCGAACGACTGCCCCCTGGTGACCGTGAACACCCCGACCACCGCGGAGGTGATCGCGATCACGGTGCCGACCAGCAGCGCGGTGTGGACCGGCGTGCTGGCGAAGAAGCCGGGCTCGAAGATGTAGTGCATGCCGTTTTCAGCCGACCAGCTCGTCGGCGCCGGCCACGACCAGGATCCGGCCGTGGACCCGGATCACGTCCACCTGGTGGCCGTAGAGCTTGGCCAGGACGTCGGACTGAACGACTTCGTCCGGGGCGCCGACCGCGACCCGCCCGCCCGCGACGTAGATGATCCGGTCCATGACCGGCAGCAACGGGTTCATGTCATGTGCCGACAACAGGATCGCGATGCCTTCGTCCCGGGCCAGGCGGTTGAGCAGGTCGACGATACCGTGGCCGCTGGCGAGGTCGAGGCTGGCCAGCGGCTCATCCAGCAACAGCAGCTTCGGCCGGCTGACCAGGGCATGCGCGATCATGACGCGCTGCTGCTCGCCACCGGACAGCTCGCCGACCCGGGCGTCCGCGTAGCCGTCGGCGCCGACCGCTTCGAGCATCTCGTTGACCAGGGCTCTGCGCTGCCTGGAGGGCAACCGGATGCCGAACTTGTGCCCGTCGATGCCGAGCGAGACGACATCCCGGACCCGCAACGGCATGTCCGGCTCGATCAGCAGCTTCTGCGGCACGTACCCCACGGATGCGTGTGTGCCGACCAAGCCCGTCGCCGTGGCCTGGAGGCCGAGGATGACGCGGAGCAGGGTGGTCTTACCCGCGCCGTTCGGTCCGATGAGACCGGTGAACTCGCCCGGGCGGATGGTTAGCGAGACGTCGTTCAGTACGTCCCGGCCGCCGAGCCGGACGCCGACGTTGTCGAGCTGGACCAGTGGAGTCATAGGTGCTCCGTCGAGACCTTGTGCTGTACGGCCTTGCTCAGCGCCTGGACCTCGGCGACCATCCAGGACTGATAGTCATAGCCGGGCGCCGGCATCGTCTCGTACACGCCCACCACCGGAATGCCGTTGGCGTGCGCGAGCGTGATGAATGACTGCGTGAGCGAGTCGGTCACCTGCTGGTTGTAAACCAGCACCTTCACACTGTGCCGGGTGAACAGGCTCCGTTCCGCGGCGACGTTCTGGGCGGAGGGATCGGTGCCGTTCATGACGTTGAGCTGGAACGTCATCGGCGTCAGGTCGTCCGCGCCGATCGCCTGGAGCAGGTAGTCGGCCACGGGCTCGGTGGTGGCGACCGGTGTGTACGGATATTTCGTATTAAAGGCCGATATAGCGCCGGTCCATGCGTCCAGCGACCTCACGAAGGCCGTCGCGTTCTGCCTGAAGTACGCCGCGTGAGCCGGCTGGATGGCGGCCAGGTCGCCGGCGACCGCGTTCGCCACCGCCACCATCGTGCCTGGCTTGTACCACAGGTGCGGGTTCGGCTCACTGTCCGGGACGTTGAGCAGCTTCTGCACGTCGATGACCTTGCGGCCGCTGCTCCCGACGGCGTTCTCTATCGTGTTCATGAACGCGTCGTAGCCGAGCCCGTTCTGCACGACGAGCTGGGCGGAGCTCACGGCCTGGGCGACCCGGGCGCTGGCCTCGAACGTGTGCGGGTCGGAGTTCGGGTTGCTCATGATCGCCGAGGCGCTGACGTACTTGCCGCCGACCTGGCTGATAACGTCGGCGTACTGGTTCTCCGCGCCGACCGCGACGATGGCGCCCGCTGAGGTAGCGGTCGTGCCGCCGGCGCCATCCGTGCCGGACGTGCCGGACGCGCCGGACGCCGGAGAGCAAGCGGTCACACCCACGATCAGCGCGACGATCGCGGGTGCCGCGATCGCCAGCAACCTGGCGCGCATTATCGAACTCCTGCCTCGGATGTCTCGGATGCTCGGATGCCTCGGGGGAACATCTTGCCCGCATGGCGACTTGTTGCCCGCATGGTGACTTGAACTAAACAGGAATGATAATGATTTCCATTTCAGATGGCAACTTGGCCGCGTTAGCCGCGCAAGGACAGGAGGCGGTACCGTGCGAGTTGTGACAACACAGCCGGGGAGGGGCACGCGGATGCGCGGGACCAGGCAGGCGCAGGCGCTGGCCGCCACGCTGGCCAGCATGCCCGGCTTCTCCAGCGCCCAGGAGATCCACGCGGAGTTGCGGCGCAAGGGCGAGCACGTCGGGCTGACCACGGTGTACCGGCACCTTCAGGCTCTGTCGGAGCAAGGCATGGTCGACGCGATCCGCGACGACAGCGGCGAGACCCTCTACCGGCAGTGCGAGACAACCGCCCATCACCACCACCTGACCTGCCGCAAGTGCGGCCGCAGCGTCGAAGTGGAAGGCCGCGCGGTCGAGCAGTGGGCCGAGAAGGTCGCCGCCGAGGCGGGCTTCACCGACGTCGGGCACACCGTCGAACTGTTCGGCCTCTGCCCCGAGTGCGCCGCCGCCGCGCGCTAAGGCCGCCACCGGCGCGAATTCATGATCATGGGCCGTTTGCGGGAATAGTTACCGCCTTCGACCCATGATCATGGCCGTCGGGCCAGTTCGGCCTTTCGGTCCGAGGCGTACATGTGCACGTACTCCTGGCCGGTGATCTCCTGGATCGCGGTCATCACCTGCTCGGTGATCAGCCGCCGCGCCTTGGCGGGCGGCGCGTCGGCCAGCGACGGGTCGAAGGTGAGCGGCTTCCCGATCCGCACCTCGACCCGCCCCGGCCGGGGAACCACCGACCCGGGCGGCAGCACTTCCCGTGTGCCCATCATCCCGACCGGGATCACCGGCAGGCCGGATCTCAGCGCCAGCCACGCGACCCCGGGACGGCCTCGGTACAGGCGGCCGTCCGGCGACCTGGTTCCTTCCGGATAAATCCCGAAAAGCTGCCCGGCCCGCAGCCGCTCCAGCGCCGCCTCGAGGGTCTCCTGCGCGGCGCGGGCGCCGTCCCGGTCGATGGACAGCTGGTTCGTGGCCTTCATGTACCTGGCCAGCAGCCGGGCGGCCGGGCTGCGCGCGCTGAAGTACTCGATCTTGGCCGAGAAGGTGACCGGCCGGTCCACCATGAACGGCAGGTAGACCGAGTCGATGGCGGACAGATGGTTGGCGGCCAGGATGGCCCCGCCCGAAGGCGGGATGTTCTCACTGCCGATCACTCGCGGTCGCCCGAAGGCGTGCAGGAACGGACCGGCGACAATGCGCGACAAACGGTATTGCGGCACGGGCTACTTTCTGCTCACACGGTCAGGCTGGCCTGCGATGCCGACAGGGGCGGTACCAAGATAGCGTGCCACGCGATCTTGATACGCCGCGGCTGCCAGCACCGCGATGCCAAGCGGGAGGGCGAACGGCAGCGCGGCGGCCGGCACGATGACTCCCGAGTCATCCGCGAACCAGCCAAGCACCGGCATCAGCCACATCACGCCGAGGACAGCGGGCAGCAAGGGTTCCGCCGCGTAGGCCAGCGGGGCCGTCTTCAGCGAGAACCACGATGGCCGCCACAGCATGAGTCCGGCTACCGCCACGGTAAGCGGGACCACCGGGCTGTACGCGTTGACGGTGAGCGACCCGATGTTCGAGCTGATCTTCCGCTGCAGCAGCCCGCCGCCGCGCCCGTTCAGCAGGTTGCCGGTGAACTGGCCGATGTCGGACGAGCCACCGCCCAGAATGAAGTAGTCGACCAGCGCGAACACAATGAACAACGCCAGCCCGCTGATCGCCACCAGCACCGCGCGGCGCCAGTTCAGCCGGATGCCGGCCAGCGCCATGAGGAGCAGCAGGAAGCAGGGCACCATCGCGATGGTCCCGCCTACCTTGGCGCCGAAGCCCGGCCAGCCCGACACGAGCACCGCGATCGCTGCGACCGCGCACACGGTTGTCATCGCGGCGCGGCGCGAGTACCGTCGCAGCGCGATCACGCCGAGCCACGACGCGGCGCACAGGGCCGCGATCCCGTAGATGCCGAGCGCCTCATTGCCGATGCCGTAGTACCGGCCGGCCTCCAGCACCGACAGGCCGAACGGCGTCTCCAGCTCCAGCCGCGATCCGGTCATCACGTCCAGGACGAGGACCGCCAGGGTGAGCAGGCTCACCGCCCCGAACGGTCCCAGCGGATCCCGCCGCCACGGCCCGAGCAGCGCGCCCGCGCCGATGATGCCCGTCCACGCGATGGTCATGGCGTACTGCCAGACGGCCGGGTGCGGGTACAGCCACCACGGCACCAGGTTGGCCAGGAACGTGCCCGCTGGCACCGCCGTCGCGAACATCCCCGCGATCCGCCAGCCGCGAGCCCGCCGACGGCGCCGGTCTTCGGCGGCGCCCCAGAGCCAGAGCCCGATACCGCCGAGCGCGGCCACGTCAGCCAGCGCGTAGGTCCAGAAGAACCAGCTGTGTGAGCTCGTCCAGACCTCCTCCGCGGTCTCCCGCCCGCTGAAGCCGCGGATCGTCGCGTCCAGGCCGCCGCGGTGGCCGTGGGTGAGCTGGGTCCCGTTCATCCCGGGAGGCACCACCGCGCCCAGCCAGTGCAGCACGGTCGGCGTGAGGTCGGTGATCACCACCAGGCCGGGCTGCCGGGTGGAGCGCGCGTCCAGCACGCCGTTCTCGTATCCGGAGCCGGTGACCACGGCCACGCCGAGCTGCGCCTTGCCGTCGGCGCCTGGCGAGGTCACCAGGAGGGTGGTGTCCCGCGGGAGCATCGCGGCGATGTGCCCCAGCGCGGCGTCCGCGGTCTTGACCGCGTTTGCCCTGGCCGATCCCGTCAGCGACCCGGTCGGCAACCCCGTCGGCAGCGCCCCGAGGTCCACCACGGTCAGCGGGCATCTGGCCAGGTCGGCCGCGGTGAGCCCGCTGGCGGTGGGCAGGTACCGGTCCACGCTTCCGTCCGGCCTGGCCAGGGCCAGCGCCGCCCCGGGCCCGACCGCGAGCGAGCACCCGCGCGCTCCAGCCGCGAGCGCTCCCCAGTCCGGGTCATAGCTGAACGTCTTGTTGTAGGCCACGATGGCGGGCATGCCGGCGACGGCCCCGGTCTGCGGGCTGACCGCGGGCAACGCCGGGCATGGCCCGGCTTCACGATGGCTGAGCTGGGCGCGGGCCCCGCCGTTCAGCGTCAGCCAGCCATCGGCCGGGCAGGTCAGCGGCAGCACCGCGTGCTCGACCAGGGTCCCGGCCGAGCCGCGTTCCGCGAGCCCGTACAGCGCCGGTGACGTTCCCGCGGAGACGTCACTCCACCGCAGCCCCGGGATTCCCACGATCACCACGTGTCTCGCGGCGGGGGCGGCGGTGCTGGTGGCCGCCCGCGCCGGGACCATGGTCATCATCCCGCCGGCCAGCAAAGCCAGCCCGCAAACCAGGTGCCGCGCCTTCACCCCGTCAAAGCTACTGAAGAAAACCCATTACCACGAACGTACTGCGGTGAACGCCACACAACCGCCGTCCCGTCCGGGCCCGCCGGTTACAGGCCCATGTCGTCCAGTTCTTTGTAGAGGTCGGCGCGCGGATGCCCCTTCGGCACCGGCATTGTCGCGGTGCCGGTCGTCCTGGCGCCGGTCGTCGCGGTGCCCGTCGTGGCGACCGCGGTCGTCGCGGTTCCGGTCGCGCCGGGTTCGACGGCCGTTCTAGCCTGCCGGAACGCCCGCCCGCGCCTGGTGCGGAATATCCAGCCGGCGGCGAGCCCGCCGACCAGCCCGCCGAGATGGCCCTTCCAGCTGATTCCCGCCGGGGCGCCTGGTACCGCGATCGTCACCAGGTAGTAGTACGACAGGCCCATCACGATCGCGATGAGCGCGTCGATGAGGTTGCGGTCGATCAGTCCGCGGGCCAGCACGTAGCCGAAGTATCCGAAGATCAGGCCGCTGGCCCCCACGGTTACCGTGCCGTTGCTCTCGAACAGCCACGCCGCCATGCCGCTGGTGATGATGACGACCAGCGTGACGCCGAGGAACCTGACCACGCCGCGGTAGGCGGCGAGCAGCCCGAAAACGAACAGCGGCCCGGAATTGCCCTCGATGTGATCCCAGCCGAAGTGCAGGAACGGAGCGATGAAGATGTCCGGTAGCCGTGACACGCTCCGGCTCAGGATCCCGTAGTCGGTGTCGAGCCGGTAGCTGTCCGCCCAGTTCGCGACCTGCAGCACCCAGATCAGCGCGATGAAGCCGACCATCAGAAAGAAGGCTTTCCTGGCCTCGTCCACGTCGATCTCGGCTGCCCGGCGGGAGGTCCCGGGCCCAGTCTGACTCGCCATGCTCACATTCTCGCCGGTCTTGCGAGCGGAAGCGAGCGCCGCAGTGTTTCCCTCCGCGCCAAGGCCTCGCTGCGCTCGGCCGGCTTGGGGCCACGGCGGGAATCGCCGCCCCTCCGGGACGGCAACCGCCGTGGCGCTCGCTTCCGCTCGCCTTTCCCGCCAGCGCGTGATCATTTAGCTAGGGTGATCGTTCCGAAAGCGCAGCCGCCTACGGGCGAATCGCATAGCCAGGGCAGCTCGAGCGGCGGCCCCATGGGTGATTGATCGATTATGAGCACGGTCACCTGCCCGTGGGTGAGCCGGCGCTCTTGCGCCCAGGTGGCGAGAAGTTGCACCACGTCACCGAGGTGAACGGCGCACAATTTGACGTTGCGGCTGACCGGGTTGGACCCGTCCTTGGCCTCCAGCGCGGCCTGGAAGAAAGGCGCGCGATCGCAGAGCGGATGAGCCTGGCAGCTCTCGCGGCTCGCGGTTGCAGTCATGAAGAACTCCGTATGTGTCGCGACCGGTGTGGAAAGCGGATGCCGGGCCGCCCTGGACCGCGGGGTCGCGGGACGGCCCGGCGATCGTCAGTCGATGATCCGGATCAGCAACCGGACGGCGCCCGCGAACGCGGCGCCGCCGGCGAGGAGCGCGCCCGGCAAGCCGGCCGGCAGGCCGCCCATTGCCAGGCAGGCCAGTCCGCTCGCACATGCGGCGATGGCGAAGCTGGCGCCGAGAATCCCCGCCGATCGCGCGCTCAGCAGGCCGTTGTTACCGCGCCCGCGATCGTAGGTTTCCCAGTCGTGACGCCGGGGGAGGTTCCCACCGGAGCTACTTTGACGTAGCCTTCTACTCATTAGTTACTCCTAGCGAGTGACTATTACGGAAGTGCGGCGGCTCCCTGTTGCGAGCAGGGAGCCGTTGCCATGTCGGCAACGGCTCGCGACCGCCGTCGGCATTAGCCGTGGGGATCACTGTAGCGCTGACAGAGCGCGCGCAAGTAGGACACGCCGTTGCGAATGGCATTTCTTACCGACTTATCCGCTTCATCCTGCTATTCCCGCTGGAAGACCCGGAAATACCCCGCGGCAAGCATGCCCCCGCCACGCGAGCGATTTCACCGCGGCACACATTGACTACGCCTGGTGTCCGGCGTTTACCATGACACCATCGCCCTACCTGGGCAAACTCCGCCGCGCCGCGCCGCGCTGGCGACCACCCTCACCCGATCCGCCACGAGGTGCGCTATCCGATCGGCGAGTTTGACACATTAGGGATGCACATGCAGAAGCAGGGTGTAAATGCACATGCGCCATTGGGCTGTACGTATCAATAAGGCGTACTGCACATCTCAGCGGCGCGCCCTGATCACCAGGAAACCTGACCTGCAATCGATTTCCCCGCCGCACAGCGCGGAACATAAGGCCCACATGGAAGGTTTAACCTCGCACTTGAGGTCGCCGTCATCTTCCAGTTCGACTTGTCACCCGCTACGCAGCACATGTCACCCGCTACGTCGAATCGCTGTCCCGGAATGCGGCTTTCGTCCAGCACGACCGGGTGACATGTCAGCCGGGACGGGCAATGCCGGTGAATTAAGCCCGCCTGGCCAGCCGCCGCTGGCTCGCGATGCCACGGCTGGCGCGGTGGTTTTACGCTTCGTGGTGACTTTATGGTACTGGGTGCGCGCGCCAAAATAACGTGCGTTTGCGGCATGTTGGGCATGTCGTCTTTGCTAGAGTGCGCTG
>Ga0213881_10000728_pt1 | contig 18469 bp, 10 predicted proteins | sample BarmaccoBMER_R08_FD_160104 | JGI IMG/M metagenome (GOLD analysis project Ga0213881, IMG submission 160104) | Barbacenia macrantha exposed rock microbial communities from rupestrian grasslands, the National Park of Serra do Cipo, Brazil - ER_R08 ... | reverse complement strand
TCTGACAGTTTGGCAGACAGGTTTTCTGGTAGGAGAGAGCGGAGCTTCGCTAATGCACCGCTCCACCCTAGCTGCAATTTATTCCAGAAACCAGAAGTTTCCCTCGCAGTAGCTGGTGGTTCTGCCTCCAGTTTTATCAGTATCCCTTCTAAGAGCTGAATTGTTCCGCGTAAGGCTTTGATACTCTGAGCGCGCAAAAATGTTTGGGCTCTGCTATTGGTTGACTGGGCAGTCTGCTCTTGGCTTGTTTCCGACTTATTGGCTCCTGGTTCGGGAGCAGGCGGTGGTTGTGAGTTTGGCTGATCCTGTGACATTAAATCTTCCTGAAGGGCAGCAAATCCAACAAAACTACGATAGATTCTTACGAGGGCTGCCTCTTCAGACCTAATCTATCATTTTACGTCTGCTCCCCAGCTACCAATCGGTTCGCGTTCGTTTGTCATTTGCTAAATTTATGAGAACTAAGATTTATGAACTTCAAACGTCGCCAGTTTTTAGTTTTAAGTAGCTTTGGTGTTCTTGGTTTAGCTGGTTTAGGAAAGCTCCTCCAAAAACAGAGTACCCAAAAGGCAGCTGTTAAAACACCCTCCAATCCGGTTGTGATGCCAGCAACAGCACGGACAACAACATCAACCCCAATTCTGCGCTTTGTCTCTGTAGCAGATACAGGTACAGGAGACAGGGGTCAGTATGCTGTAGCTAAAGCAATGACTCGTTATCACAGTCAAAATCCCTTTGACTTAGTCATATTGGCAGGTGACAACATCTATAACAATGGCGAAATTGAGAAAATTGATGCAGTGTTTGAGCGTCCCTATCAGCCTTTACTCCAGCAAGGAGTTAAGTTTCATGCGTGTTTGGGGAACCACGACATTCGCAATGCAAATGGGGAACATCAACTTCAGTATGCTAACTTCAACATGCAAGGGCGCTACTATACATTTCGGCGCGATCCAGTACAATTTTTTGCCTTGGATACTAACGTCAATGCTGACTGGAAAGCTCAGCTACCTTGGTTAGAACAAGAATTGAGCCGCAGTGATGCCCCTTGGAAAATCGTATTTGCTCATCACCCAGTCTACACGTCGGGTCTGTATGGAGTGAATCAGGTGTTTATTAAACATCTAACGCCTCTATTTCAAAAGTACCGTGTTCAACTTTATATCAACGGTCACGACCATGACTATGAGCGCACTCACCCAATTAACGGTACAACTTACGTGATCTGCGGGGCAGGAGCAGCAACGCGTCCAGTATTTCGCTCAGAGTGGACAGCCCATTCTGCCAGTCGGCTGAGTTTTGCAGCTTATGAAGTGTATAGCGATCGCATAGTACTCCATGGCATCAACACTGATAACCACATTTTTGACCAAGGTGTTATCCCTGTACAATCAGCCTAACTCGTTGCTACAGTCAATAAGTTTCCATCTGCCATTGTTAGGTGGCACATATCATAATAGTAGTAGACAACTTTAAGGAGTGTGTTCACTCTTTGCCGGTGGAAGGCAGAGCGACACGGTTTTCCAAATGTCTTCATTAGATTCAGCTAGGGAATTTATCAAACAAAGCCTAAAGCAGCCATGGAATAGGGGTCTTAAGACAATTGGACTTGGCTTGATTATTCCCATTGGTTTAACTGTATACCTAGGCTTTGTGACTGCAAGAGAGTTTAGGATCGCACATTTGCAGCAAATTATTCAGAATGATAGCGGGCAGGTTAATAAGGCAGCAAAAATCTCCGCTCTTCAAAAACTGTTAAAAACTGGTGCTAGTCTTCGCCATGTTGATCTCCAGGGCGACAACCTTAGTGGGGTTGATCTCAGTGGGGCTAACCTTAAGGGGACTAACTTCAAAGGGACTAACTTCAAACGAGCCAACCTTTCCAGAGCTGACCTGAGCCGAGCCAACCTTTCCAGAGCTGACCTGAGTGGGGCTGACCTGAGTGGCGCTAGTCTTATTGATGCCAACCTCAGTGGAACTGACCTCAAGAGTACTAACCTCAAAGGCATCAATCTTAAAGGAGCTAACCTTAATGGGGTCAACTTTAGTGGAGCTAACCTCACTGAAATCAACCTCAGCATGGCTAGGCTTAATATGGCTAAATTGACAAAAGCTAGCCTTTACAGAGCCGATCTTATCGGTGCTAATTTGAGTCGGGCTGACCTCAGTGGGGCTAATCTTGTCCTGGCTGACCTTAGTGGAGCTAATCTGAGTGGAGCTGACTTTATGGGAGCCAATCTAAGTGGAACCCGTCTCAACGAAGCTAACTTTAGTAAGGCAAACCTTAAAGGAGCTAACCTTTACAAAGCTCACCTTATAGGGGCACATTTTGATTCAGCTGTCCTGGGTTGTTATAATACAGGTACTCTAGAAGAGTCTTGCACTAATCTTATGCATACCTTAAATCTGACTCCAGATCAAATTAAATCTGCTCAAAACTGGAGGCAAGCAAGATATAGTAGAAAGCTGCGTAGAGAGCTGGGCTTAAAGTGAATCTTAACTACCATCTTCGGTAGCCCCATCGATGGTAGCCCCATCCGTGATGCCATCCTCCAAATAGGAAGTCGAAATTAAAAGCAGGATTAGGATAGTTATAGATAACAGGAGGGGATACAACGTAAGGATAGTAGACCACAGAAGGAGGGCTTACGCCATTGTAGCCGCTCTCGTCACACTTTTGAGTTATACTTTGGTCAACTGTTGGTCCGTTATAAGGACGATTAAAATAACCATCTTCGAAACCACGAGCAAATTCACCTCCTTCCTCCTGAGGTTTATAACCCACTCCGTCCCGAAAGCGTTGTTCCCCTGCTTGATAGCCAGCTGCATAAGCATTTGGGTAGTTGGCTGAGTTCCTAGACACCTGCTTGTCGGTAACAGGATGACAGTAAACTTCATCAGCCCTAGCAGCTTGGGAGAAAAGTAAAGGCATTGATATAGTGGCTAAGCTCAATAAAGCAATAGAAACTATTTTCTTCACGATCTTTAACCTCCTCGAACCTAACAAGTGTACTGATTACTTGTTAAGCTGCATCTTCAAATTCCCTATATATTCCTGAAGTCAGTGATTAAGTTTTAATCATTTAGCTATCAAAACTATCATAGCACTAGTATCGTTAAAGCCACTTTATCAGCTTTTACTTCTGTATTGGAAGTTAAGTCTTTTGAAGGATGCGCTTTAGTTCAGTATAGATATGAGTTCAATTCATCACTGCTAATACAGCTTTTGGTAACAACTTATCCTTAAACCACACAATTCTAGCTGGGACATCACTTACCTTCACTCCCACCTTTTCTAGATTCAGCCGCTCAGAAATTGCCAAAATCAAATTATCGCAACCAGCACGGCGCACCTGTGAGAATTTCTTCTGCAAGTATTCTGGTCTCCAGTAGCCAACAATCTCTAGTAAAAATGTGCGTCCTTCTGGATGTACTAGGCGAAAATCTGGAATCATGACACTACCAGGAATGGGAATCAGATCAACTTCTCGCTCTAGTATCCAATCTGTATTCAATGAATCCCAACGGTCAGCAAAAGATGCCTCTAGCATACTGTCATAAGGTTTGCCCGCAGGATAGTGTGAGACCAAATCACAATCTGAATTCAAGCTGAAGCGTCCGGTTTTCCAGGTATTTGTGAAGGTATCGCGAGTTTGTAGAGTAGCACTAAGACTCCATTTAGTTACATGCAATAGAGCAGGGATAAGCTTAGCAATTGCCAGACCATAACGCGTGCTAGGACTAAACAGACTTGTCGGACCATCTATAGTAATAGTGAAACCATGATCGGCATCACCCTCTATGTAAGCCATTAGTTGAAACAGCTTGAGATAGCGAAACAAAAGCTTATACTCACCAGGAACATTGCGATGAGCATTCAGAGTGAGTTGGCTAGCACGATAAAACACACCTTGCACTTGTGACAAATTATAACGATGCAGTAACTCTTCCGGTGTCGGAGCATCAAACTGCATCAGAATGCGATTTTCAGCTAAATCTGCATAAAGCCCTATCCGAATCTGCTCTGGCAAAACCTCCCTCTCTAGTTCATGTGAGAGCGAGAGCGCTAAAGTACTAAGCACAGCAGTACTATGCAAAGAACTAGGAGCAGATTGAGCAGCAAGAGCAAACACTCGTTCCCGCAGCAACTGAGGTTCTAAAGGACTTACAACCTCAAATTCACAACAACTACTACGGAGAATATGAGCCAGTCCCCGATAAGAGCGATAGTCAGGACTATCACCTTCCAACTCTTGCAACTGGCAATCCAGTGCTCCCTGAGTCCCACCTTGCGCTGCCTGAAAGCAAGCAATTAATTCAATTGCCATATCTAGATTCTTCCGATCAAGCTGTAGCCGTTTCGGAACGATTGTTTCACCATTTTGGCGATGCATTAGGAGATCGGTAGGCAACATGAGATTTCAGTTTTGTCCACAGGGTTATTTAATTACTCTGTATGCTCTTGGTGTTGTGTGTTCATCACTGTAATAAGTTCTCCCCTCCCCCGATGGATGTTGAAATTGTTCGACCAGAATGTTTTCCCAACCCTGGTTTTGGCTAGAGGCAATGGGCGGGCGGGTACATTCAATCTGCTGAGTGATGGGAGTTTTCATGCCGCAAACCCAATGCGTCTTGCTCTGATTGTATTCACTCCAGTAGCTTTTTCGGAACTACTTGCAAATCGAGCGCAAGATTTTGATAGTGGCACAAGAATGAGATAGTTAGATAAGAATCGGTTTCCTATGCTGGAAGGGTCATGGTTCAAACAGAGCGATCGCACATCTGGTTCATTAAGTCACAGATTGAAACGTAACCCGAATCAAAGCTTTATGGCAATCCCTCATTCCTCACTTTTCATATTGAAGCTACTTGCAGCAATCGGATGCGGGCTAGTCGCGGGAGTTTTCTTCGCCTTCTTAACCTTCGTGATGAATGCCCTTGCCCGACTTCAGCCAAAGGATGGCATTGCCGCTATGCAATCTTATCAACGTCTCAGCAATTAATCCGTTGTTCATGCTGGTACTCTTCGGAACGGCTGCGGCTTGCCTCTTTCTAGCGGCTTCCTCACTATTAAAGTGGCATCAACCTGGTGCTGCCTACTTGCTCATCGGCAGTCTGCTCTACCTTGTAGGCACCATTCTGGTGACCGAAAAAATGGCTCTCAAGCCTTGTCCTTCCAGGGCGACTTTGTATTTGTGAATAAATTACTAAATGCTTACTCATTATGCTACATTGTTTAAATGATTACAGTAAACTACGAGTACAAACTCAAACCAAGCACGCAACAAATTAAAACTTTTGAGACCTGGCTTGATGTCTGTAAGCAAGTTCACAACTTTGCTCTGCGTGAACGGAAAGATTGGGTGAATTCTCGCAAGTCTGCTGTTAATTCATGCAGTCTAGTTTCTGAATATATCCTCCCGGCGGATACGCCCAGACCAACATATTACAGTCAATGTAAAGCTTTAACTGTAGCTAAAAAGCTCTATCCAGAGCTACAGCTACCACATATTCACGTTCTACAGCAAACTCTTAGACAGCTAGAAGCTGCCTTTGTAGCCATGTGGGAACGCGGATATGGGTTTCCTAGATTCAAAAAACAAATGCGCTCTTTCGTCTATCCAGACGTGAAGCAGAATGCAGTTGCTCATGGTCGAGTTAAATTGCCTAAGATTGGTTGGGTGAGAATGAGAATGTCTCGTCCACTGCCCGAAGGGTTTACCCTAAAGCAAATGAGGGTAGTCAAGAGAGCATCTGGATTTTTTGTCATGCTGACTTATCAGTTAGGCGCAGCCATACCAGATGTACCTTTCTCAGGGTATCCACTCGGAGTAGATATTGGGCTAGACAAATATTTAGCGACTTCTGATGGAGAATTAGTTTCTAGACCTCCCTTCTTTAGCGCACTTCACCGCGAGTTGAAATTACTGCAACGAAGATTAAAGCACAAGCAAAAGGGTTCTAGTAATTGGCTAAAGCTCCAGACAAAGATAGCTAGAGTTCATCAGAAAATTCATGACACCCGCAAAGACTGGCATTTCAAATTGGCTCATCGCTTATGTGACAGAGCCCAAGCAATATTTATAGAAGATATCAACTTCAAAGCTTGGGCCAAGGGTTTATTTGGAAAGCATACACTTGATGCTGCTTACGGACAGTTCTTTAATATCTTGTCTTACATCTGCTGGAAAAGAGGGGTATTCTTCCTCAAGGTCGATAAAGACTACACAAGTCAAACTTGCCCAAGTTGTCAAACAATAACGGGCCGAAAAGATTTGAGTGAGAGAATACATCGATGTCAGAATTGTGGATATACCACGAATAGAGATGTAGCGGCAGCACAAGTGATAGTTCAGCGGGGAATCTCTGCTGTCGGACAGCCAGTGGAGTCTCAAAATGCTTCTGGAGGAGTTCTGTCGGGGGTCAGTGGTAACACTGGTCTAGATAAGATCCAGTGAGAGAAGAATCCCCACGCCTTTAGGCTGGGGAGTGTCAATGCGTTCTAGCTGCTAGCTGTGAATCAAATGCTACAAAATCTTTAGATAATAAGATTAAAATCCTTCTGCCTAGTAATAGAGTCTGATTATGGTCGATCAAGCCGATATCACACGTTATTTAGAAAACTGGCAGGATGAAATTGAGAGTGCCTTTCTCTACCGTGCCCTAGCCAAAGCCGAACCCCAGTCGGCCCTGGCAGAGGTCTATCGCAGATTAGCAATAACAGAGGAAACCCATGCCCAGTTCTGGGAAGAGAAGCTACGGCAGGTTGGGCGACGACCTCCCCGACGACGAATCGGCTGGCGCACGCGGTTTTTAGCACTGTTGGCAAAGCGTTTTGGTCCTCAGTTTGTTCTGCCGACGATTAACGCGATGGAGCAGGTTGACAGCCATAGCTACGACGCGCAGGCCGATACTCATCATACTCAGCTTCCAGTCCAGGAACGTTCACACGCACGGCTGCTTGAGGCGATTACTAGTTCGTCCAGTACTGGGTTAGAGGGCGGAACGTTGGCTCAAATTGAGGGACGCCACCGCACAGCAGGCGGTAACACCCTGCGGGCAGCAGTCCTTGGGGCTAACGATGGACTACTGTCAAATCTCAGTCTGGTCATGGGAGTGGCAGGGGCTAACATCAACGGTAGGTCAATTTTAGTTACGGGTTTCGCCGGATTGCTAGCCGGAGCTTGCTCAATGGCTCTAGGAGAGTGGCTCTCGGTTCAAAGTTCCCGCGAACTTTACGAGCGGCAGATCCGCATTGAAAAGCGGGAAGTAGAAGAGGTGCCAGATGAGGAAGAAGAAGAGCTAGCTTTAATTTATGAGGCTAAGGGACTACCAGCAGCACAGGCACGGACTTTAGCAGCACGGATGATGTCAAATCAGACCACTGCTTTGGACACTTTGACCCGCGAAGAGTTGGGGATTGATCCAGAGGAACTGGGTGGCTCAGCCTGGGCAGCAGGAGCCACCTCTTTTTTTCTCTTCTCGCTTGGTGCCATTGTGCCTGTAGTGCCATTTACGTTTTTGAGTGGAGCTATTGCGGTGGGCGTCAGCCTGCTTTTAAGTGGGTTGGCACTGTTCCTGATTGGTGCAGGCATCACTCTCTTGACTGGGCGGAGTGTGCTCTATTCTGGAACTCGGCAGGTGCTCTTCGGTTTAGCGGCTGCCGGGATCACGTTTGGCGTTGGACGATTGCTGGGAGTCTCTCTTAGTGGCTGAAGTTACCCTCTTGGGCTTTTATGCGACCTGACTGTACGGCAGTGACTAGGGCTTGATAGTCACACTTAACCTGATGAGCATAGGTTGCAGCAAAGTCGGCTACAGCCCGATCAAATGTATCGCTTTGACCAAGATAACCGCCAATCGTTGCTGGCTCTCCAGTACGAGCGTGAGATCGAGCTAGTGCACAAGCACAAATCTCAGCGTAGTCAGTTAAACCCCTGACTGACATTCCCTTCAGCTTGATGGCGCTTTTCATATCCCGTAGCTGACGGAAATAGAAGTCTTGACCCCGATCGTTGCTCGTCCAGCCTAGAAAGATATCACTAACTGCTTGCATTAGGCGCTGCCCTGCAACAATCCGTTCCCCCTGACTGGAATAAGTGCTCTCTTCCGCATATGGCTCTAGCACTGAGGCTTTAGCTTCCTTAAACTGGAGCAACAACGGGTCCTCGTCATCGGCAAGGAGGAGTGCTACCCCGCAATGAGTTCCCACGCTGCCCACCCCAACCACTTTCATCGCTACATCCACAAGACGGTAGCGGTCGAGTAAAAATTGTCGGTCATTCTGAAGGGTATCGCGGTATTGCTCGAACAAAACCCCGATCTCTTGCAAGTACTGTTCATGGTTAGGTAGGTGGTAAATCCATGGTGGATGCTCAATGAAGCGCCTCTGACCATCGCGCTCCTGCGTCAGTTGCTGAAATGCTTGCTCTAAAGTGCGGCTAAATGCCTTCGTCGCCATCCGCGCCCAGAGTTGTCGCGTCTCCTTATCAGGGGCATGTTCGAGCAACATCCCTGCATCTAGCCGTGCGTACCAAACCTCCAAAGCCCGCATCTGCCCGTACTCGGTCAGAGCTAGCCGATAGGCTCGAGCAGCTGCCAGTGCTGCTTCATAACAATCCTGATCCGAAAGGCGAATGTCCCTGCCAGCAACGATGATGCTTGTTACTAATCGCTTGACATCCCACTCCCAAGCAGCAGGCAGGGTTTCATCAAAATCATTCAGATCGAAGATCAGATGCCGCTCTGGGGAGGCAAAGCCACCAAAGTTAAGTAGGTGGCAATCACCACATGCCTGCACCTGAATACCTGTGGTGGGTGTAGTTGCTAGATCGGCTGCCATAATCATCGCTGCTCCCCGCAGGAAAGCAAAGGGGGATTGCAGCATCCGACTATAGCGAATGGGAATTAGCTCTGGAATTCGTCCTTGGTTGGATGCCTCTAACAGGTCGATTGGATCGGGGCGATCATAGGTGGGACACCACTCACTATGGGCTGAGCGGGGCACAATCTGACGCAATGCTTTGCCAGCTTCCCATCGCTCAGATGCAGATAAACGCTTAGCCATATTCTTGCTCGATGATTCGCCATCTCACAGCACTAACTCCTGATTCCAAGCTCAAACGACTCACAACTTGCTCCATCAAGGCATCCTTGCGGTCTTGCGTCACTAAATCAGCTTGAACTTCGACTTGTGCGGAAGTCTCCAAATCCTGACTTTGCAAAGAACGCAACCTCATTGCACTGGTGCTGAGACTTTTGAGCAGCAGGGCACGAACATGAGCTTCATCCTGACTGCGGCAGACCACTGAGCAGCGATAGCAGAACTCTAGCTCGGTACCTTTGAGGGGTTGCTGGTTGATCCGGTAACCCAATGGTCGCAGGAGGATATTTGCGATTAAAACGACCACTGTGACAATAAACGCCTGTAAGAGAAACCCAGAGCCAGCTAACGCCCCCACTGCGGCAGCACACCAGAGCGTAGCTGCCGTATTCAATCCCCTGACGCTGGCTCCTTCCCGCAGGATCACTCCCCCTCCGAGGAACCCTACTCCGGAGACTACATAAGCTGGAATCTGAGTAGCATTAGCTCCTGGAATCATGACTCCTAGCATCACAAAGGAAGCGGCTCCACAGGCTACCAGAGTGTTGGTGCGCAAGCCCGCCAGACGTTGCCGCCACTGACGTTCCAACCCAATTGCGGCTCCCAGCAGGAATGCTATTCCCAACCGAAGTACGAAGTCTATCCCCGTCACGCCTCGCCTCCTGGGCTGAACTGCACTTGTTAACTACTTATCGCCTACCGTGTTACCACATCCTCCAAAGCATCATAATCTATGCCAAAGGACTTCTAACTAATAGTGTCAGTTGGCAAAACTTTACCTAAGTAAACCAATCAGCTTGCGGCTAGCGGTTAAGCATTGAGCTTCTTAGCCACCAATTGGTTAGTCAATTTAGGATCTGCCCTTCCCCCTGTTTCTTTAATCACCTTTCCTACGAAGAAGCCCAGTAGCTTGGTTTTGCCTTGACGATATTGTTCTAGCTCTTTGGGATTTGCTGCCAAGACTTGATCGATGATGCCTTCCAAAGCACTAACGTCAGAAATTTGAATCAGTCCCTTGCTCTCAACCAATTCCTTAGGAGAACCGCCCTCAGTCAGTAGCTCTGGCAGAATATCCTTGGCGATTTTGCCGCTGATTGTGCCGTTGTCAATTAGAGTGATGAGTTCAGCCAGCATCAAGGGTAAAAGAGCAATTTGAGTGATGCTGAGCTTTTGATTGTTCAAATGGGCAGCAATATCACCCATGATCCAATTAGCCGCTTGCTTTGGATGTGCTAAGCTAGTGATCGCTGCTTCAAAATACTCTGCCACTAATTTGTCATCGGTTAACACGCGAGCGTCGTAGGCAGATAGCCCCAACTCATTTTCATAACGTTGCCGTTTCTGGGCTGGCAGTTCTGGTAGCTCAGAACGCCACTGTTCTAGTTGCTGCGCCGATACTTTAATAGGAGCCAAGTCTGGTTCTGGGAAATAGCGGTAGTCACTGGAGCCTTCCTTAACCCGCATACTAATAGTGCGCTGGCTACCCTCTTCCCACAGCCGAGTCTCCATCACAATCCGTTCCCCAGCTTCTATGGCAGCCACTTGCCGTTCAATTTCGTACTCGATCGCCTTTTGAATAGCGCTGAACGAGTTCATGTTTTTGATTTCGACTTTGGTGCCAAATTCCTGCTGTCCCACAGGGCGCACTGAGATGTTGACATCGCAGCGGAGGGAGCCTTCTTGCATATTGCCGTTGCTGACACCCAGATAGAGTAATATCCGTCGCAGTTCTTGGGCATATTCAGCTGCCTCTTGCCCGGAACGCATGTCAGGCTCAGAGACAATCTCAACGAGTGGCACCCCAGTCCGATTGAAGTCTACTAGAGAGTAGGTAGAGCCAGAGAGGCGATCGCTACCAGCATGAACTAGCTTTCCTGCATCTTCCTCCATATGCAGGCGCGTAATGCCAATTCGCTTCCGTCTTGGGTTGCCCTCAGCATCAATTAGCTCAATTTCCAGCCATCCATGTTCAGCAATCGGCAGATCGTATTGAGATATTTGATAATTCTTGGGTAGATCGGGATAGAAATACTGCTTACGGTCAAATTTACTAAAAGGGGCAATCTCACAGTTAAGAGCTAGACCAGCCTTAACAGCATATTCCAGCACCTTCTGGTTCAGAACAGGTAGCACCCCAGGCATCCCCATACAGATTGGGCAGACATTCTGATTTGGAGTAACGCCAAATTCTGTGGAACAATTACAAAAAACCTTAGAGTCGGTGTTTAGCTGGCAGTGAGTTTCTAACCCAATCACAGCTTCATACTGCGTTTTAACTAGTTCAGCAGTGGTCATGAATTATAGATTGTAGCTAAGTTACAATGTACTTCTATTCTAGCTCTATCTCCCCTGCCTCTTGTGAAGAGCTTTTCTTTGTGGCATTGCACAATCAAGTCATGATTTATGCAGGCAGAGGTACAGTCCAATACTTTAGTACCCAGAGAGATATCACGAAAACACCTGCTTCACATGGATTTGATACGCTTACATCAATAGTCATTAGAGCAGCTTAATGTAGCCTCCATCTACTGCCTGCTCTCTCTTCTGAAGATTTTTTTACAAACTCTCTCTTAGTTCATATTCAGTACCGTTTTAATAGTATTCAGTAATTCTGACGTTGTGTAGGGCTTAGACAAAAATGCTTTGACACAAGGACCATGAACATAAGCCAATTTTTGGTTAGAAGCAAGACCACTAAAGGCAATAATTTTGCAGAGCGGGTTGAGTGTTTGCAATGTACGGATAGTAGTTGAACTGTCAAGCTCTGGCATCATCATATCGAGCAAGACGAGACGAATTTCGGCTTGTTGCTCAGCATATATAGAAATTGCCTCAATTCCATTACTGGCAGTTAAGGCTCTATAGTTGTATGTTTCTAGCGTTGTTTTAGTAATCTCATTAATTAAAACTTCATCATCAACCACGAGGATCAATTCCTCATTGCCTAGAGGGACATCAATGTTTTGAGCTTGCCGTAAGTCGCTTTCCTCTATAGCTGGCAAGCACACTTGAAATCTTGTTCCTCTTCCGACCTCGCTGTACACGTTCACAAATCCATCATGGCTTTTGATGATGCCAAATACTGTGGAAAGACCCAATCCTGTACCCTGACCCGGCTCTTTAGTTGTAAAGAAGGGTTCAAAAATTCTGTCTAAAATCTCAGGTGGCATTCCAATTCCTGTATCCGCTACTGTAATAACAATATAGGGACCTGCAGAAGCATCAGAATGTATCCGAGCATAGTTTTCATCAATAAACAGATTTTCAGCAGAGAGCGTTAGAGTTCCCCCATGAGGCATCGCATCATGAGCATTAACCACTAGGTTCATGAGAACTTGATGTAGTTGTGTGGCATCCGCATAGACAGTCCATAAATTTGGCAATATGTCCATGTATAATTCAATGGATTTAGGAAATGTCTCTTGGACAATATGCCGAATTTCCTCAATTAAATGCCTGACTTGAAGAATCGTGCGCGAACCTTCCATTCCCCGTGCGAATGACAGCACTTGCTTGATTAAAGCTGTCCCCCGCTTAGCGCTTGCTTCTAGTGCTGTTAGTAACAATTGCTGCTTTTCATTATTAAGTTGGGTTTTTTGTAGCAGTTGAGCAGACGCTAGAACAGGTGTCAGAATATTGTTTAGGTCATGGGCAATGCCACTAGCAAGCGTGCCAATGCTCTCCAGTCGTTGAACACGGAGAAACTGGACTTCTAGTTGTTTTTTCTGTGTAATATCGGTATTGACTGTCAGGATTGATTTAGGCTGCCCATCTTCGTCACACACTAGGGTCCAACGGCTAGCAACAACAATCTCCTTGCCCTCTTTTGTGACTTGATGTAACTCACCCTGCCACTCACCAGTTTGGCAGAAACTTGGCAGCGGTTGCAATTCAGATAAGGTCTGACGATATAAAAGCTCGTCAGCCTTCTGACCGATGACTTCTTCTGCCTGCCATCCGTACAGCCGTTCAGCTCCTTTATTCCAAAAACAAATCCAGCTATCTAGGTCGAGAACGAGAATAGCATCTGTGGCAATATCGAGCAGAGCCGCTTGTTCGCGGATTTTCTGTTCCGAGCGCTGCCGCTCCTCTAGCTCATGTTCTAAGCGCTGATTTTGTTGTTGCAGTTTTTTAGTCAGGCGCCGCAGGTTCAAGTGCAGCTTCACCCGAGCTAAAACCTCTTCCGGTTCAAGCGGCTTAGTGATGTAGTCTACCGCACCAAGATTCAGCCCTTTAACTTTATCCACTGGCTCGGAAAGTGCGGTCATGAAAATGATGGGAATATCTTGAGTTGCTGCATCAGCTTTTAAAGCGTAGCAAGTTTCAAAACCGTCAATTCCCGGCATCAACACGTCCAACAGAATCAAGTCGGGTAGAGCATACTTACTTTTCAAGATAGCGCTTTCCCCATCCTGAGCGACTAAAACTCTAAAACCAAAATCCGCTAAAAAATCGAAGAGAATCTTTAAGTTGGCGGGAGTATCATCGACGATTAAGATTGTGCCTTGTGCCATCGTTTCGTCGCTCATTCACAGCTCCCTATATTGTTTGACAAACTCCAGGATTTGTTTTTCCTCGAAGCCTCTAGCTAATTGCCGCAAATGAGTGGCAAAGGGTACGAATTTGGGATCTAACAGTTCTAGTCGTTGGGTTTGATCAACGATACCTTTGATGTCTCCCATCATCGCTAGAGTAAACAAGGTGGCGATTTCCGCTGCTGGTGGGGGTATAAGTGAGCCCATCGGTGGCAACCCGGAGTGGGGAGTAAAAAGTACTCCGGTTGCTACTTGTTTGTCGTCTTCCTCCCTTCTAGCAGCTCCAGAGGAAACAGCATCTTCGTAAATCCATTCTAGCTTTAAATGCAGCTGTAGCTGTTCAAACAGCTCTGCAGCGCGGATTGGCTTAGGGACAAAACCATCGCAACCTGCTTCACAGCTTGTCTGTTGAGCCGCATCAAAAACGCTAGCGGAGATAGCAATCACTACCACGGTGGCTCCGTGCGACTTCCGAATGCAACGAGTAAACTCAAACCCATCCAGCACCGGCATCACCAAATCAATTAAGATAGCATTTGGTTGAAATTCATGCACTTTGTTGAGACCGTCTCTGCCGTCTACTGCTGCCACAGCTTCAAACCCTAAAGGCTGTAACAGGTTGAGTAAGACAGAGCGATTTACCTGTTTGTCGTCTACCACCAGAATTTTTCGCCTAGTGCCTTTGTATCCAATAATTCGGCGTTCGTTGCTGGGAAGAATCACTTCAATCGATTGAGCCACTTCCGGCAAATCCAAATCCATCCAGAAAACGCTTCCTTGACCTAATCTGCTCTTTACTTGCAATTCGCCACCCATCATTTGGACTAATTGACGACTAATTGCCAGTCCTAATCCAGTGCCCTCACTTTTGGGATGGCGATCGCTTACCTGTTGAAACGGCAAAAATATTGCTTCTAATTGTTCCGATGCAATACCGATGCCTGTATCTTCGACTTGAAACCGCAGTTTTTCATTGTACTTACCTACTTGAAAAACTACACTACCCTTGTGAGTGAACTTGACGGCGTTGCTCAGTAAATTCAGCAAGACTTGGCGTAACCTTTTCTCATCAGTATGGACAACTTTTGGTATCGAGATATTCGGCTCATATCTCAACGAAATTCCCTTTTGTTGCGCACGAATAGTGCAGATATCAACAATACTATTAAGAAAAGCTGGAAACTGAAAATCGTTAGGACGAAGCTCCATTTTCTCAGCTTCGATTTTAGAAAGATCTAGAACATCGTTAATCAACGTCAGCAGATGTTCACCACACTGATGAATGATCTCCAGTCCATCTTTTTGCTGCTCTGTCAAGCTTTTGTCTTTCTTCAGAATTTGAGCATAACCCATAATCCCATTGAGCGGAGTTCGCAATTCGTGACTCATATTAGCTAAAAATTGACTTTTAGCATGGTTAGCGCTTTCAGCGGCGGCTTCAGCTCGTTGGCGCTCCTGGACTTCCTGTTGCAGTAGCGAATTCTTGGCTTGTAATTCCTGCGTTCGCTCTTCGACCTTTGCTTTTAAAGTCCGACTGTATTCTGCTAGTTCCTCATGAGAAGCGCTCAAGCTAACATTAGCTGATGCTAAATTTTTATAGAGCCGCGCATTTTCAATTGAGATTGCTGCTTGAGAAGATAACAGTTGTAAGACCTCCACTCTCTCTGGAGTAAAGGCGGCAGTAGTCAAATTATTTTCTAAATACAGCAGACCAATAAGTTGACCTTGACGAACAATTGGTGTACAGAGGACGGATTTTGGTTTGTGGTTGATGATATAAATATCGGTGGCAAAGATTTCTGCTTGTGTAGCATCCTCAAGTACAACAGTTTCTTCGGTTCTCACTACATAATTAAGAATTGATTGCGGTAGCTGCTGAGTTTTGACTGGAAGTGATTGCTGTAGGATAATTTTGTCTTCATTCACTTTTCCTGATGCTTCTATCAGTAATTTATCGGCTTCTACTAACATCAAAAACCCAATCTCTGCGCCAGCTTCTGCCAGCACGATTTGCATGAGCTTAGAGAGCAACTCACTCAAAACAATCTCGCCAGAGAGGGCTTGGGATGCTTTAATCACAGCAGCTAGATCCAATCCTTGCAAACTGCTACCCTTCGAGTTACTTTCTGTGCTAACCTTGGCGCTGGGAGTTTCATGCTCCAACGTTTGAGGTACGAACGCTGGATAGCTTTGCGTCAATTCTCTAACTTTTGCTGCTGCTCCCCACCGAACATAACCATAAAATGCATCGGTCAAATAAACTCGGGCGACCTTTTCTTTTCCACAGGAGAGATAAAATTTGGCTGTCAATTCGTTTGCTAATGCTTCTTCTTGGATATATCCATGCTCCCTTGCTAGGGCAATTGCCCGGTCATAGCAATCAATTGCTTGCCAGTATTGACCTAATACCCGCGCTTTTTCTGCCTCTACCAGTTCGTACTTATGCTGAAAATTCATTGGACCATAATCTGCCCATTTTCGCATCTTTTCTTGGTTATTCATTACTCTAATCAAGAGCTGTTCTTGTTGTGAGTATGGTGCTGAGGGATATACTGATAGTTGTGCCAAAGAATCGTAGAAATTAAACATTGGTACAGTTAGCAACCCTCTTACCCCGTCTAAATACTGCTCAGCTTTGGTGGCATTCTCCACAGCTTGAGTAAACTCACCAAATAGGTAACACAGAATTAATTTATTGAGAAATATGTAGTGAATAGCCGTTCGTTCATTTAGTTGAATGTGAAATGGCAAGAATTGCTCTTCATTGTAAGCCTCACCAATTAAACAGCAAGGATTTTCAGCCAATCCTATTAAATTCAATACTGCCTGATGAAATATTTGATGCCACTTTAAAGCAGTTTGTTGATCAATTTGAGTAATCGCCTTACTATAACTAGCCATTTCTCGTTCGAGGCTTTTTAGTTCCCAACCACTCCAATATAAATATTGGCATTTATGACTTGCTGAGTAGCCAGCATGTGCTAAATCTCCATTTTCTAACCCACTGGAGTAAGCATCTTCTAAAAGTTGTAAGGTTTCTCTAACGTGATGTTTCCAATGTAATATGAAAGTGGCAATTTTAAATAATGTTTGACTTTTAACCTCACGAGCACCTAAACGCTCTAATACATTAATAGCCAGCTCCCCAAATTTATAAGCAGTTTCAATATCCTGTAATAAACCGCTGAAAACCACTCCATAATCAGCAAAGGCGCTAGCTGAAAAAGGAGTATTTCCATATTTAATAGATAAATTTACTTCCTGGCAAGCCATCAGAATAAATAGTGCAGGTGCAGATTGATAAGCAGCAGGAACTAAACTTACTATGAGCCGAAGGGCTGCTAACTTGTTCGCATCTGTCATCGATGGCAGATTAATTAAATCTTCTATTTCTTTTTCTAATAAATTTGCTGTTGTTTCCTCAATAGCATGTTGAATATCTAACGAGGATGGCGATTCTATGAGTTTCACTCCCAGTATTTCTAGAACTTGTAGTCCGAGCTTCACTGCTTCGAGTAGTTTTCTTTGCAACTCAAAAGTTTTAAATTTTACCTCATAAATTTTTACTTTATCCAACTGTGTTTTTGCTTGTTGCAGCACTACCTTAGACAGTTGCTCCATGTACTCAAATTCCCTGCTAAGAAACGCCCCCTCCACTGCTTCCTGATATAAAGCTAATGTTAGTTTATATTGCTCATGCCAGCTGCTAGCTGGTAATAAACTTAAACCCACCTTCAGATAACCGCTAGCCAACTCATATGCCGTCGCTGCTTTTGCTTTCTGACCGGCAATAAGGTTAAGTTCAGCTAGCTCATATTTTTCTGATTCTAAAGTAAGTAAGTCAGCGCCATAATTCAGTTGACTTACCAAAGCAAAGATATTTTCTTGGCGTTCGGCAATCGGAGTATTTCTCAGTAGTAATCGACCGATTTTTAGATGAGTTGCTTGTTTTTCTGAATCAGGAATCAGAGAATAAGCAGCTTGTTGTACTCGGTCATGCAAAAACCTGTAGCTGACTTGTAATGTCTCAACTCCAGAAGTATCTGGGGCTTTGAGGTCAAATACGAGGGGAATTTTATAAGCGTCAGATAGGGGCAAAATCAAACCTGCCTGTAATGCCTTCCATAAATCCTGCGCCGTTGCTGATTGAGCTTGTTCAACAATAATAGCTAAAACATCTAAGGTAAATTTGTCGCCAATGCAGGCAGCTAACTTTAAAACATTCTGCGTCTTTGGTGACAGCCTTTGAATTTCGCTAACCATTAGTTCAACAACATTTTCAGTGATCTCAACTTCTTGGAGCTGCTCAATGTCCCACTGCCAGCGACCTTGACTAAAATTAAATGACAGCAAATGATTTTGATGTAAGGATTTGAGTAGTTGAGTTAAAAAGAAAGGATTGCCTTGGGTTTTCTGGAACAATAAATCAGCCAGAGATTTGGCTTTAATAGCGCTTGTGCCAAGAGTATCAGCAATTAGTTGATTAACGTGAATGATATCCAAAGAGCGCAGAAAAATGCGATTTACAGTTACTCCAGCTTGTTGCATCTTCTCTAAAGTATGCATTAATGGATGAGTGGCAGTCACCTCATTGTCCCGATAAGTGCCAATCAGCAACAAACATTGGTTATCTGGAGCCTGTACAGTTAGCTCAATTAGTTTCAAAGAAGGTATATCTGCCCACTGTAAGTCATCGAGAAACACAACCAGCGGATGTTCAAGTTGGCTAAATACGTGGATGAATTGTTGAAATACCCAATGAAATCGGTTTTGTGACTCGGACAAGCCCAATTGCGGCACTGCTGGCTGCGGACCAATTATCCGTTCTACA
>Ga0213881_10000725_pt1 | contig 18552 bp, 14 predicted proteins | sample BarmaccoBMER_R08_FD_160104 | JGI IMG/M metagenome (GOLD analysis project Ga0213881, IMG submission 160104) | Barbacenia macrantha exposed rock microbial communities from rupestrian grasslands, the National Park of Serra do Cipo, Brazil - ER_R08 ... | reverse complement strand
ACCTGCGCCTCGCCTTCCGTAATCTCGCCAAGCAGCCGGTCTTTACCGCAATAGTCATCATCACTTTCGCGCTCGGCATCGGCGCGAACACTGCCGTATTCAGCGTGCTGAACGCAATTGTACTCCGGCCCCTGCCATTCCAGCAGCCGCAAAAGCTGGTCGATCTCTCGATGTACGACACGCGCGAGGGGCTTGGAAGCGCTGAAGGTTCGTCCGTTTCGTACCCTGATTTCCATGATTGGCGCGCGCAGAACAGCGTCTTCGAGGGAATGGCGGTTTACGCAAATCAAGGTCTAACGTTGACCGAAGAAACGCAGGCGACGCACGTCATTGGTGAGGCTGTTTCGGCTGAATTGTTGGATCTACTGCGAGTAAAACCGCTGCTCGGCCGTACTTTCAGCGCGAAGGAAGATGAACCCGGTAATCGCTCCGTCATTCTCGGGTGCTCATTCTGGCAAAACCATTTTGCCGGTGACCGCGCCATTGTCGGAAAACCGGTCACTCTTGATGGGAAGAGTTTCGAGGTGATCGGCGTGATGCCGAGCGGTTTCAATTTTCCGCTCGGTCGCGATAATTTCGGGACGGACGTTTACACCAGCGTCGCCGTCTTGCGCGAGGCTGCCGACGGAAAGCCAATGACGGAGCAGCGGACCAACCATTTCCTCGGCTGCGTCGCGCGCCTGAAAAACGGCGTCTCACTCGAGCAGGCGCAGGCGAACATGAGCACGATCAGCGCTCGCTTGGCGCAGCAGTACCCTGACGCTGATGCGCACACCGGCGTGTACGTGCGCTCGCTGCGCCACGCGATTGTCAGCCAAACCCATTCCGCCCTGATGATGCTCAGCGCGATGGCTGCCTGCGTGCTGCTCGTTGCCTGCGTTAATGTCGCAAATCTGCTGCTGGCGCGGTCCGTCTCGCGGCAGAAGGAAATCAGCATACGCGCGGCGCTCGGCGCAGGCCGCCGCCACATCGTTCAGCAATTGCTCACTGAGAGCGCGTTACTCGGCGCGCTCGGCGGCGCCGCGGGTCTATTGCTGGCTATCTGGGGACTGGATACGATCAAGGGTTTCCTGCCTGCAAACATCCCTCGCGTATCGCAAATTTCGCCCGATCTCCACGTACTCACATTCACAGCGGCGGCCAGTCTCCTTGTCGGAATTGCAGCTGGTCTGTTGCCGGCGTGGCGCGCATCGCACCCCAATATTGCCGGAGCTTTGAACGAAAGTACACGCGGCTCGAGCGAAGGCGCGCACGCCCGGCGCCTTCGCTCCGTCCTCGTCGTGGTCGAGATCGTACTTGCTCTCGTACTTCTCTCGAGCGCCGGATTACTGGTCGAGAGTTTTCTCCGTTTGCAAAAAGTACCGCCCGGTTTTGATCGCTCTAATGTACTTACCGCGCGCGTGGTGCTGCCCGACACGACTTACGCAAAACCGGAGCAGGTGGCAGCGTTTTACGACAAGTTGCTTAAGCGCGTGTCGCAGTTGCCTGGGGTGCAAAGCGCGAGCGCGGCCTGGTGGATTCCGCTGAGCGGAAGCGAGATCACGTTCACTACCGACATTCAGGAGCATCCGCTGCCCAAAAGCGAGCAACCCGCCATTCAGACGAATATCGTTGAGCCGTACTTTTTTCAAACTTTGCGTGCCCGCTTGCTGCGCGGCCGCGAGTTTGATGAACGCGACACCCGCAATGCGCCGCCGGTCGCGATCGTGACAGAGAGTTTCGCGAAAAAATATTTTCCAGGCGAAGACGCGATCGGCAAACGGATCACGAGCGATGGGTCTGATAGCGCGGGAGAGCCGCCGGTGCGCGAGATCATCGGTGTCATCGGCGATCTTCACCTCACGAGTCTGCGCGAATCAGCGCAACCGCAGGTTTACATTCCGCACTCGCAGTTCGCCATTCCGATGATGTCGCTCTTCGTCCGCAGCACGGTGAACCCGAGCTCGCTCACGACTTCGCTCCGTAATGTCGTTGCCGAATTGGATAAGGACGTGCCGGTTTATCGGCCGCGTCCGCTCGCTGAGTACGTCTCTTCATCCATCGCCCAGCCCCGCTTTAACGCCATTCTCGTCGCGCTTTTCGCCGCCATCGCGCTGCTGCTCGCGGCTGCCGGAATTTTCGGGGTGATGAGTTACGCGGTAACGCAACGTACTCACGAGATCGGCATCCGACTCGCGCTCGGCGCGCAACGCCGCGACGTGCTGCGCCTGATTTTCGGCGAAGGGATGCGGCTGGTCGCGATTGGCAGCGTCCTCGGTATCCTCGCCGTGTTTATCGTCAGTCGATTGCTGGCAAGCATGCTCTTCGGCATCGGTGCGACGGATTTGCCCACGATCATCAGCGTCACGATTGTACTCGCGCTTTCTGCCTTTCTCGCCTGCTGGTGGCCGGCGCGCCGCGCCAGCAGCGTTGATCCCGTGATCGCCTTACGCAGCGAGTAAACGCCCATGTTTCCCGCTCACGCAGAGCGCATTTGCGCAGGCCAGCCGAAAACCGTTCGCCGCCGCGAACTAAGCCTGCCGCTGCGGATACGCGGAAAGCGGGCCGGCGGTCTCCAGATTCTTGATCACGGTACTTAAGTACACCGATTCCGGATAAAACGACTTGTACTTCGTGATCTCCGCCCGGTTCAGTACTTTGAATCCGTAACGCTCGAACAACTTCTCGCCGCGGCGGCTTTCGAAAGTAACGATCTGCCCGTAAACGCGCCGCTCGCCGCATTGATACAAATACTTAAAGTACGCGCTGAAGAGAGCGCGCGTGGTCGAGACTTTGCGGGCGTCGGGCAGCAGGTTGATGTGAAAATGTGGCGTGAATCGCGGCGCGGCCGGCACTTCGCGCCAGCCGTACCAGATGAGCCAGCGGATGAATTTGCGCGAACGCGCGTTGTAGCGCGGATAACGCAGGAGAGCACGGAAGAAGAGCACGGCGTTTTGCTGAACCGAGTAAAGCTGATGCTGGAGCGGCTTGCGCGAGCCGAGCAGGTAACCGCGAATCTCGCCATCGATTTCGAGGACGAACGACGATTCCGGTTCGTGATCCGTATAGTACGTCGTTAGAAAATCGGCGAAGAGCTCGCGATCCTGGAAAATCGGATCAATCGGTTCGCCGAGGAATCCCGTAGCGCAACACAACTCGCGCACAGCGGCGCGATCACTGCGCCGATAAGGCCGAATGTTGTAAGCTGGGGTGCGCTGGGCTTCCATTTTCCTCCTGATATTTAGAGCAAACTTCCTCGTAAATGTAAAACAGCCGCTCGAAAACGCGGTTCCATGAAAATTTCTCGCATACTGCATGCCGCGCTGCGTTTCCAAGCGAACGACTGTCCACCTTGCATGAGTCAGCGATCGCCTGCGCCAGAGATTCCGGAGTTTCTTCCGCCGCCCACCAGCTTTGATCGTGCAGGATCGCTTCATCCATGCAGCTGCCGCGAATGCCGATCACAGGCGTGCCACACGCCTGGCTCTCCAGCGCGACAAGCCCAAATGTTTCCTGCGTTCCCGGATGGACAAACAAATCGGCGGCGCGGTAAAAGCGCGCCAGCTCCGCCGGCTGAGCGCAATAGCGTCGCCAGCTCACGTTCGGATTTCGCGTCCGCAGCTCCTGCATTTGCCTGCGCTGTGCGCCATCGCCGATGACAATGAGATGAAACTGGCCTGGGGCCGTCCCCTCCAGAATTTCAAACGCGCGGCAGAGCAACGTGGTATTTTTCTCCTTGGATAATCGGCCGACATACAGCAGTACTCGACGGGATCCGGCAATGCCAAGGCGGGCACGTGTGGCGAAGCGATCATCGGGTTCGGACGAGAACGTGTCGGTATCAACACCGAGACTGACGACGCGCACGTTGTTTACACCCCAGGCGCGCAGAACGCGCCCGAGCGGCTCCGATGGCACAACCGTGGCCGCAAACGAATTGTAAAGCTTGCGCACGTAACGCTGCGCGAAATCCATCAGCCTCTCCCCCGCTTTGCGCCCGAGCACGCGCGCTGCGCCGCGCACGTGCGCTTCGGCGAAGTGCGAGTGGTAAAACCCGATCACCGGCACGTTCAGTTTTTTGCCGACACGGATCGCGCGCCAGCCGATCTGGTAAGGATCGCCTGATTCAATCAGGTCCGGCTGCTCCCGTTTGAGTACGCGCTCGAGCGCGCGCAAGTTCAGCAGCACACGATATCGCCCCGCCCGCGAGACGAGCGGAGATTTGATGCTGCAAACGGTGGAGCGCGCCTGGCTGACGCATTTTGTTTTTGCTTCTGGAATGATGAGCAAATGCTCGTGCTCAGTTGCGTGCTGGATGTAGGCGATCTTCTCGTGCAGGTAGCGTTTCACTCCGCCGCTGAATGGGGAGTAGAACTGGGTGAGATCGCAAATCTTCAAGACATTTGCGATTTGCGATTTGCGATTTGCGATGGTGACAAACCGCGTGCCGTCGTTTTCTTTGATGCTGCTGCTATCGCCGTCAGCTCTCTCGCCTCCGCTAACAAAGGGCCAGCTTGCGTTTGCGACAATAAGTCTCCCGCGAGGATTAACTCCAGCCAGAACGCGCTCTCGTCTGCTTCTTCCTCGACGGTGCCCAGCTTTGCTAGGAATTCGAGCTTAGAGCGAGCGCGGCATGCAGCGCGATAATTCGCTGCGACGGAAGTGCCGCTGCGCACCAACTGATTAGCGATTGCGCGCCCCTGCACACTTCGTGGGAGCGCTTCGACCAGCTTCATCACCCGAAGCGCGAATTGCTTTGTTCGGTCTAGGAGTGCTGTTTCGTTCACGCGCAATCGCAAATTGCAAATCGGAAATGGCAAATCATTCCAAACCGCTCAAGTACTTCTCCGCCTCCATCGCAGCGGCACACCCGGCGCCGGCCGCAGTGATTGCTTGTTTGTAAACGCGATCGGCCACATCGCCGGCGATGAAGACGCCCGGATATTTGCTTTCCACGAGCTTTTTGGTGACGAGATAACCTTCGCCGTCCATTTCGAGTTTACCGGCATACGGCTTGGCGTTTGGCTCGTGGCCGATAGCGACAAACACACACGCCACCGGCAGCCGCCGCTCCTCCTGCGTACTGACATCGCGTAAATCGACGGCAGCCATCTCTCCTTTTTGATCGGGCACGTAGCGCGCGATGACTGAGTTCCAGATCGGCTCGATCTTGTCGCAGCGCTGCACGCGCTCGGCCATGATTTTTGAGGCGCGCAATTTATCGCGGCGATGAATGAGGTAAACCTTCGAGGCGAAGCGGGTGAGGAACAACGCTTCCTCCGCTGCTGAGTCGCCGCCGCCGACGACAGCGACAGGCACATTGCGGTAAAAGGCGCCGTCGCACGTGGCGCAGGAGGTCAGCCCGTGCCCGATCATTTTCTCCTCGTTTTGCAAACCCAGCCATTTGGCCGAGGCGCCGCTGGCGATGATAAGCGATTGCGTTTCCAGCCACTGCTCGCCATCGATTTGCAGGCGCACGTGGGAGTTCATCGGCTCGAACCCGGTCGCCTCGGAATAGGAGAAGCGCGAACCGAATTTCTCCGCCTGCGCGTGCATGTTCATGATCAACTGCGGGCCGTCGATGCCATCGGGAAAACCGGGAAAATTTTCCACCAGCGTCGTGGTGGAAAGCTGACCGCCGGGCTGTCGGCCCTCGAGTACGAGCGGGCTCAAATTAGCGCGAGCAGCGTAAATGGCAGCGGTTAATCCGGCGCAGCCACTGCCAACAATGATCACTTTCTCCATCGCGGAATTTTAGCACGCGGCCGCCATCAGCACATGCACGAGGATGCACCGCTCACGGTAGCGCGGCAGTGATGTATTCGATCAATTGTTCTCGCGCGACAAGCTGCTGGCGGCCGGCGGCGAGGTCTTTGACCGCGACCTGCGGCCATTCATCGCCCAACAGAATCGCCAGCCGCGCGCCGCGAGCTTCGGCGGCGTGAAATTGTTTCGGAATGTTCATCGAGCCAAGCGGATATTCGATTCGCCAGCCCCGGTCGCGCAGTTGCTGCACAATCGCGAGCGCATCAGCACGCCTCTCGGGCTTGGCGATGACGGCGTAAATGTCGATCGCCGGATCCTGTGCCAAAGCGCGCTCTAATTCGGAGCGTGCGACCTCGTGGCGGCGGATCATCTCACCGAGTACCACATCGCCAATGGCGAACCCAAGCGCGGGCAATGATGTCGCGCCGTCGCTTAGCTGCGCGACAAGCTGGTCATAGCGGCCACCGCCGGCGATCGCGCGAAATTTGCCGCCGCGATCGAACAGTTCAAAAACGGTGCCGGTGTAGTACGCCAGCCCACGCACAATGCGGACGTCGATTTTTGCGAAATCGCCGACACCGCGAGCACGCAGATTTTCGAGAATCCCGCGAAGCTTTGTACTTTCGCCACCTTTCTCGAAGATTTCGAGGACGGGGCGAGCAAGCGGCCCGAGCGTCTCAACGATTTTCTCGCGCGGTTCGCGTTCCGATTTGTCAATCGCCTGGAGCACGTCCGGCCAGCGCTCTTCCGGCACACGCTCGCTCTTGAGAAACTCCGTCCAGAATTCCCGGTCGGAAATCCGCACCACCACGTCCTGCGCGGTGAAACCGAATGCGCGCAGGATGTCGATCGCCAGCGCGATTAACTCAGCGTCGGCTTCCGGTGATGCTTCGCCGATGAGGTCGCAATTAAGCTGGAAATGTTCGCGCAATCGACCGCGCTGGGGGCGCTCATAGCGAAACACCTGCGGGATGGAGAACCATCTCAGCGGCTTGCGAAAATCGCGGTGATGCGCCGCGACCATACGCGCCAGCGTCGGCGTCATTTCCGGCCGGAGCGCGACGTGGCGCCCGCCTTTATCGACAAACTCATAAAGCTGCTGCGCAATTTCTTCGCCAGACTTTTTCTGGTAGAGCTCGAGTTCTTCCAGCGGCGGCCCGTCGAACTCGACAAAGCCATAACGACGCGCGACCTCACGCCATTTGGCGAAGATGTAGTTCCGTTCCGCCCAGTCGGCCGGGAGGAAATCGCGAAATCCAGGGAGCGGCATTAATCTAGCTGTGAATAAAATGTGACCTGGAGCAGTCGAACTCCAGCACGACGGAAAGCATCCGTTTAACCAAAGCAAAGAACAAACATGAAACACAATAGATTAGCTAAATTGTTGGCCGTTACCGCGGCGGGCGCCCTCGTGGCCGGCACGGCCATGGCGCAAACCACCACCTCAGTCGGCGCGCATGTCGGCCCCGTGGGAGTGGGCATGACCACGAGCACGGGCGCATTCGTCGCCGCACCGGGGGATGATTACTTCACCTTCCGCGCCGGCACGGCTGAGCCGGTCCGCTACTACTACACTAAGGACACGACCATCGTTGATCCGGCGGGGCACACCGTTGCCTGGACCGATGTGCGACCGGACATGCCGGCCACAGTCGAGTACGTGAAAGAAGGCGATCGCATGATCGTGAAGAAAGTCATGCTGACGAAGCCGGTCGTGACCGAGCACGAAAGCACGACGACAACGACGACGACGCATCCTTAAACGGTTCGCGTTTTTGCGAATAAACGCCCGCTGGTGTCTGCCAGCGGGCGTTTTCTTTTGTACTCATGACCGCATCAGTCACCGCAGCGAATCTTTTTTAGAGCGTTGCCAGACCGCGCTGTTCAACGGTACTACTCGATGTTACAAGGCCGTGATGCTCGTTAATTATCTGGCCGCGCTTTACGGCGAAGTGATCACGACGCGCGAATCGTCCAAAGGGCCCATCGGCTTTCGTTGATGAGAAATCCGGCAGAAGACGGCCAGGCAGACAGGTTCAGCTATCGGGACGGACGGCGTCTCCTTGTTCTGATCGTGCTGCTCATCGTCATCTGGATGCTGCTGCGCGCGCTTGTCGGGGTACTACTGCTCTTCGGGATCGTCATCTTACTCGCGATGGTGTTGAACCCCCTCATCGTGCAGCTCGAGCGATTTCGCATCCGTCGCAGCATCGGCGTCGCCATTGTACTCGTCGCCCTTGCCGCGCTTGTCGTACTTATCATCGCCATCGCGGTGCCCACATTCGCCGACCAGCTCCAGCTTCTGGTCAGCCGCGCGCCGAAAGCATGGCAATCCATTCGCACCCATATCGCGGACGTAGCACAACGCTATCCTGCCTTGCAGAACGCGCTCCCGCAAGCAGATCAGATCGCCACCACGGTCGGCAACCAGGCGGGCGCCATGGCCAACGTGCTGCTGCGCTCTACCCTCGGGCTTGTCGGCGGCGTCTTCGTCTTCGTTTTCGCGGTGCTGCTGCTGATCTTCGTGCTCGCGAACCCGGAGCCACTCGTTGTCGCCTATCTCGCGCTTGTCCCGGCAAGGCATCGCCCGCGAGCGGAGCGGACGCTTGTTCGCATGATGGAACAAATGACGGCCTGGGCGCGCGGCGTCGCCATCAACGGCGTAATCACCGGCGCGTCCACCGGCATTTTGCTGTGGCTTGTCGGCGTGCAGCCGGCTTTCGTTTTCGGCGTCCTCGCGTTCATCGGCGAATTTTTGCCGAACATCGGTCCCGTACTTGTGGCGTTCCCGGTGCTGTTCGTCGCGCTCAGCCTGAGCCTGACGAAGTTCTGGCTGGCCCTCGCGGCCATTCTCTTCGTCCAGCAAGTCGAAGCGAACGTGCTTGTGCCTTACATCCTGGGCAAAGAGATGCGGCTCAATCCTGTGCTGATTCTCTTCTTCACCATCGCCATGGGCTGGCTTTTCGGGCTGGCGGGCGCGATCCTCGCCCTGCCTGCGGCCTCCTTGACGAAGATCGCCATTGAAGAGTTTTACCTGCGGCCGCGCGGAGTTGATTATTCGAGCCTCGAGCCGGAAGCGTCCCGGATTATTCGCAACGAATCGGCGCACGACACTGTCCCGCCGCCGTAAACCTCCTTCGGCTCAGGGCTGCGGCAGCATCGGCGGCACTGCTGCCGTGATTGCCGCGTAATTTGCTCCGTCTCGTTGATCGGCCGCCAGCGTCGCCTTGCTTTCTTGCGCAACGGCGAACGTCACCCGCACGAACTTCGCATCCACGCCGATGAGGGAAACATCGAAGCGCCGTTTGTGCTCAAACGGCACGCTGCCGTCCACCGCGACCCAGTTTGCACTATCCACCGGCAGATTCGCGTTCGCCACCGCGATGCGCAGCTCGCCGCGAGCAGCGGCGTTTCCGTTCACAAAAGTGAGATGATCCAGCGCTGCGCCGCTCGGCAATGCCAGCACGAACGTGGTTTCGCCGCCGATGAGCGGACAACTGATGCTGCCGTCATCACGGAGTACGACCGCGGTCGCCTTCGCGTCCTGCTCCGCTTCGCCGCCTCGGTGCGTCACGCACTCGACTTCCGCGTTGCGATTCGCCACCTGAGACGTCCCAAAAGCCCCGGGCAACGTGAGTACCGAGGGGATAAGTACCGCGAGGAGATAGCGTGAACAGCAGAGCGTCTTCATATTTACCCCTTTAGCTTAGAGCGTGCCGAGCGGACGCGGGCGTACGTCACCACTCCCAATTTTCCTTGAATTGCGGCCCGCCATTCGCTAAGAGCGGCCATTACCCTTAACCCTCACGTTCGCAAAATCCGAAGCTGGATCAGATTGCGCGAGCTCGGGCCGCCCTTCGTCGCGCGGCTTGGTACCGCATCTGCTAAGGCTGATGGCACCCTGTCTCTATGAGCCGTTCACTTTCCCTGTGTCCCGGCAGGCCGCGCTTGTGGCTTGGCTTCGCGTCTCTTGTCGCGCTCGTTTGCACAAGCCTTCCGCTGCGTGCGCAAGATGCCGTTCGCCCATCCCTTGCCGGCGAAGAAGCCGCCGAAGCGCGCCGCCAGGACATCGACCAGATCCCTTACAACTTGATGACCGGCCCCATTAAGTACCGGCTCAGCGCCACCTTCGGGGTTGAATACAACGACAACATCAATCTTTCCGACAACGACCCGCAATCTGACGTGATCATTCATCCACAGGTGAACATCGACGCCATCTGGCCCGTCACCCGCATCAATACACTGCGGCTCGATATCGGTTTGGGCTACGCCTTCTACCTTGATCACTCGCGCTATGACACCAATGGCATCCTGCTCTCGCCCGGCTCACAGCTTGCTTTCGACATCTTCATCGGCGATTTCCGCATCAACGTACACGACCGTTTCTCTCTCCAGCAGGACCCGGTCGAGGAGTTGCAGCTCAGCAACGTCGCTGATTACGGCCGGTTCGAGAACACTGCCGGCGTTTCTGTTCTGTGGGACCTGAATAAGGCGGTGCTGACTCTGGGCTACGATCATTATACTTATATCTCGACAACGTCAGCTTTCGATTACCTCGACCGCAACTCGGAAGAGTTTATCGGTTCACTCGCCGTAGCGGTGACCAACACGACTAACGTCGGCGTTGAAAGTAGCTTCGCCGCCACGTACTACGATCAGCATGTACTCAACGATTCCAACGCCTACACCATAGGTGCTTTCGCCGAGACCCAGCTAACAAACTACCTTCGCCTCCGCGTGGCAGGCGGCTACCAAATCATCGATTTCGATAATACCGGTTCGGTCTTCGATTCCAGGAACGTGAACGACTACTACGCCAACGTTCTCATTTCGCATCGGCTGAACGCCTACATCACGCAAACTCTTGCCGCGGGTCACGAAAGCCAGCTTGGCGTGAATTCGAACTACATCGCGTTGAACTATGTTCGCCATACCGTTTCCTGGAACATCATCCGCAATACTCTGCTCTCCACCGAGCTATTTTACGAGGACGCGAATGATTCCGGCGGTTTTCTCAATGAACATCTCCACCGCTACGGCGGAGCGCTGACAGTCGGCTACCAGCTGACGCCGCACGTCACTCTCGGGCTGCGCTACCAGTACACACAAAAAGATTCGAACATCGCATACCGCAATTACGTTCAAAACCGCGTCTCGCTCGACGCCACTTATAGCTTCTAATGGGAACAATCAAGGGAACAGCAGTTTCAGCAGCGTGTCTTCTCCTCGTCAGCTTTGGTATGCCGGCAGCGCAGGCGCAGGAGCCAAGTGCGGCACCTTCCACAGCGAAGCCGCCTGATCTTCCGACTACCAGCACCGTTATGCGCACCAACTCGATGTCGGTGCTGGACGACAAGAAGCGGCTTGGCCCGAACGACTACGTCAGCTTCCGTGTAGTCGAGGACCGCGACGAGGAATCGCAACACCTCCGCGTGAATGACAACGGCGAGCTGGAAGTACCGTACGTCGGACTTGTTCCTGCCGCCGGTAAAACATGCCGGGAGCTTGCGTATAACATTAAAAGCGCCCTCGAGAAGGAGTACTACTATCACGCTACCGTCATCCTTGCAGTAGATCGCGTGAGCGAGAAGTCACCCGGCCGCATTTATGTCTATGGCTCGGTCAAGGCACAGGGACCGCAGGAAATCCCGCCAGACGAAAGCTACACTGTGAGTAAGGCAATCATTCGCGCCGGCGGCTTTGGCGATTTCGCGAACAAGCGCAAAGTAAAGGTCACGCGCAAGAACGGGAAAGATTTCACCGTTGACCTTAAACGCGTCATCGAAGAAGGGCGGACGGATGAAGACGTTGTGCTGCAACCGGACGACCAAGTCTATGTCCCGCAGCGCTTGATCAACATGTAGAATATGAACGCGCTTGCTGAACGCCCTAGCACTTCCTGGTCAAACTCTTTTGTTACCCGCCTGCATCGCTACAAAGCTCTGCTGAAGCGGCGCTGGTGGATTCCGTTTTTAACCATCTGTATCGGCCTCTTCGTCCAGGCGTGGCTAATCTTTCAAACGCCGCCCTCCTTTCTCTCCACCAGCAAGATGATGCTGGCCGGCAAACTGAATGTGAACTCGAGCGCGGTTTACAGCGAAGATAACGTAAACTTCTACGGCACGCAGATTCAGCTCATGCAAAGTACTGAAGTACGACGCGGGGCTGAAGCGCTCGTCACTTCCACCCACCCCGAGCTCCACCCGGTACCGGTGGATATTACCGTCAACCAGCGCCCCCGAACTTCCATCTTTGAGCTACAGGCGGTCGGTAGCTCACCTGATTACACGCAAGCTTACTTGAACGCGGTGATGCAGAAGTACCTAGATTTCAAAAAAGGAATGCGGCAGGACCAGACGCATAACTTCACCACCGGCATCACCGAACAGCTCATTCAGGTGGAGAAAGACATGCGAGCGGGCGAAGACGAGATGCTGGAGTTCCAGAAGCAGAATAACATTGGCTTCATCCAGGAGGAAGGAAACAGCGCCGCCCAATACCTCGTCAAGCTTAACCAGGATTACGCCCGCCTGAAGACTGAGTACGAGCTGCTCGACAAACTCGATCTAGACCAGAACCTTGATCGCGGGCAGACGGTAGCCGCGCCAGAGGCGTCGCCTAACGCCTCGGCCGCGCCGGATCAGGGTGGAATGCCGTTCTCTGATGTAGGTCCCGAAGGCGACTACCTGAAAGCAAAGCAGACCGTGCAGTTGCTCAAGGCCGAGCGCGATACTTTGTCACGGGACCTCCGGCCAAAGCATCCGAAAATCATCAAGCTAAACGATGAGATTAGTAAGCAACAGAAGCTGATCGAGCTATTCCGGGCCGACGCAGTGGAGAAGCTTGAGACGCGGCGCAAATCCATCGGCAAACAGATGGAGAACCTCAAGGGCAATATCAAGGAATGGGAAGCAAAGGCGCTCGATTTAAGCCAGCGGCTGGCGCAGTTCAACCGCATCAAAGGCAAAATAGACAGGACAAAGCAGCTATACGACAAGCTCACCAACGACCTTAAGTCGGTTGATGTGTCACAAGTCGTTGATACCGGCGATCAGATTGAGATTATGGAACAGGCGAGCGCGCCCGTTTCCGTCCGGCCCGGGTTACTTAAAAGCTTGCTGATTGGGTTCGGCTGCGGCGGTCTGGCCGGATTTGGCATTCTCTTGCTGCTCGATCGGATTGATGATCGCATGGCGTCCTACACGGAGTTTCAGCACCATTTCACTGAGACTGTACTCGGTCAGATTCCGAAGGAGAAAAGCAAAGGACGTGTGGCGCTTCTTCAGCCAGACGACCCGCGGCACGTATTCGCGGAGTCCTATCGGAATGTTCGTTCCTCGATTTTCTTCATGCCGTATGAGGGTCCTCGACCGAAGGCGCTGCTCATCACCAGCGCGGTTCCGAATGAGGGCAAGTCCACGGTCTCAGCCAATCTGGCGATTACCATGGCGCTGTCTGGCGCCCGCACGCTCTTGATCGACGGCGATCTTCGCCGCGGCGCCCTGCGTGAGCAGTTCGGTGTCTCCTCCCGAGTTGGTTTCGCCGAGGCACTAAAACAGGAAGTGAATTGGCGCGAAGTGGTCGTTCCCACTGCCTACTCGAATCTCTCGCTTTTGCCGCGGGGCAAGACACTCTCCCAACCAAGCGAACACCTATTACGCAACTCGACTGATCAAATGCTGAAAGAGATTTATCAGAACTACGACTATGTTGTTATCGATAGCTCGCCTGTGCTGGCGGCGGACGACACAACAAGTTTGGCGCCGAAGATCGATGCGACTCTTTTCGTCGTTCGCCTTGCTTATACGTCAGCGCGGCTGACGAAGAAGGCACTCGAGCTACTCTACGGTCGCCAGGTTAATGTTCCCGGCGTTATCCTTAATTACGTCGATACTTCGCTGCCGGAATATTATTACTACCAGTATTCCGAATACTACAACACGCCTTCGCCTGAAGCTGAGCCTGCTCACCGGCAGACCACCAGCCAGCATTCGTAAGGTAAGTACGCGCGATCTGCGCGCCTTCCAATCAGCTCGCTTTTACTATGCCGCTGATTGAGTTTCCTCCTGCTACTGTTACCGAAGTAGTTCAGTCTCCCTACGTCCGCCGGATCCTTCAGCGTGGCCGGATGGTAGGGAACTTCGCCGGCATTCAGGTGCTGGTGCAGTTCGTCGGTTTCCTCAGCGGCATTCTCATTGTTCGGGTTCTTGATCAACGCCAGTACGCCTACTTCACCATCGCCAATACAATGCAGGGCACGCTGAACCTGCTCGCCGATATAGGCATCAGTGTCGGCTTGGTGTCGATTGGAGGTCGCGTTTGGCAGGACCGATCACGCTTCAGCGAGCTTATTAGCACCGCATTCTATCTGCGCCGCCGTCTTGCTGTGATCGGCATTATCGCCGTAACGCCCATCCTCTATCTCCTGCTGGCGAAGAATGGGGCTCGCCCGGCTTACTGCATATTTCTTGTTAGCGTGGTGCTGGCAGGTCTCGCGATTCACCTCGATGTAGGCGTACTCGGTGTAATCCCACGTTTGCGGTCTGATATCAGCCTGATCCAGTGGATCGATTTCATCGGCGTCGTGTTGAGGCTGGCGCTCCTTGTCGTACTCGCGTTCGTTTTCCTTAATGCCGGCGCCGCGCTCACTGTTTCAACGGTCGTCATCTTCATTCAATATCTGCTTCTTCGGCGCTACAGCGCCGGCATCATCGACTTCGGTGCGCGACAGAACAGTGACGATCGCACCGCCATGCTCGGGTTTATTCGAAGCCAGGCTGCGAATGCCATTTTTTATTGCGTGCAGGGACAGATCACCGTCTTTCTAATTAGCTTCTTCGCGCATCAGACCAGTTCCGTGGCGGAAGTTGGCGCACTTGGTCGCCTCGCCATGATCTTCACCATTTTGACAAACCTGCTGACGAACATCTTCGTCCCGGCGTTCGCCCGGTGCCAGGACCCGCGCCGGATGCGCTCGCTCTACCTGGAAATTGTCGGTGGCGTTACCTGCTTCTGTATTCTCATCATCAGCGCTGCCGCTATTTTCCCGGGCGAATTCCTGTTCATTCTCGGGAACAAGTATGCGCACCTGCACCGCGAGCTGCTTCTCATGGTCGGCGCGTCAGTGCTGGCTGCGCTAAGCGGCACGTTTTGGTCGCTCAACGCCTCGAAGGCATGGATCACCGGCTCGTGGCTTTACATCCCGTTAACCCTGATCATGCAGATCGCGCTCATTCCAGTCACCGACTTCTCCAGCGTGACCAGCGTACTCGTTTTTAATCTGCTCTCCGGTGTGCCGAACCTGCTACTCAACCTTGCGCTTTCCTGGCGCGGTTTCCGTTCATGGCGACCAGCAACGGCGTGAGCAATGTGGAACTTCGGCTACCATTTTGCGCGGTGCCGCGGAGCTACCGTTCGCAGTATTTATCGCGGCTTCCTGCCCGTCCAACTCCTGCGCCCGATCGCTAACGAGACACAGCTTGACCTCGATGTCTTTAGCTATTCCGGTGAAGCAACTTTAGCAGAACAGGTCGCCTCGGCTCGTTCCTTCCTGAAGCACGCTGGCCGTCCGAGGAGCTTTACTATTGTGTCAGACGGCAGCTACTCGCTCTGGAGTATATCAATTCTGCGGAAGATCGACCCTGTTTTGCGCGTCGCGGATGCTCACGACTTTGTTCCGGCCGAAGTTCCAGCCAGGTTGCGCGAGTACCTGACGCAGCACCCCACTGGCAAACAGCTCGCGCTTATCCTTTCTCTTCCTCAGCAACGGCCCGCATTGTACTTAGATTCGGATGTGCGTTTTTTCGCCGGCGCGAGTTGTCTGAGCGCTCTGCTGAGAAACTGCACGGGCGCGCCGGCGCTTTACCTGCGCGATTGCCAGTTTGCCGGTGACGAGCGCCTGCTGCGTACTCCGGAGGAGAAAGCGAATCCGGTGAATACCGGCGTCCTGTTGTTGTTTCGGCGCATCGACTGGTCCGGCGCGCTCGAGCGCCTGTGCAAGCTGAGCGGTGCGCCGACATTTTTCACCAACCAAACCGTGACTCATCTGGCGATGCATGCCGCGGGGGCGCAGCCGCTGGACGCGCGCAAGTTCGTGCTGCAACTCGACGACCAGTTCGTTTTGGGCGACCGCTACGCGGGACCGCACCTTGCACTGCGGCATTACGTGAATCCCGTCCGGCACAAATTCTGGTCATCCTTTCCCGAATGACGGAGCAGCCGCTGCGCATTTTGTGCGTGATCAACCTGCCGCCCGACCCGCGCCTCGGGGCCAACCGTGTTTGGCTGGAGCTCGCCAAAGAATGGCGCGCGGCCGGGCACAGCGTCGAGTACTTTACCTTGAACGAGGCGTTCCGCAGAGCGACTTCGCGCAACGCCGTACTTTCATGGCGGCAGATTCGCTTCACCCGCCGCGCTGCTCGATTCATCCGCAAAAACGCTGGTTCCTATGACGTGATCGACTCGCTGCTCGGGACGCTGCCGTTCGCGAAAACAACGCTCGAATTCCATGGATTGCTCGTGGCGCGTTCGGTCGGGCTCTACTGGTTGTATGAGAAATGCGAGCGCCAGGCCCGCCTCCGCTGGAACGACATTCCCCGGGGAAAACTCACCGGCCGCATTTACTACAATGCAATTCGCCGCCACATTCTTCGCTCATCCGCCGCCGCAATTCGTCAGGCCGATCTTCTCAATCTCCCCAATGAAGATGAACTGAAATCACTCCGCGAAGACCTGCATTCCACTAAACCGGCGATCGTCGAACCCTACGGTTTGACGGAGGAACGCCGGCACCAACTGCTTGCATCCGCGGCCTGCCCCGAAGTACGTCTCGCCTCGGCCACGATTTGCTTTGTCGGGATGTGGAGTGTGCGAAAAGGCTCGCGAGATCTGGGCGAAGTTGTCCGCCAAATTCGCCGCGCGATTCCTTCAGCCAGATTCCGTTTTCTCGGCACGTTCACCGCTGAAGAAAACGTGCTGCGCGATCTCGGGCTAACGAGCTCTGACGGGTGCGAAACCATTCCGCAATATGAGCCTGGCGACTTGCCGGAGCTTTTGCGCGATTGCACCGCGGGCGTGTTCCCCAGCTACGTGGAAGGGTTCGGCTTCGGGCTGCTTGAGCAGCTCGCGGCTGGAATTCCGACGGTCGCCTACGATGCACCGGGACCGCGACAGATTCTCGCGGCCGAGCCTGATTTGCTCGTGCCCGCTGGCGACACTGCGGCAATGGCGGCGCGGATCATCAAAATTCTCCAGCTTCCCACGAATGAGTACACCGAGTTACGAGAGCGCAGCGTGGCGGTCGCGAAGAGATATTCGTGGCGCGAAATCGCCCGAGCAACAATTGACGCGTATCGCGCTGCATTACGTAGAAAACGCGGCCGGCTCATTTGTACTCAGCCCTTTGGCTGGCGATCGCCTGGTGGCGGCGCGCGCATCATGCGCGCGTTGTTGCAGGATGCGCCGCTTCCGTTGGAGATCATTTGTACTTCGCCGGTGCAGGCTCCGCCGCAAAACGAAATTGCCGAGCTGCACATACCGCTTCGGCCGTACTTCGGGCGAATGGAGCGGTCGCGTTTCGCCGGTTATGCCTACGGCACTGCGCCGTTGTTCGCTCGCAGATTCACCCGCCGCCTCGAGCAGGTTTGCCGTAACAGTTCGGCCATTCACGCCATTGCTCATGGTGGTCTTGATTTTCTGCATGCCTTTCATGTCGCTCGCGCCACCTCGCGCCCATTTTTCCTGCACGTTCACGATGATTTCCTCTACACCACGCATGATCGGCGCCGCGCCGAAGAAGCCATGGCGCTTGCCTGGTCTGGAGCGACAGCGCGCTTCGTTATCAGCGATTCGCTGGGCGAGGAATATCAGCGCCGCTACGGAATGCGTGACTACGTCGTTGTCACCGATGGCGTGAATGAAATTGCCGCTGCACCGCGACCGCGTGCCGCCGGAAAGCTGCGCGTCTATTTCATGGGCCTGTTCCACCTTGAGTACAGCCCAAACTTGCGCGCGCTCCTCAGTCTATCGATGCGCTGCGGCAGTGTGCCGCGTTCGCTCCTTGCCGGCATCGATTTCGCCCAAGTGCTGCCATTTGCCGATGAGACACAGGTCGCGCGTGACCTGGCCGAAGCTGACCTCCTTTATCTGCCGCTGCCATTCGATGCGGAGCATGCCGCTTTCGTGCGCTTCAGTTTATCGACTAAGCTCGTCACCTATGTCGCCAGCGGTGTCCCAATCTTGTATCACGGCCCGGCACAATCGGCCGTGAGTGAATTGCTCGCGAAGAATGACGCGGCACTTCGTTGCCACTCACTGTACTCAGAGCAGGTAATGCTCGTTCTCCGCGAATGCCTGGCGAATGCCGCTGCCGTAAACTCGGTGGCGCAAAATGCCCTCCAGCTCGCGCGCAGTCAGTTCTCGCTGCCCGCCATTCGCAAAAGATTCTGGCGAACCATTCAGCTCGCTCTTGCCCCATGACGGCGAGGGTGGCCCATCTGCTGCCGCGCGCGCCCGGAATGATGGACGGTGTCGCTGATTACGCCTTGGAGCTCGCACGCGGTTTGCGCGACCTGTACGCGATCGAATCCGTTTTCCTCCCGCACGAATCCACAGACGGGTCTCACGCTGGATCGTTCTCGATCGTGCCGCTGCGTCATCCCGCAGCCGCCTTTGCTTGTGCCAAAGACTGCGATGCGCTCGTGCTGCACTACGTCAATTACGGCTTTCAAAAGCGCGGTGTGCCGCTGAGTTTTCTTTCGCTGGTTAAATCGATTCATCAGCAATGCGGCGGCGCACTGCTTGTAA
>Ga0213881_10000724_pt1 | contig 18560 bp, 7 predicted proteins | sample BarmaccoBMER_R08_FD_160104 | JGI IMG/M metagenome (GOLD analysis project Ga0213881, IMG submission 160104) | Barbacenia macrantha exposed rock microbial communities from rupestrian grasslands, the National Park of Serra do Cipo, Brazil - ER_R08 ... | reverse complement strand
GAGAAGGATTTTTTAACCACTCGTGCCTCCTACAAGTTGAATATCAAAGGTCCTAGCATTAGCATCAATACAGCTTGCTCCACATCACTAGTAGCAGTTATCCAAGCATTCCAGGCATTGATTAGCTATCAGTGCGATCTGGCTTTAGCTGGTGGTGTTTCTATTACGACGCCTCAAAATACTGGCTATTTATATCAGGAAGAGGGGATGCTCTCTAAAGATGGGCACTGTCGTCCGTTTGATGCCAATGCTCAAGGCACAATGTTTAATAATGGTGCTGGTTTGGTGGTACTCAGGCGTCTGGAAGATGCCCTGAAGGATGGTGATCGCATTTATGCAGTCATTCGAGGTGTGGGGATTAACAACGATGGTGCCCACAAGGTGAGCTTTACCGCACCTAGTGTAGATGGGCAGACCGAAGCAATCGCGATCGCTCAAGCCTACGCTGACTTCCACCCTGAAACCATCTCCTATGTTGAAACCCACGGCACTGCTACGCCCCTGGGTGATCCAATTGAAATTGAGGCTCTGACTCAAGCTTTCCGTATCCAAACTGATGCCAAACAGTTTTGTGCCATTGGTTCGATCAAGAGCAATGTCGGTCACTTGGTTGCGGCGGCTGGGGTAGCGGGACTGATTAAGACTGCTCTGGCTCTGAAGCACAAGAAAATTCCGCCCAGCTTAAACTTTGAAACTCCCAATCCCGATATTGACTTTGCTAATAGTCCTTTCTATGTCAATACTCAGCTCTTAGAATGGCCAAATGGTGAGACACTTCGGCGAGCAGGCGTCAGTTCCTTCGGTGTCGGTGGCACTAATGCACATGTGGTACTGGAAGAAGCTCCAAAGCCAGAACCTTCAGGACGGGGGCGGGCACAACAGTTGTTATTGCTCTCAGCAAAAACCAGTACAGCTTTAGAGACAGCAACAGCCAATCTGAAAGAGTTCTTGCAGCAAAATCCAGAGGCTGTCTTGGCTGATGTATCCTACACTCTACAGCGAGGGCGCAAGGCTTTCAACCACCGCCGCATGGTTGTGTGCCGCAACACCGCAGATGCTGTCCAGGTTCTAGAGACTCTAGACCCAAATCGGGTGATGACCCGAAATACTGAAATCCGCGATCCATCTGTCGTCTTTATGTTTCCTGGGCAAGGATCGCAATACGTCAACATGGGTCTGAACCTCTACCATCGTGAATCCGTTTTTCGTGAGGCAGTCGCTCAGTGCGCTGGAATTCTCAAACCTTTGTTAGGAAGGGATCTACGAGAAGTTATGTATCCAGCCCCTGGGGATATAGAAACTGCAACCATATTGCTGCGTCAAACATGCTTCACTCAACCAGCACTCTTCGCAATCGAGTACGCCCTAGCCCAGCTTTGGCAGAGTTGGGGAGTCAAGCCCAGTGCCATGATTGGTCATAGTATCGGTGAGTTTGTCGCAGCTTCTTTAGCTGGGGTGTTTTCCCTAGAAGATGGGTTAAAGTTGGTTGCCACTAGGGGACGCTTGATGTGGGAACTGCCGGGAGGAGCTATGCTCTCGGTTCGTCTACCAGCAAAGGAAATGGAGAAACGGCTGGGCAAAGAACTTGCGATTGCGGCAATTAATGGTCCTTCCCTTTGTGTGGTTTCGGGACCGACTGAGGCGATCGCTAGCCTTCAACAAGAATTAGAAGTAGAGGAAATTGCCTGTCGCTATCTGCACACTTCCCACGCCTTCCATTCTCCAATGATGGCATCCATCATTGAACCTTTTGCTGATATTGTCAGGACTATCAAGCTGGCACCACCTCAAATTCCCTTTGTTTCTACAGTGTCCGCAGATTGGATTACAGATGAGCAAGCAACCAACCCGACGTACTGGGCAAAACATCTGCGGACAACCGTTCGCTTCGCTGAGGGGGTCCAAACCCTTTGGCAGCAACCAGACCGAGTATTACTGGAGGTTGGACCCCGAAACACAACGGCTACTTTAGCACGGCAGCAGGCAAAGGATCTCAAACGGCAAATCACAATTGCCTCTTTAGGTCAGACTGCGGACGGGGAAGCAGAATGCACAGCATTGCTACAGGCAGTTGGTCAACTCTGGCTTGCAGGGGTAACTATCGATTGGGAAAGCTTCTATGCAGAAGAAAACAGACGTCGAATTCCGCTCCCTACCTATCCGTTTGAGCGCCACCGCTTCTGGGTGGACCCTCTACCCAGCAAGTCTTTTACAGCAGCAATACAAGTTTCCAGTTGCCAACCCAAACTAAACAATGCTTTACCAGAGATACAGTCTCACATTATGTCAGAATCCCGTAAACAAAAGCTGATTCCCCTTCTTAAGGAAGTTATAGAAGATACTTCAGGACACACTCTTACTGATGCTGATGAAGTGACAACGTTTTTAGAGATGGGGTTGGATTCCCTATCTCTAACGCAGGTGGGGTTAGCTTTACAGAAGAAATTCAACGTTAAAGTTACATTTCGCCAGCTACTAGAGGTTTGTCCCAGTCTCAGTACTCTAGCTGAGTTTATCGATCAAAATCTGCCACCTGAGGAGACACAAAGCCCCTTACCCGCAACCAATTCCACACCAGTAGATACTTCAAACATGGCAGCGATTTCTATATCGGGACAGGGGAATGCAACCAATGGAACTCTACCTCCTATGCTTCCTAACCCACAGCCTACTGGGATCGAGGTTGTCATTCAGCAGCAATTACAAATAATTGCTCAGCAGCTTGACCTGCTTCAAGGAAAGATAGCAACCAAGCCCCAAACGCCTAACCCGATTGGAATTGAGGGACAAGGTATTACCAACCTTGTCTCAACTCCCGCATTCTCGAACTCAATTAACGGCAATGGACATAAGGATTCAGCAGCAGCTAGTACCCAAAAGTCTTTTGGTCCAGGTACCAAGATTGATAAATCTGCAAGTAGCGAACTGAGCCAGGAGCAGCAGTTTCATCTCAAGCAGTTCATTGCACGTTACACCGACCGCACTAAGGAGTCAAAGCGCCTCACTCAGACTCACCGAAAGCACCTTGCCGATCCGCGTACAGTCTCAGGATTTCGTCCGGCTTGGAAAGAAATAGTTTACCCCATCATTACCAACCGTTCGCTAGGCTCAAAACTTTGGGATGTAGATGGTAATGAGTATGTCGATTTAACCAATGGATTTGGTTTAAATCTATTCGGCTGGTCACCTGCATTTATCACAGAGGCAATTGCAGCTCAGTTGCAGCAGGGGATGGAAATTGGTCCACAGACTCCGCTAGCAGGAAAAGTTGCCAATCTAATTACTGAATTTACCAGGCTTGAGCGAGTGGCGTTCTGCAACACGGGTTCAGAGGCTGTCATGACTGCTATGCGACTGGCTCGAACAGTAACAGGGCGCAGCACAATTGCTATCTTTGCCGGAGCCTACCATGGCACTTTCGATGAGGTCATTGTTCGAGGAAGTCCTAAACTACGCTCCTTTCCCGCAGCTCCTGGCATTATGCCATCAATGTTTGAAAATGTTCTGGTGTTAGACTATGGCACTCCTGAGTCCTTGGAGATTTTGAGGAATAGGGCTAATGAACTTGCGGCAATTATGGTTGAACCAGTACAAAGCCGTCGTCCAGAGCTACAGCCCAAAGAGTTTTTGCACGAACTGCGCCAGCTAACAGAACGTTCTGGTACAGCCTTCATTTTTGACGAAGTCGTGACCGGATTCCGAGTGCATCCGGGAGGTGCCCAGGCTCACTTCGGCATTCAGGCTGACATTGCCAGCTACGGCAAGATTGTGGGGGGAGGCTTACCCATCGGTATTGTCGCTGGTCAGTCAAGGTTTATGGATGCCCTAGACGGTGGTTACTGGCAGTATGGGGATGACTCATTCCCAGAAGTTGGCGTCACTTTCTTCGCCGGAACCTTTGTGCGACACCCCTTGGCGTTGGCTGCGGCAGAAGTCGTGCTCGAAAGACTGAAAGCAGCCGGACCAGAACTACAACTTTCCCTAAGCGCTAAAGTAGACAAATTTGTCACGCAACTCAATCAGTATTTTGAACGGGTGCAGGCACCAATTAAGATCAACCACTTTAGCTCATTTTTCTACGTAACATATCCCTCTGAAGTTCCCCATGGAGGACTACTGTTTTATTTTCTACGGGAAAAAGGTGTTCATATTTGGGAGCATCGCCCATGTTTCTTTACCCTAGCTCACTCAGAAGCCGATATTGCACTTGTCACCGAGGCATTCAAAGAGAGTGTAGCCGAAATGCAGGTCGCTGGCTTTTTGCCCCAGCCATCAACCAATCGATTGACACGCAATCTTCCCCCTCAGCCTGGTGCCAAGTTAGGAAAAGATCCCGAAGGAAACCCTGCCTGGTATGTTCCCGATCCTAAGCGACCTGGGAAGTACTTGCAAGTTGGAAGTGCGTCATAAATTCAGCAGTGTTAGTAAAGTCTGCGAAGTAACCAAAAATAGAGATTTTAATATGTCGCTACCAGAAACGTATATCCACAAACTCAGCTCAAGCGAACCCGCATTGAATCGTATAATCGAGGCTGACGCATCAAACTTTCGCAACAAGTTCAACCTTGCCCCTTTTATTTTTACTCACAATCTTGCAGGTCATCCCTTGTTTGAAATTCCGCGTTTGATTGAACTTACAAACACCCTTTTGATTAAGGGCGGACGAGACAAGGCCCTTTGTCGAACAAGCAACAGTTCTACCCATATGAAATGGGGAGAGATGCCTCACAAAGAGCAAGTTACGGAAGCCATCGCGCATATCAAAGAATCAGGTTCATTGGTATTTCTCAAAAGCGTTCAGCTCGATAAAGAGTATGCCAATCTACTAGACAAATGTATAATTGAGTTTGAAGACTTGACAGGTGTACCTTTGCAAAAAGAGATCACCTGGTCTACAGCTACTATTATTATTTCTTCTCCACACTCAATCACACCATACCACATCGACCATGAAGCTAATTTCCTGTTTCAAATTTGTGGTAGGAAAGATGTTTATCTATTTGATCCACAGGACCGCTCGGTACTGACGGAGCAGGAACTTGAGCACTACTACATAGGCGATTTTGAGTCAGTAAATTATAAAGAAGAGAGCCAGAGTAAGGCTAATACCTACCATCTAATTCCAGGCAAGGGAGTGCATCAACCCTCACAGGCTCCACATTGGGTCAAAAATGGCAACAGTGTTTCTATTTCTCTCAGCATTAATTTTTGTCTGCACTCGATTGATTTGCCGATCAGAGTTTATCAAGTCAATCATTATCTGCGTCAGCTAGGTCTAGAACCAACCCCTCCAGGCAAGTCACCTTTAAAGGACAACTTTAAAATTTTTGCGATAGGCATGTTGTCAAAGCGCAATTCAGAAGACCATGATGAGGTGATTTGCTCAGGTGTGAGAAAACTTAAAGCGCTACTAGCTCCGGTGCGGCAGGTAGCAACAAGGTTAAAGCGATAGTTATAGACTTAGAAGTCCCTGCCTGTTCTATAGCTTAGAGTTGGTCATGATGGCATCTTGGAAAGAACCTTGTTTATTAGTGTATTTTCAAGCCTAAGTCATCTAGAAAATATGTGTAAGTTAGAGGTATTTTATGAGTTCATCGCTTATAAATTCACAACAGACATTAACGGTAGTTGATTTCGATCCATTTGCAGAAGGGGAATTGTCAACAACGGCTCCTGCTACGGAAGCCCAAAAAGAAATATGGGCTTCTGTGAAAATGGGCGATGCAGCCAATTGTGCTTATAATGAATCACAATCTTTACGGCTCCGAGGCTCCCTTGATGTGGAGACATTGCAGTTTGCACTGCAAGAATTAGTACAGCGTCATGAAGCACTGCGAATGACATTTAGCCCTGATGGGAATACACTTTGCATTGCTGCCTCAAGACAAATTAGCATATCTTGGGTTGATCTATCTGATTTGCATCAACAGGAGAGAGAAACTGAAGTTGCTGTTCTCTCTCGGCAGCAAGTTGAGCAGCCCTTTGACCTAGAACACGGACCTCTTTTTCGGGTTCAAATCGTTAAGCTGCAATCCCAGGAGCATCTCTTGCTCTTAACTGCCCATCACATTGTTTGTGATGGTTGGTCTTGGGGAGTGCTGATTTCAGATTTAGGCAAAATTTACTCTGCCCGACGACTAGGGGTAGAGCCTAACCTTGAAGAACCAGACCGCTTCAGTGACTATGCCCTGTTGCAGGATGAAGCGAAGAATAGCATGGATGGGATTGCAACAGAAGCATATTGGTTGGAGCAGTTCTCGGACTCAGTTCCGATAGTAGATTTCCCCAGCGATCGCCCCCGTCCCCCTGTTAGAACCTTTAACGCTGCCCGCGAAGATTGGAATATCAATTCAACCTTAGTGACAGAGTTCAAACAGCTTGGGACAAAACTTGGCTGTAGCTTTATGACCATAATCTTGGCAAGCTTCGAGGTTTGGCTCTACCGTTTGACAAATCAGGAAGACATAGTTGTGGGGATTGCAGCAGCTGGTCAGGTAGTTCAGGGTCAATACAACCTCATTGGGCACTGCGTTAATTTATTACCATTACGTAGCCACATTACTGGAGAACAGCCGTTCAGTAACTACCTCCGAGCCCGCAATTCGGCTTTCCTGGAGGCATACGAGCATCAGCAATTCACCTTTGGCAGCCTAGTCAAAAAGCTAAAATTGTCCAGAGATTCCAGCATTATTCCCCTAGTGCCAATCACCTTTAATATCGATCGGGGCTTAGCGGGTGATAGTCTTCCCTTTGAAGGTCTTGAGTTGGAGTTCTTCTCTAACCCCCGATCTTTCGAAAATTTTGAACTGTTTATTAATGCCACTGAGTTGCATGGCAAGCTGATTTTGGAATGTCAGTACAACACAAATTTATTTGATGCTGACACCATCCGTCGTCGAATGGCAGAATTTGAAACTCTGTTAGCAGGTATCGTTGCTGATCCGAATCAATGTATAGCAAAATTGCCTATCTTACCCGAAGCTGAACGGCAACTGTTGGCGGAATGGAACAGAACTCAAACAGCTTATCATCGAGATAAATGTATTCATCAGCTCTTTGAAGCTCAAGCGGAGCAAACTCCTGAGGCAGTAGCAGTCAGCTTTGCAGATAAGCAACTCACTTATCGTGAGCTGAACAACCGCAGCAATCAACTAGCCCGCTATCTGAAAACTCTAGGGGTAGGTCCAGATGTTCTAGTCGGCATCTGTATCGAACGCTCGTGGGAAATGGTGGTGGGACTGCTAGGTATTCTCAAAGCGGGTGGGGCTTATGTTCCCCTAGACCCTACATACCCACAGGAGCGTTTGAACTGGATACTGGGAGACGCTCAGGTATCCTTGTTGTTAACCCAAAAGCGATTGGCCCAAGTTCTAAAGCTGCAAGTACCACAGATAGTTTGCTTAGACTGGGAATTAGACACTATTGCCCAACAGAATCAAGAGAACCTTGACAGCAATGTGACTGCCAACCACTTGGTTTATGTCATATACACTTCTGGCTCAACTGGAAAACCCAAAGGAGTGCCAGTTGAACATGGCAGTTTATTAAACCTGGTCTTTTGGCATCAACAAGCGTTTGAGGTATCTCCTTCAGACCGAACTACTCAGATTGCCAGCTCTGCCTTCGATGCTTGTGGATGGGAAATCTGGCCTTATCTTACTGCTGGAGCAAGTCTTCACTTTCCTGATGAGATAACTCGGACTTCGCCGACTCAGCTGCAAGATTGGCTGTTAGCACAAGAAATCACCATTAGCTTTTTGCCGACACCACTGGCAGAAAGAGTATTAACCCTAGATTGGTCTAAGGACACAGCTTTAAGAACCTTGCTTACAGGTGGAGACAAGCTCCAGCAGTTTCCTCCAGGATCTCTTCCCTTCAGCGTCGTCAATAATTATGGTCCCACAGAGAACACTGTTGTGACCACATCAGGTCTAGTTACGGCTAGGGGGCAAGCCGCAGGAATTCCCACGATTGGTCGACCAATTGCTAACACCCAAGTTTATCTTTTGGATACCCAGTTGCAACCTGTACCCATTGGTACTATAGGCGAGTTATACGTTAGTGGAGATGGTCTGGCACGGGGTTATCTTAACCAGCCCAGGCTAACAGCGGACTGTTTCATCCCTCACCCTTTTAGCTCAAAGCTAGGAGCACGCCTTTATAAGACGGGGGACCTAGCCCGGTATCAACCTGACGGCAATATCGAGTTTTTGGGTCGGATGGACGAGCAGGTGAAAATTCGAGGCTTCCGGATTGAGTTAGGAGAGATTGAGACAGTACTAGGTCAGCACTCCTGTGTGCAGAAGACTGTAGTCCTGGTTCGGGAGGATGAACCTGGCGACAAGCGTCTGGTAGCCTATGTTGTGCTTCATCAAGAGCAAGTACTCAGGAGCGCTGAATTACGTAGCTACTTGAAGGCAAAGCTGCCAGATTACATGGTGCCTGCCACCTTTGTGCTCTTGAGTGCAATGCCTCTAACTCCCAACGGCAAGGTAGATCGCAATGCACTGCCAGTGCCGAATATAGCTCGTCCAGAGTTGGAAGAGCTATATGTAGCTCCTCGGACCACACTTGAGCAGCAGATAGCTGAAATTTGGGCTCAAGTCCTACATCTAGAGCATGTTGGTATCTACGACAACTTCTTTGAGTTAGGAGGCTACTCTTTATTAGCTATTCAGATTGGCTCTCGACTGCGCAAAGCCTTACAAGTAGAAATTCCCCTCCCCAGCTTGTTTGAAACGCCTACGGTCGCTACCTTAGCCCAGCGAATTGAGACAGTGCAATGGGCGATGCAAGAAGTATGGGTTCCTGAGCCTAATGCAGCAGGTGAGTACGAAGAGGGAGAAGTATGAAAACAATTAAAACGACTTTTGCAGTAGTAGATGAACAGTCTAGCAAAGTTATCTCTCCCTAACCTTGCACTGAATAATAACCACTCTGTATATCCGGTGATAGGCGATATGGAAACAGAAAAGCTGATGAAGCAGTCCTATAAGGAACAGTTGATTAAAGCAGGAGTAGCTCCTTGGAAAGCAGAGCAAGCTATTAAGAATCTAACAATAAAGGAGCTAAAGTTTATTCGCGAGATTTGGTTGGATTGGGCTAAGGTCTTAGCAGAAAATAAGTACTGATAAAATCTCTATGTAAAAAAATAAGTTGTTCACTGCATTACATAGAATGCTTTCACCGTTATTGCTCAGCACAAATTATTTGGAGATAAAGTTTTCCATATGTCGCTCATACATCCGCCTCATTCAAATCGAGCTATAGATAAGCCAGAAGCAAACTATGAGATTTCTTTCTCTGAGATCAAGAGAAGTGCTAATCCATTTAGCCTAGGAAAGCGGATAGTACGAAAGCTCAAGCGACTTCCAAAAGACATTTTGACAAAGCTTCCTATTGTTTCAGATTTTTACCGCTACTACTGGTGTTTTCCTCGCGATGTTACCACCTGTCGAGGAGTCTACAAAACCTTTTCAGAGGCAATTCGAGCACTGCCATCAGATTCTCGTATCAGTCATAACCAATCTGATATCCACGAGTGTTCTGCTGTATCAGAGCTAGTGTCTCGTACTCTAGGAAGACTAGAACCATTTGATTATCCACTTATTCCTTGGCTAAAGTTAGCTTTCACTGACAGCTCAACTGTTTTCGATTTTGGTGGAAACGTGGGAGTTAGCTACTATGCTTTCCAAAAGCATCTAACTTATCCTGAAAACTTGCGTTGGGTAGTCTGCGAACTTTCGGAAATTGTTAAAGCGGGAGAAAAAATAGCAGAAGAAACCAAGAGTCTAAACTTATCTTTTACAACTGAGTTTGCAAACGTAGATGGAGTAGATATTTTACTTACCTGTGGAACCTTATCGTATGTAGAACCCTCTTTGGCTGAGCTTTTGAAACCCTTAAAGGCAAAACCAAGGCATCTTTTGATTAACTATATTCCTTGCTATGAAGGTAAAACATTTATTACTCTACAGAATATTGGTTATGCTTTTAGTCCATACAAAATACAGAAACGTACTGAATTACTTGCGTCTCTAGCTTCACTAGGATACGATCTAATTGATAGCTGGAAAGATGGCCGCACTTGTTCAATACCTTTTCATCCTGATCGTTTTGTACGTGCATATCACGGCTTTTATCTAAGACTCAATAGTAACGACTGCAACACTAGCATTTACTCAGAAAAGCAAATCTAAAGGTCAAAGTGAGATTCAGAAAGTTGCGGGTCCCTAGCCGAAGTTATAATATCAATATCTGGAGAATAAGCCACCTATGAAAACTAGTAATTATGTCAACGAAACATTACTATCTACTCCTCTGAACGAGCCAATTGTGGTTGTTTGTGCTGCTGATGATAACTATGCCATGCCAATGGTTGTAACCATCCGCTCTGCTTTGGAAAACCTTGATAATAGTCGAAAACTGCTCTTGTGTATTATGGACGGGGGTATCACAAAGCGAAATAAAAGGAGGATTGTAAAGTCACTTAGTTTAAAGCAGTGTGAGATTAAGTGGATTCCTAGACCTGATGTCTTTGATGATAAAATTATCCTGTCGGATCAGCTACCAAGTTTAAAATTTTTACCAAATGCTACATTTTATAAGCTACTTATTCCCAGTCTTCTCCCACAGTTTGCAAAAGCAATTTACTTGGATTGTGATTTAGTAGTAAGAGAAAGTCTAGAAAAGCTATGGAATCTTGACCTTGAAGAGAATTATCTCCTGTCTCCAGAAACTAAAGATGTAATTACCGTATCTCATCCAAACTTCGGTCTTTTAAACTGGAAAGAATTAGGATTTTCAGCAGATGATAAGAGATTAACTGCTGGAGTTTTGGTCTTCAACCTTGAAAAGTGGCGCACTGATAATATGTGTACTAAGGCATTAGAGTACCTCGTACACAATCACCAGTATATTCGCTGGCACGAGAGTGATGTTTTGGCTGCAATAGTTGGACGTCAATGGGGAGTGCTTGATTCAAGATGGAATAGGGTAGAAGCCAGATTTTTGACTGATGAGGAAGTCAAAGATTCATTTATTCTTCACTTCACATCCTACTCTAAACCCTGGATAGCAATTGAAAAAAATCCTGCTAGTGAACTGTTCTTCCGTTACCTTGCTATGACAGACTGGTCTGGGTATCGACACACCATACCACAACGATTATGGCGCAGACTAAAGAGAGAAACAAAAAGCCGATTGAAAAAAATCCGATTTTAATAAATGATGTGACTTGAAAAATCGCATTATTGCAATCTCAAATATAGAATTAAAATGTTGAACAAAATTGGATCTACAACTGACCCAAGTTCGAGCGGGTCTATGGCAAAATCTCCTCGAATTCTCCTCACGGATTTGTCAAGCTTCCGCGAGAACTTCAATTGCTCTTCGTTTGAGTTCTCCCATAACTTAGCAGAACATCCTTTGTTTGAACTCCCTCGCATTGCGAGATTAGCAGAAACAATTCTAGCTCAAGGCAAACTGGAAAACTTTTCTTGTTTTCATAACGACGGAATCTTTGCTGGCTCGAAACCTGGAGCAATGCAACCTAAAGAGCGAGTTGCAGAGGCAATTTCACATATTAAAGAATCTGGTTCATGGATGAAGCTTACTAGTGTCCAGGAAGTTGACCCAGAATATAAATCCTTGCACGATCAAATTATTCTTGAACTTGAAGAGTTTACAGGTGTGCCTTTGCGGCAAGAGATTACTTGGTCAACAGCTACCATCTTTTTTGCTTCTCCGCACACAATCACACCCTACCACATTGACCATACACCCAATTTTCTATTTCAGATTCATGGTAATAAAGAGGTCAATCTTTTTGATCCATCTGATCGTTTAGTACTAACAGAGCAGGAAATTGAGCGATTTTATATCGGCGATATGGAATCGGCAAAATATAGAGAGGAGAATCAGAGTAAAGCAAGTGTTTACTCCCTAACTCCAGGTAAAGGAGTTCATCATCCATGGTTAGCGCCTCATTGGGTTAGGAATGGAAGCCATGTTTCTATTGCCCTAAGCATCGGTTTTTGTATGAGATCGTTGGACTTACGAGCCAGAATTTATCAAATTAACTATTTCCTACGCAAGTTAGGGTTAGAACCAACCCCTCCCCAGAAGTCTTCTTTAAAAGACAATCTCAAAATTTTTTCTATGGAAGTATTTTCAAAGCGTAAGCCAAAAGAGCATGATGAGGTTATTTACTCTGGCATAAAACGGATTAAAAGCTCCCTAAAACTTGTCCGACAGATGGGAAGGTAGCCAATTTATTGCTTTTTAATATTTTTTAACAAGAAGCTAATACTACTATCAAATAGATGATTTTAAATTTGGGCACCATGAAGACCAATTATCCAATTAGTGAAGTTATGCCATCCATTTTGCCAAACGAGCCAGTTGCGTTTGTTTGTGCTGCTGATAATAACTGTGCAGGAATTATAGTCTCCTCAGTCTGAGGCAGTGGGAGACTATGGAGAAGAACCATGAAAACAATTGATGAGTTTCTGTACGAGCTGCGCCAAGTCAATGTCAAGCTCTGGATTGAGGGCGATCGCCTACGCTACCGGGCTGCAAAGGAAACACTAACGCCAGATTTACTAGCCCAGATAAAAGAGCGTAAAGCAGAGATTCTGACGTTTTTGCGTCAGGCAAGCACTGCGGCTAGCTCCAACCTTCCTCCCATATTACCTATAACAAGGGAGAGAAACCTTCCCCTTTCCTTTAGTCAGCAACACCTTTGGTTCCTTCACCAATTTGAACCAAATAGCTCTGCCAACAACATGCCCGTAGTCATTCGCCTCACAGGTGTACTTAACGTAGAAGCACTGGAGGAGAGCCTGGTTGAAATTGTCCGACGGCATGCAATCCTACGAACGACTTTTCCATTAGTGGATGGACAGCCCAGTCAAGTCATCTCTCCAGATATCTCCTTAAAGCTGCCTATCATAGATCTACAGGAAATTCCTTTAGAGCGGCGGGAGGCTGAAGCTTATTTACAAGCTACTGAAGAAGCTCGCCAGCCTTTTGACCTAATTCGAGGACCAGTACTACGAGTCAAACTGCTACGCCTGAATGACACAGAACACTTGCTAGTTTGGAACATGCATTGCATTGTTTGCGATGGCTCGTCAGCGGATCTATTCTACCAGGAACTCACAACACTCTATGCAGCTATCTCAGTCGGTAAGCCGTCGCCACTTCCTGAGTTACCTATCCAGTACGCGGACTTTGCCTGTTGGCAAAGACAGTGGTTGCAAGGTGAAGTTCTAGAGTCTCAGCTTAATTACTGGAAGCAGCGGTTAGGTGGCAATTTGCACATGCTACAACTGCCTACCGACCATATAAGACCTCCAGTCCAAACCTACCAAGGCGATCGCTACCCGTTACTGCTACCTAAGACTTTGCACAATGCGCTCACTATCCTGAGTCAGAAGTCAGGAACCACCCTATTCATGACTTTGCTGGCAGCATTTAAGACATTGCTCTATCGCTATTCAGGACAGGAAGATATCCTTGTTAGCTTTGTTAATGCTGGTCGCAGTCAGGTGGAAACCGAGAGAATCATTGGATTTTTCTCCAATGCCTTATTGCTACGCACTAACTTAAAAGGCAATTTGAGTTTCCAGGAATTACTCAGCCAAGTTCGCGAAGGGGCATTAGAGGCTTATGCTCACCAAAACATGCCTTTCGAGAAGCTCGTTGAAGAACTACAACAACCGCAACGAAACCAGAGCCGTTCGCCACTATTTCAGGTAAAGTTCTCCTTAAACCCTCCCTGGACGAATGGTCGTGGAATGTCGTCTGTCAAGCTACCAGAACTGACCATAGAATCTCTGTTCGGATACATTTACCATGGCAAGACAAAGTTCGATTTGATCCTGGTGATGAGGGAACAGGAGAACGGACTCGGAGCCGTATTTGACTACAATGCCGATATATTTGATACCAGTACAATTGCTCGGATGGCAGGGCATTTTCAAACCTTGCTAGAGGGTATCGTTGCTGACCCAAGGAGCCAACTCTCAAACTTGCCCTTTTTAACAGCAGCAGAACAGCAGCTAACTCAACTGATGGAATGGAACTCTACTCAGACCAACTACTCCAAAAATACCTGTATTCATCAGTTGTTTGAAGCCCAGGTGAAACGCAACCCAGATGCTATTGCAGTAGTCTTTGAAGACAAACAGCTGACCTACTGGGAACTGAACTGCCAAGCAAACCAGTTGGCACGCCATCTGCAGTTTTTAGGAGTAGGTCCAGAGGTACTTGTTGGCATCTGCATGGAACGCTCTTTTGAGCTGGTGGTAGGACTGCTGGGTATTCTCAAGGCTGGTGGGGCTTACGTACCACTAGATCGCACATACGGGCGTGAGTACCTTAGCTGGATTACAGAAGATGCCCAGCTGCCAATAATATTGACGAAGTCAACGCAGCTTCCGGAGGAAACCTCCGGAAGAATGTTGACTCAACAGACTCTGGTTGAGCAACTTCCCGAATCCAAAACAAAAATAATCTGCTTAGATACTGGCTGGGACATCATTAACCAAGAAAAGCCAGAGAACCTCACTACAGGTGTAACAGCTGACAATCTAGCCTACGTAATGTATGATTGTGAGCTGATAGGAAAACCAAAAGGGGTAAGTGTTATCCATCGAGGCGTAGTGCGGTTAGTCGAAGGCTCTAACTATGCCAGCCTGAATGCAGAAGAAGTCTTCTTGCAACTTGCTTCCATCTCGTTTGCTGCCTCGACGTTTGAGATTTGGGGTTGCCTGCTTAATGGTGCACGCTTAGCAATTTTTCCTGCCTATACGCCGTCTCCAGAGAGGTTAGGACAAGCTATTTGGCGCTACCAAGTCACAACTCTATGGCTGACGACGGGTCTATTTCACCTTATAGTGGACAAGCGGATTGAGGATTTAAAGCCTGTACGTCAACTTTTAACTGGAGGCGACATTTTATCTGTCTCCCATGTCCAGAAGTTGCTGCAAAAATATGAAGATTGTAAGCTAATCAACGTCTACACGCTGACAGAGAACACAGCATTTACTTGTTGCTATCCAATAGCAGAGCGGACGCTGCCGAAACATACTATCCCAATAGGTCGCCCCATTGCTAACACCAAGGTTTACTTATTAGATGGTCACCTACAGCCAGTCCCTATCGGAGTTATTGGTGAGCTTTACATTGGAGGTGACGGCTTAGCCCGAGGCTACCTCAACCGTCCTGACTTGACTGAAGAAAAATTTATCCTTAATCCCTTTGGCGATCAAGCCGGAGCCCGTCTTTATAAAACTGGCGATCTAGCTCGCTATCTACCAAATGGCGACATTGAGTTTCTCGGAAGTCCCGATCGTCAGGTAGAGATACAAGGCTGCTACATCGAAATCGGGAAAGTTGAGTCAGCCCTAGAGCAACACCCCGCAGTGCAACAGACGAGGGTTATAGTCCGAGAAGACGTACCAGGGGACAAAAGACTGGTCGCTTATGTCGTTGCAACAGAGGAGCAGGCAATTACAAGCAGTGAACTGAGCCGTTTTCTGAAACAGAAATTGCCTAAATACATGGTGCCTTCTGTCTTTATCCTTCTAGATACCTTGCCTCTAACGCCTAATGGCAAAGTAGACTACCACATACTGCTAACTTCTGACCAATTTAGCCAAGAGTCAGAAGCAACCTTGGTGTCTTCTCGTGACGAGCTAGAAACTGAACTCACGAAGATTTGGGAAAAAGTTCTCGCCATTCAGCCTATCGGTGTCACAGATAACTTCTTTGAATTAGGTGGAAACTCCTTGCTAGCCGTGCGCCTGTTCGCGCAAATCGAAGAAACCTTTGAAAAGAATCTTCCTCTGGCTATCCTATTGCAGGCACCATCGATTGAGCAACTTGCCAACATTCTTCGTGACGAAGAACAGTCAAGGCTTTGGTCGCCCCTAGTAACAATTCAAGCGGGAGATTCCAAACCACCTTTATTTTGCATTCATGGAGGTGGTTTCAACGTCCTCGTCTACCGTAGTTTGGCAAAGCAACTAGGACCAGATCAACCTGTCTATGGGCTTCAAGCTCGGGGGATGGATGGAACAGAAACTTTTCTCAGTCGGCTTGAAGATACAGCAGCTGACTATATCAAACAAATACGTACTGTCCAACCGGAGGGCCCTTATTTTCTAGCAGGTTTATCCAGTGGGGGCAATATAGCCCTTGAAATGGCTCAACAACTCCAAGTACAGGGTCAGAAGGTGGCTCTACTAGCTCTGTTTGACAGCTTTGGTCCAGACAGCATCAAATTGCTACCGCCAATACCCCGACTATTGTCATCAATATGTTACGCTTCGCGTTACGCTTTACCTCGGTTTGTGGATAAGCTTCTACGACTAGAAACTAGGGAAGAGATAATTGAAAATTTGAAACAGGCAAGGGCTTTCAAGAGAATGGATAATCAGCAGGGCGATAAAGCAGAAAGCAACAAACTTATAAAGCCTAGAAAAGGGATAGAGCAGAGGGATAAGGCAAAGATTGGGCAACTTGGGATCAACTATTTGGAACACTGGATCAACAATTTAAGCATATTCATTCTAGACCATTCTCCTTGGGCCTTTTTTAGCCCAACAGCTCAGTTACAAGGTATGAGAGGCTCTTTGCCTTATACACTGAAAAAGCTTGAAGAGGCACATAGGAGAGCCCAAGAAGCCTACGTACCGCAAGTTTACCAAGGTCAGATAACCCTTTTCCGGGCTAGTGAGCGACTACCTGGATTCTACGTCGATCCTCAATTAGGCTGGGGTAAGATAGCTAATGCAGGGGTAGAGATTTATGAGATTCATGGTCATCACTCATCTATAGTTGAATCACCTATCCTGGCTGAAAAGTTAAAAATTTGTATGGCTCGTAGTCAAGTAATGGTAAGGAGTAGCTAACAGGTATTTATTAACTAAAAGCGCGACAAAGCATGACTCAGTTGCTAATATAGTTCTAAGCAAGGCTGAAAATTTCCTATCAAAGATGAACTCCAAATATATGGTTGGAAATGAGAACTAAATACTATATTAGAAAGTTCTCGGAGAGAAATGGCGAACAGTCCCAGTCTCTATCTTCGTTACCAACTCAATCCAACACGGGTGATGAAGGTGGCTTAGATCTAGGTCAGTTAATAGCAGCTGTTCGTCGAAGAACACTTGTAGTTGTCGGTGTAACAATTACAGTCACAGCAGCAGCATTAGGGCTTGCCAAGGCTAGTACTCCAAAGTACGAGGGTAAATTCGAGCTTTTGGCTGAACCATTAACAGTTGAAAACAAGTTATTGTCTTCACTGCCTCACAACCTGAGCGATAGTAAGGATGACAATCAGGAAGCTAAGGGAATCGATCCAACAACTTTGAAGGTGCTACAAAGCCCTAAACTGATGAATCCGATTACCAAGGAGGTTGAGGAGCGGTATCCAGGCAGCAAACCCCTCAACTTAGAACTCAAGCCGATTGATAACACCAATATTTTACAAGTCAGTTACCAAGACACAAACCCGAACAAAGTCCAACTAGTATTGAACGTAGTAGCTAGAGCTTACTTAACATACAGTTTAGAGAATCAGCAAACAGATATTCAACAGGGAATTCAATTTGTTGAAGGTCAGCTGCCGATCTTGCAGGATCGAGTTGACACACTTCAACAAAAACTGCAACAGTTTCGGCGAAAGTACGACATAATTGACTTGGCAGGTCAAGGTCAACGGCTTTCTGAGCAACTTAGCCAAATTGTGCAACGACGACAAGACACCCATGCCCAACTTGTTAGGACTAAAGCCCTGTATGTAGCTCTTCAAAACCAGCTAGGAATACAGCCAAATCAAGCAGTAGCTGCCTCAGCTTTAAGTGAGGACGCTCGCTATCAAAGGTTATTGAATGATCTACAGGAAGTAGAAACTAATATCGCAGCTAAGTCAGTTATATATAATCAAGATAGCCCAATCATTCAGAGATTGCGAATTCAGGAACAACAGCTAATGCCCTTAGTGCAAGCAGAAGCACAACGTGTTCTGGGAAACACTTTGTCGAGCGAAATCTTGAATCCGCGCAGTCTTGCTGCTCAAAATTCGATTCGTTTCCAGCAGACTCAGCAATTCCTTGACGCTGCTAGGCAAATACAGGTATTAGAGGCGCAAGATGCAGCTCTGAGCCAAGCCGAGAATTTATCAAGACAGCAAGTTAAACAGTTTCCACTTATTGAAGGTCAAAACGATGATTTGGAGCGGCAATTGAAAATTGCTGTTGAGAATTTGAATCAGTTTTTAAGTAAACGAGCAGCATTGCGGCTAGATGCGGCTCAGCAGCAGAAGCCTTGGCAACTACTAACTCCTCCTACTCAACCGGAGCGTTCTGCAGCTAATGTTAAACGCAGTGCAGTCTTGGGAGTGGCTTTCGGTCTACTGTTGGGCATTGGAGCAGCTTTATTAGTAGACAAGTTCAGCAACGTCTTCTATGACCTTGCAGAAGTTAAAGATTCAACTAGACTGCTAGTGTTGGGCGAAATTCCTTTTGAGCCAGAAATTAATCAATCTAGTC
>Ga0213881_10000722_pt1 | contig 18597 bp, 19 predicted proteins | sample BarmaccoBMER_R08_FD_160104 | JGI IMG/M metagenome (GOLD analysis project Ga0213881, IMG submission 160104) | Barbacenia macrantha exposed rock microbial communities from rupestrian grasslands, the National Park of Serra do Cipo, Brazil - ER_R08 ... | reverse complement strand
CGCGCTGAACGAGCTGGACCCCCAACCCCAAACCTGCTAGGCCTCCGGCGCCGACGCGACGGGATACCCACTCGCATGGTGACCCACCAGTCTCCTATGCGGTCCTGAGGTCATCCCGGAGCCGGGGCCCTGCAGGAGGCGCATGTATTTATCTCGATGTAATGGTCTCCGATCGACACTGTGATCAACACTGTGTGCCGATCCGTCTGACCGGCCCGGGAGGCTGATCGGCCGCTGACCGGCCCGGGAGGCTGATCGGCCTCTGGGCTGCGCCGAGATGTCGGCTTGGATGGGCGCCATGGGTGCGGCCAGTTTCGCCGGCCGGATAGGGCTGCTGTGCCTGGCTGGGGTGGTTTTGGTCGGCTACGGCGTGGTCGGCTACATGTGGTTTGGCTTCAACGTCGTAGACGCGATCTATTTGACCGTCTCGACGTTGACCACCGAGGGGTTCACTACCCCAGGGCCTCTGTCGGACGGTGCGAAGCTGTTCACGGTGAGCTTGGCCCTGTTGGGGGTGTCGGTGTTCGTGGCCGTGCTGGGTGTGCTGGCGACCGCGTTGGTCGACGGGCAGCTGGTGCAGAAGTCGCAGAGCTGGTCGGTGCAACGGCGGATCAGCCAGCTGCGCGACCACCACATCCTCTGCGGCTACGGGCGGGTCGGGCATGCGGCGGCTCGGGAGTTCGACGCCGACGGCGTGGCTTTCGTCGTCATCGAAGTCAATCCCGAGCTGCAGGAGGACCTTCGGCGTGACGGCGTGCTCTATTTAATCGGCAACTCCTCCTCGGAGGCCCTGTTGCGGGCCGCCGGGATCTCTGGCGCCCGCGGGCTGGTGTGCGCGGTGGACTCCGACGCCGACAACGTCTACATCACGCTGGCGGCCCGCACACTCAACCCGGACATCAGTATCGTGGCCCGGGCCTCGGAGGAGGCGGCCGCCGATCGGCTCTACCGGGCGGGTGCGGATCGGGTCGTGTCGCCCTATGCCACCAGCGGCCGGCGGATGGCCCTGCTCGCGCGGCAACCTGACCTGGTCGACTTGTTCGACCTCACCCGCGGCGGTGCCGCCGTGCTGCGCATCGAGGAGCTGCTCATCAGCCAAGACTCGCCGCTGGTCGGCCAAACCCTGGCCCAGGTGTGTGGCTTGGCCACCGCGCTGCTGATCCGCCGCGCGGATGGCCAGCTGCTACCGAACCCCACCCGGGACACAGTAGTCCAGCCCGGCGACGTGGTGGTGATCTTCGGCGAACCCGACGCCCTGCGACCCCGCGAGTAGACCCACCACCTCTTCCACCCGCACCAGCCGACCCAACTCGGAGGCGACCGATGCTTGGTCCTGACACTGGGAAGTTGATCGAGCCCGCCGGAAGCACTGGACTGTTGATCTTAGATCGGTGGTGCTCTTCGGCACCTCTCCGCGTCAAGTTGATCTCGATGTGGGGTTGGTAGGGTCGGTGTCGGCGGGTCCGGGGAGTGACTTGTCCGAAGAGTCGGTGGTAGGGGTTGAGCCGGCCGCGCTGGATTTCGTAGTCGCCCCCGGGTGTCCTCCCGGGCCCGTCGCGGTGTCGGGATGGGCCTCGCGCACCAGCCGCCCATCAGCGAACGCAAACTGCCGTTTCACATTTTATTAATCAATGATTAACCTTTCCGCAGTCCGCTAGTCATGTGTGCGACCAACCCTCGCGTGCATGACGCGGACGGAGTACTACCACGATGTGGCCGCACCCCAGGCCCGCGAACTGCTGCCCGCGGCCTTCGCGATCGTGCGCAATGGCGTGGGCGAGGTCTTGCTGGTACGTCGGGCCGATGACGGGTACTGGGAGTTGCCTGGAGGGCACATCGACATCGGGGAGTCCGCCTCGGCAGCGGTGATCCGTGAAGTCGCCGAGGAAGCCGGAGTCACCATCACGGTCACCGGCTTAGCCGGGGTCTACAGCGACCCTGGCCACGTGTTGGTCTATCCGCAGCAGCAGGCGACCTACCAACACCTCGCGGTGTGCTTCCACGCCGTCGCCGCAACCCGCAACGCCCAGCCCGATCACAATGAAACCACCGATGCAGCCTGGTTTGCCCCCGAACACCTAGAACCCCCAACCATGCACCCAGCCATGCGCCAGCGCCTAACCAACGCACTAACCGACCCAAACCGGGCGCACTTCGACTGACCACACCGATGCTTTATCACATCGCACCCGACCAAACCCAGCCCCGCCCTCACAACACGATGCCCATCGGTCGATAACGGGACGATCCCGAATCCGCCGATTCTCGGACCGTTGCTTCGGTTGGTTGCGGATAGCTGTGGTGACCTGGGTTTTTCGCCGTCACATACGCTCGATGTTTGTGGTCGTTTGGTGTTGTTCAGCTGTCATTAAGTGACCGAAAAGTATCCAAACGATCATGAAGTTGGTCGTACCGCGCCTGAGCCGCGAGTGATCGGGACAGCCGTCGCGGCGAGGGCGACCGAGACCCTGCGATTAACAGATGCAGGCGGACGCCTGATCGGATCGCGTCATGTGGGCATCCGGTGTTTGTCGAGTGGCGTCCGAGCGCAGTAGAGTGCTGCTCGTTGCGGTCAAACTGCGGTCACATGATAGCTACCTACCCTCGACGCAGAAGATCCAGATGATCAAAGTTGGCGCGCCGGGTGTTTTGTGAGTCACACGTCTTAGTTAGGGCGGTTCAGGGTCGTTTGTGGCGGCGGTGGAGCGGGCCGATGACTCGCTCTGGGGACGCGATCGTGAGCATGTCGTATTACGGGGCGGACGACGAGGCGCCTGCCCTGGTGTGTTGGCGGGCGGTCGCTGGCGCGGATGTGTATGTGGCGATTGTAGAGTTTCGGTACCGAAACATCGAGCCTAGTGTGCAATTGCACCCTAACCGAACGCAAGAATTACGTCGCCAAAGCGCGTGGTTTGCAGATCGCCAAATTCTTTCTGTGGCACCTTAACGTAGAACCACTGTTTGTTCGTTAGCAGCGTAGCATTCTCGGACCAAATTCGTGCCGCACGGTCTTTATGTACCACATCGATGTCTTCGCGACCTTTTGTCTCGATGAGATAATGAATTCCGCTTGAGTCGACGGCAACGAAGTCTGGTTCATAATACCGCAAATTCGTAGCGCTATCCGTATATTCGATACTGAATCCAAATCGCCTAGGGATTTTCGCAAACCTGTTAACATCGGGTGCGGAATCTAGAAACTTCGCGAACTCCCGTTCAAATTCGTTGTCCGCAGCGACAAGGTTAAAAATTGTCTTCTGTGCAGTGAACGTTGGTCGGGAAAAAGGGAAAGGCTCGGTCGCTGATAGCGCCCTGCCCGGATGTTGCAAGGTTGGCGACAACTCTTCAACAACCAAACCTCGAAGCACCGAAGCAAACGTCTTAACTGTTACGTATTGCGCTACGCTGGTAGCGATGGCCCGCACAATAACCTTGTCTTCCAGTGCGACCACCTCCCCGAATGCCCGGTAGCGCAGGAAGTCACGCACCTTCGGAACCAGCGAGGCAAATTGCGACGGCAATTTCAGATCCTGAGCGATGCGCTTTGCATAGTACGAGATGACTTCGTCAGCAGTTTGCGGTTCCGGAATTGTGTAGTCTTTCTCTACGATCTTCTTTAACGTGATAATATCCACGCCCTCGTAGTGGAACTGCTGTGCCGTTGTATCATCTTCTCTCTTAGGCAGCCGTGGGCACCGCAGAGACGCTACATCTATCGCTGCAATCTCTTCGGCGAGCGTCTTTTTACGTACGAGGATCGGACTGAGTATCGGTATTTCGATGTCATGATCAGTCTTCTCAAGATCTGGAGTAATAATGGTAATAACTACCGGATCTTTGAGGTCGAAGCCCTCGAGCGTGATGTCCTCGGCTCTCTCAAGTTGTTCCACAAACTTCAGGAATGCAGGGTTGCCAATGACATCCACACGCTCAACATAAGATGACAATAGATCTGAGAACATCAACCGTAGGCCCCGGCCGATAGTTTGCTCTGGTAAAATCTGAGCCTTTGAGCTGTATGGCCGCAGTCCCACGATCACGGTGACGTTCTGGACATCCCAACCTTCGCGCAGCATAAGCACGCTCACGATCGCATTTATTGAGCTCTTCCCCTCGTCCACTTGCCGGGCGATGCTTCGCGCGACATCAAGGTCTTTTTTTGACACCTCCCCAGCTCGGTCGGTGTGTATAATGAGAAGCTGCGCTTGCCCCGCTTTCGACACGCCGAATTCATCAGGATATTTGACACGCAGATAGTCTCCGACGTCATCCGCTTCAGTCGTGCTGTTCATCATAACAAACAGGATCGGTTGCTTTCCTAAAGGCGCAAGTTGCTTCCGGTACTCACGCCACCGTTCCACTCCGGCGGTAAGGTAGGCCCGGTAACGAACGCTTGCGACATCCGATGGTTGATCCTTGAGTCCACCGACTATTCCCTTCATAGGTTGTTTAACGACTCTATCGATGATTGCTTGCTTGAGTGGATAGTCGTAGACGGTCCAGGTAAAAAGTCCTCCCCTCTCGTAACGGGGAGTCGCCGAGAAGTCGAATTGAGCGGCCAGTCCTCTCGGGAGATTGTGATGGAGACGCCGGATCGCTCTATTCCATTCGCTGTCCTCATCGTGGGTGTGGTGCCCCTCGTCGTTAATGACCAGACACGGGGCTGCGCGGGCGGCGATCCTGGAGCTGAAGTCTTCGCCACCTGTAGAGCTCACCATCGACGGACTCGGTCCGAGAACGTCAGTCATGACATTCGCTTCCTCCGGGTCAACCAACTGAGCCCTCTCGTAGAACTGCTGAATATTAGTAAGGTAAAGCGCGCCTTGAGAGTTAGCCTGTTCCGGATCGCCTCGCATATAAAAATCTATATCCCAAAATGTACGTAGGTCAGGTGGGATAATCGGGTCGGTTCGGAAGGTGCGGCCACCACAAAAATCGGTGCGTAGTCGTTCGAATACAATGACATTCGGCGCCACAACAAGAAAAGTTCGAGCGTAATCGCTACTGCCCTCAACCATGGCATTGAAATACTGCCAAGCGACGATAAGCGCCATGACTTTCGTTTTTCCGCTACCGGTCGCCATCTTCACTGCATAACGGGCAAACTCGTCGTATTGAAGAACGTGGACCCCCGACATATGCGCGAAACGCTCAATGAGGTCACGATGCCGGCGTACTTTCTCCACCTCATAAAGCCAAACGAGGGTTTCCATTGCCTGGCATTGCGCATGGTGATATTGGAAGGGGATACGGCCATGCAACCGGTGCTCTGTCCTGAACCAGTAGCTTAATAGCGTTTTAGTCGTATCTGTTGCACCTTTGTACTCCGCCTTGCGCCAGCTTTCCACAGCTTTACGGATAATCGGAACGCACACCGCGGTCGTCACTCCGGTTTGGGGACTTAGCCGTCCGGTGTTCTGTTTGCCAATCTTATATGTCATGGGCCGTCAATCGTGACTGTGAGCGCCTTAGTTGTGTCGTTGCCGAGAATGTCTATGACTTTCACTACAATCACATACTCGCCAGCTTCAGAATAGTCATGTTCGGCGGCGAGAGTGAGGCTGCTTGATTTACGGGTACGGTAAGCTTGCCACTCATTATGGAATGTATCACTACGATTGTCCCAGTCCACCGCCCAGTAATCGATCCATAATGACCAGTGCGTGACCGCCTTCTGAACATCCGCAGGTACGTCATCTAGGGGAATAACAAAATCGTCAATAGTGAGCGTAATTTGATATCCCGCTTGACGAATTCCAACCGACAATGCTGCTAGTTCAAAGAAGCGGACGTCACCTTGCTCAACTGCCCGCTTTTCTAATACTTCCCGTGGTATACGTATTAGCCGAAGATCAATTCCCGCTTGTTCCGCGTTTTGGCGCGCAACTTCATTGAGCTCAAAGGCAAAATCCCACCCAAGGATATCGATACCCTTTACTTTGGGAGCATCTTTTCCCGTTCCAATTGCCTTCTGGAACTCCTCAACAATTTGTCTCACATCACCTGCCGTCACGGGAGCGTCGACTGTTCCTACATGGACCATGCGACCCTTTTTGAGGCCATGCAGCCAGAGGTATCCAGTGACGAGTGTGGCATGGTAAAGATCTAAAATGAATTTCCGATATGCGGCGGCCCTGACAGTTGTGGTCTCACCAAATTCTGCCGTTTGCCAAAGCTGTCGCTCGTATTTTCCGAGATTCTGCACGACAAATGGAGTTACTTCGGAAAGAGCGAGCAGGCGCTTTCTGGTGGTATGGACAGCAAACCGGCCGAGATCCGCTACGATCCAGCGCCGACCCATCTTTTCAGCTATTTCAGCCGTGGTTCCACTTCCGACGAAACAGTCAAGAACAAGGTCGCCCTTTTCAGTAGACGCCAGCAGTATTCGCTCTATGATGCTTTTAGGCTTCTGCGTCGGATAGCCGAGATTTTCCTTCTTGTCGGCAGGTTGCAACATGGGAAGGCGCCACACATCATCGACTGTTCGCTCGTCGGTCTCCTGATAAATAACCTTTCCATCCGGTCCTTTGACGTTCACGATTCGGCCAGAGCTCTTGTCCCATTTCCGCTTGATCTGACTGACGGGGCCTTCCGGTCGTTTCTCCTTGACAGGCGCGAAACGGTAGGATGCGGATTTAGAATACCAAAAAATAGTGTCGTGATCGGATGCGAATCTTCTTACATTCCCCTGAAACTTGTTATAGTAGTGCCAGACAATCTCGTTTCGGAAGTTGCCGGATCCAAACACCTCATCGAGTACCAACTTAGCATAGTGGCCCACGTGCCAATCCAGATGCACATAAATACTTCCGGTTTCCTTAAGCAATTGGCGCAGGTGGATTAATGTGTCATGAAACCAGGTCAGGTATCCATCGATACCACTGCCCCACGTGTCACGATATGCCTTCTGCTCTATTAGCGTTGGTTTTCGGTCAAATTGCTCTCCGTTAACGGAGACGGAGAACGAGAAGTCGTCGCCGGTGAAGAACGGTGGATCAATATAGATAACATCCACAGCTTCGGAAAACTCCGACAGGAGCGACGGAAGTACGTACTTTTTATCGCCCCAGATAAGGCGATTTCGCCAGGCGCGCTCTTCGGCAAGTGAATCCAGCGAGCGTTGGCGATCCTGGACGGACTCGTTCACGGTTTCGACAGTCTGGAACGGCAAGGCAACACGTAATGGCGGCCGCCGCCGCCCGGTCAAGTCGTATTTATTGTTCCAGGTCAACTCCGGCATATCAGTTGACTCCGCCGGCGCTATCACTGGTCACGTTTACCAGTCTCAATACATCGGTTGGCCGTGAAACGACCAGCCCCTGTAGCGTGCTCCGTGGACAAACACGCAACGTCCCGCGGTAGTTGTCTAAGCAGGCCCGCGCAGCGGCTGACGACGGAGGAATACTGACGGTTTGGACTTTTGATCTCAAACCGGCAAGAAACAGGGTGCCGAGTGAGATAGTTAGGCGCGAAAAGTTGGTTCTGTTGGCGTGACCGTTTGTTTTGAGGTCGATAAGTTCGGGGACGGGTTCGTAGAATTCTCGGAGCAGCTTTTTGTGGGCGCAAAACGGAGGTTCAAGCTGCCGGCGAACCAGAAGCGCCCCAGACGCAAGGACGTCCAGACTTTGACTACAGATCATATAAGGTGACGACTCCCTAACCCCCTCCCTTCACGTGACCAACTATTGATTTCAGTGTAGAACTATAAACGGATGTCAATCTCTGTGACTGTGTTGCATCGTCAGATCGAGAAGCCGCGCGACAAACACATCACAGTCATCATTGGCGTCCAGGCGGATATCACATGCCGAGTGTTATACGACGGCGCTTGTCCGCCACACAAGGAACTTTTCGGCCGTTAACTAAGCGGCCGTCCCTCGTTAACCTGTGACTGGGCGGTCGTCTATTGTGACTGCTAGTGACTTCTCCTCGCTGACTAGGACGGTCGACTAACAAACACGTCACACAAGTGTTAGCGGAGATCCAGGCCGAGATCGGGTAGGTAGTGTTGGATTATCTTGTTCCTGGCGCTGGCTCGCCGAGGGCCGGACTCGTGGTCATTTCGCGTCTGTTTCGCGTTCGCATCATCCGCAAGCTTGGACCCGGACCGCGTTAAGTCTCTAAGGTAGGGCGCTGCGCTAGATCAAGGGTTGTTGCATCACCGAAACAGGTCTGTAGTTCGCTGAGAATGGCCTGTTGCTGGCTCAAGGCGGTGTCCTGCCCCGTCAGGTGGGTGTGCACTAGGAGATCTGGTGCAGGATCTCCTCGGTGTCCCGGTAGATGTCTTGGGCCGCTTGTCCGCAGCGGCGGCTTGGACGTTTTGGCCTACCAGGATGATGGAGAGCAAGAAGAGTTGCAGGAAGGTCTGCGCGATCCACCGTACGGTGCTGGTGGGGCCGGTCTGGATGGCGGTGGGCAGCTCGGCCAAGGTCAGTGCGGTCAAGGCGTAGGCGTGCCACATTGACCCCACCCCTTGGTGATCGCCACCGCGAGCGCGGAGTTGAACCAGGTTATCTCAGAGGGTGCGAGGCTCGATCGTGGCACCATACGGCCTGATCATCATGCGCTAGCTGTCCCTTGTGAGTTTTTTCTCGGTTCCTTCGCCGGTTGCTGGAATCCTCCCGTTCATTTTTGCGATACAGCCTGCCTTCCGCATCAGTGGTCGCGGACACCGCGGCCGCGGCCCGGCTCCGGCCAGGGCCCGGGGAATGAGGCACCAACTCGCGCCCTGCAGGCCCCGGACAACCGCGCCGGTCAGGATCGGGAGGACGCGAGATGGCCTATCCGTACGGGCACGAGCGCTGGCACGGATTTCCGCTGCCAGCACAGGGCTTCCGTCACCGCATCGTGGTGACCACGATCGGCGTGCTGCTGAGCGTGGGCGCCTTGGTCGCGATACCGCGCATTCCCGGATCCAGCGCAGAGCAGCAGTTCACGGCTCGCGTCCCCAGCAATCCGGCCAGACTGGGGGTCACCGGGGCGCTGCCGGGTAACTCGTTACGGCAGGCCACCGGCGCGGTGGCCAACGCTATCGGCACCGCATCATCGGGGATTGCGGCCGCGCTGGCCCCTACGCCTGCCCAGGTCCCCCAGCCCGCTGGTATCACGCTGCCCACCAGCCCGGCCGCACAACCGGCACCTACCCAGTTACCGCGGCTTGCCACCGCCCCGCCCCCGGCAACGGTGGCTCCGCGGTCAATGCCAACCCAGGAATCCCACGTCGCCGCTGCGGGGCAGACCGCGATCGTCATGACGGCACACTTGCCCGACGGGCCACTGGGGATCCCCGGCGTCATGCTCGGCGCCTACCAACGAGCGGCTCACCTCCTGGCGGCCTCACAACCCGGCTGCCATCTCTCGTGGTCGGTCCTGGCTGGCATCGGGCGTATCGAGTCGGATCACGCCAGCGGTGGGCGCGTCGACGCCCTCGGCAACACCCTCGGACCGATCCTGGGCCCGGAGTTAGATGGTTCGCCAGGCATAGCCGCCATACCGGACACCGACCACGGCGTATTCGACGGAGATACCGTGTGGGATCGCGCGGTGGGGCCTATGCAGTTCATTCCTTCCAGCTGGCGCCAATGGGGCGTTGGTAATCCGAACAATATCTACGACTCCACCCTGGCCGCTGGGCGCTACCTGTGCGCGGGAGGCGCCAACCTGGCCGACCCAACCCAATTGCAGGCAGCCGTCTACCGGTACAACCACTCGGCGAGTTATGTCGCCGTCGTGCTGCAGTGGGCCCAGGGATACCTGACCGGTGTGATCCCGCAACCCTCGGCTGCCGGACCAGTCCCGCCCGGTACCAACGGCAACGGCGGCCGCCCGATCGTCATCGATCCCGCAGCACCGGCGACCGCCGCACCAACGACCACTCCACACCCCATCCCGCCGCCCGCGACACCTTCGCCAACAGCGACTCCGTCATCCTCGTCAACACCCTCGCCCTCGCCCGCCCGGCCCACACCGACGCCTATCGCACCATCACCCAGCCCACTCCCGGTACCCGCCACACCAGGCGTCAGCAGTCACTCAAGTGCGGATGCCAGCTCCACCATCACCCCATGCCTCGCTCGCGCGGCAGCTACGAAGGCGACCCGCCGACCGTCGGAGCCGATTTCATGTAGCCCACCCCAGAGCCGAGCGCAGGAAATTCGCTAACTCCGCAGAACCATCCAGCGGCGACCAGCACACTGCTTACCCGGCATAAACACTAACCATGACCCGATGCTTAAGAAAGCCATTAGCCCGACGTTGCGATAGCTGGTGGTCGCGGTGGGCGAACTTTCTAAACGCATTGTCGAACTCGAACAGTGCGTCGCCACTGTGGGGGCCAACACTACAGAATACAAACAGTGCATCGTCAAGATCGACGACGACCTAGCACACTTCCGCACGGCCAGAGCCAGAATGGCAGCCAGCATTCCTGGGCTGCCGTCCGCAGAGGCACACGCACAAACGACAACCGAGTTGGCCGAGCTCGATACCAACATCGTCAGAATTGAAGGTCAGCGCCTCCAATGGGAAGCCTTGATGCGCACTAACCGCCGCAAACCACGCCGAAAGGGCTACGCCGTCTCACGGAGTTCCGCGCCAAGCGCGACGCTGCGCTCGCCCGATTATAGAACTACTGAGTCCACGAAGCTTCGACATTTGAGTCACATTTTCTCGCGGCGTTCCGCATCTGCCCTCAGAAATCCCTGGGGCCGGGTACGTCCTGGTCCTCTACTGTTTCTTCGTCCCAGCCTAGTCGATCCTGCTCGTCATGACGGGCGGCGTCAGCGCTCGGTGCGCGTCATCGCAGCGCGATTGTTGTCCCTCTGGCGGCCGTTGACTCAAGCGACATTACATGGACGATCCCTGGTCCGAGGGCGCCCGTCGACCTGGCACAGTCCGACCGTGCGGCGCCTCAGGGAATCGAACCCCGAACCTGTTCATTACAAGCGTAAATCGTCACCGCCATCACCTGGGCGAAATGGCTAGTAGTGGCACCTTCGTTGTCTGTGTGTGTCCAGGAATGTCCGCCAAGTGCTACCCCGATTGTCACTCAGTTCGTGACTCACTCCGTTGTCATGGCACAGGGGTCAGCAACCAGTACCGCTACTAAAGAGCCCGACGCGCACTGACCTGGGCGATGACACCTTGAAATGGCTTTGAACTGCCGAAATGCATCTCAGTAGTTCTCACGAGTGCTCAATGGTGCCCAACGTACGACGGCCCAGATACGGCCTGACCTTGGTGGTGCTGACGATCGGGCGGCCGCATCGGCGAGGCGACGGAGGGGGATCCCGCGAGTAACAGATTGGAGGCAGATGCCTGATCGGACGGCGCGAGGTAGGGGGATCTTGGATTCGCTAGGTGGTGTCCGGTTGTGCTGGTGTGCTGTTTGGTTGTGGAGGCTTGGTGGGAACCGGTCACGGTCTAGTGCAGCTGGTGCACTGACGTTCAGGCCCCCGGGGGACATGGATGACATGCCAGCCGTCGGTTATCGAGAGGTCTCTTCGCGGCGTGGCCGTGGGAGGTGCTATACACTGGGGTTCGGGGATATGTTTAACGATGCGCTGGCGGTGTGGGGATGATCGGTCGGCATAGCGATGTCTTGCTGCACCCGTCGGTGGAGCGTCGGGTGATTCGGGTGCGGCGGCATTGGGCGGTTTTGTTGGTTGCGCTGTTGCAGACGGTCGGGATCCTGATTGTGGTGTTGGTGTTGTCGTTGCTGGTGGGCAGGGTGGCCGACTTGTGGTTGGTGCAGTCGTTGCTGTGGTATATCGCGGTGGCGGCGTTGGTGCGGTTGGCGTGGAAGGTGTTGGACTGGTGGCATGAGCTTCTTGTTGTCACTGATAAACGTTTTATGCTTACCAGTGGTGTCATTCAGACTAAAAACTCCATGATGCCGATCACCAAGGTGACCGATATGAGTTTTATGCGCCCATTTTTCGGGCAGATACTCGGATACGGTACCCTGAGAGTAGAGTCGGCTGGGCAAAAGCAGGATCTGGAAAGAATCGATTATCTACCCATGCCAGAGGAAGTCTTTCTGGCGATCTCTGAACTGATCTTTGGTGACAAGAAGCAACCACGTTCCCATATGTTAGAGCCACCGCGGGTTTCTCGCCGCGGTCGCTGGAGGATGAGGCGGGGAGCCGGTCAGCTGCGGCCCCCTCCGATACAGCCCTGAGGCGGAACCTGTCCGCGGTTGTCTAGGCGCGGGTCGATCAGTGACGAGTTACGCCGGACAGGCTTGCAAGTGTGCCTATGTCGAGCGGCCAATGGGAGCGGACTGTAAATCCGTCGGCGTACGCTTTCCAAGGTCCGAATCCTTGACCCGCCACGCAGCACAAACGGCCCGCGACCTGCATCGGCGAGATCGTGGGCCGATCTTCGTTGCGCCCGGCGCTGTCCGGTCGTGTCCGGCTGTTCACGGCTGTTCGCGCCCTAATACGCGCCCCAGCGCCAGCTTGGGCTGCCGAAGGTCCGAGCCTCGCGCTTGTCGACCCGCTACGCGCTTGTTTTCAGGTCAGGAGCGTCCTGGGAGGTTGATCGGCGCGGGGAGGGCGTAGGCGATGATGTTGTCGGCGTATTGGTGGGTTGTGCGGTTGAATGCGCCTCCGCAGGTGATGATGATCAGACGGGGTGGCCCGGTGGAGGTGAAGATCTCGGCTGGAAGGTTGACTTTGGGGTAGCTGCGCAAAGCAATGATCATGTAGTGCCACGACCCGTGGTTGGTGCTGAGCACTACGGGATCACCGGGGCGGAGCTGGCGTAACGAAAACAATGCGCCGGGGCCGTGGGCTGCGGTGTCGACGTGGCCGTCGATCACGATGGTGCCTTGTTGGCTGCCTGGGCGTGCGGCCCCTTGCCACCAGCCGAGCACATGGGGGTCGTCGGGAACGGTCAGGTTCCCTCCAGGTTGTAGCCCTACCGGCACGATGGGTGCGTCGACTTGCAGGGAAGGCAGCGCCAGATGTCGCGGGATCGGCCCAGTCAGTGCGGGTGGCCCGAGCACAACCGGGGTTTCGGGTCGAGGTTGGGGCTGCCTGGTCAAGTCGGCGTTGGCTGGCGTCTGGACCGCTGGAACGGTGCCGATCTGTGGCGTTGCGGGGACACTGATTACTGTTTCGATACCGGCCGTGGCGAGCAGCCCCAGGCCGACGGTGAACCCCACGCCGGGCAACGCTTGTCGCATCCAGGTCGTTACTCGCCGTGGCTGGCGTGGTGTAGTCACTCTGGCCGGCGCCTAGCGATCAGCGCCGCCCCGGATATCGAGACCAGCAGGGCACCGCCTCCGGCCAGGGCAGCGATCAGCTCTGGCGGCATATCCGAGTTGGCTGCTTGTCCTCCCGAGCCGGCGTTGACTCCGCTGGGCGGATTGGCGCCACCCGGCGTCCCAGCATTACTCGGAGGGTTGGCGCTGGGTGACGGGCTGGTGCTGGCGGAGGGATTGGCGCTGAGCTGCTGGACTATCTGCAGGTGCTTTTGGGCGCCGGGCAAATACGACTTCGCGAAGTCGATCACCTGCGGATTGCTGCCCGATTGGATCTCTTGCTGGGTTTGGTTGATCGAAGTCTGATGCCCCTGAATCATGGCCTGCAGGTAGGCCTGGTCAAAGTCCGTGCCGGAGGTAGCGTTGAGCTGTTGGGCCAGCTGCTGCTGCGTGGCATCCGGCGAGTTGGGCAGCGTCACGTGCAGGTTGCGTGCCAGATCCTGCAGCTTCGACAACACTTGTTGGTGATCTGATGCGATGGTTTGTGCGGCCTGGCGAATGGGGGCGGTGGTTGCGCGCTGCTCAGCCAGCTGGCCGACCGTGATCTCAGCTAGGTCGGTTTGCGCGTTTTGGGTTATGAATGTCTGGTCCTGCTGCGACAGTTGGCCCCCACCCGGCTGTGCCGCAGCAATCCCGACGCCCGTGGTGGCCAGCACCGCTGAGCCCAGCAGGCTCACGGTCGCCATTTTGACCTTCATGGTTTCTCCTTCACCTCATCGGGAAAAGGTCCGATCCCCCGCTGCACCAGGCCAGTGCTACCCCTTTCCGGAAAACCAGAAACGGTGCTGCACCCCATTAGGGGAAAGATTTACCTACTTCAAAGAGCGGGTGACAGGAAGCCCACCCGCGTAGCCAGCTCGGAAGACTGTGCCCCACGCGTGGTGAGAGGTCTCAATCGCTAAGCCAGTCACGGTGCCCCATTGCTTACCGTGGGTTACCGAAAGTGATAGCAGCTAACAGCACATCGCATATGGGCTGATCGTGAGCTTGGAACTACATGACATGCGCAGGACACAGCCGTTGAACAGCGGTTTCGACTGGCCGTGAATAGCTGTGAAAGACCGTGAGTGTCTTCCCTGTAGGGCACGCAGAGGGCACGGCACCTCTTGTCCTTCGTTGCCGAGTCCGCCCCTGCTCCTGCCCCGTTCCCTGGTCCTGGCCGCGGTGCTCGTCGTGGTGACGGGGGCAAGGGTGGCGCCGATGGCGCCATCGCATGCGACGCCAAAGGCGCCCTTGCGGCCGGCATCACGACGTGGATACTTAAGGGGCCGAGGGAATGTGGCTGCTAGCCATTTGATTTGTAGTTGGAAGCAACGGCCTTTCGCGATGTGCAATTTGCCGGTGGGCGTGCTTATCTTGGAGTTCACGTCCAGGGGTTCTATGGTTGTCCGTAGCCGTTGATGTACCAACTGATGTAGATCAGGGGGCTCTTCAGTCGTGGCTTCGGCTGGTCGTCTGTCTGCTGTAAACATCTGATGCGGCGTCAGGTGTTTCTCGACTTTCCCGCAGGGCCAATAGGTGGGCGTTGGGGAGGTGGAGTGGCTGGGATGGTGTGGGTGTCCTACGCTGGCTGATCATGGTCAGTCTGGATTAGGCGGGCGGGTATGGCGGGCGCTGATGAGCGGTTGCGTCGGCTCAAGTGGGTGACCGAGGCGGCGCTGGCGCATCTGAGCATTGCGGATCTGTTGGCTGCGCTGCTGGAGCGGGTGCAGTCGCTACTGGAGGTCGATACCGTCGCGGTGTTGTTGCTGGATGCTGCTGCTGAGCAGCTGGTGGCGACAGCGGCGAGAGGAATCGAGGCGGAGGTTCGTCAAGGGGTTCGGATTCCGCTGGGCCGGGGTTTTGCCGGTCGCGTCGCGGCGGAGAAGAAACCGGTGATCCTGCCGCAGGTTGATCACACCACGGTGCTGAATCCGATTTTGTGGGAGCACGGGATTCGCTCGCTGCTGGGGGTACCGCTGCTGGCCAGCGGCAGCGTGATCGGTGTGCTGCATGTGGGCACCCTCGGTGCCCGCCAGTTCACCGCGGACGATGCCCAGTTGCTGGAGATTGTAGCCGATCGGGTGGCGTCGGCGATCCAATCTCGCCAGGCCCAGGCACAACAAGCCGCAGCCGGGCTGCTGCAGCGCAGTCTGCTGCCCGCGCGGTTGCCGGTGGTGCCTGGTCTGGAGATGGCCGCTCGTTATGTGCCAGCCGAGCGTGGCGGGGTGAGCGGCGACTGGTATGACGTGTTCGTCCTTCCCTCTGGTGGATTGTGTGTCGTGGTAGGCGATGTGGTGGGCCGCGGGTTCGCCGCCGCGGAGGAGATGGGTCAGCTGCGCAGCACGCTGCGCGCCCACGCATTTTTCAGCAGTGATCCCGCCGAGGCCCTCACCAGGCTCAACCAGCAGGTCCAGCACTTTGACCGACCACGGATGATGGCTACGGCGCAGTTAGCCATGCTGGAGCCCTCGTTTGAGCGCCTACATCTGTCGTCAGCGGGCCATCTTCCGCCGGTCCTGGCCCTTGCTGGTGAGCATGCGAGCCTCGTTGATGTGCGCAATGATCCTCCGGTGGGGGTGTCCAATGGGCGGCCACGCCGCTCGACGACGATTGCCGTACCGGAAGGTGCGTTGTTGTGTTTTTATACCGATGGGTTGGTGGAGCGGCGCGCGATTCCGCTGGATGTTGGTCTTAAAGACTTATGCGCGGCGGTGGTGGCTGGCCCGGTGGAGTCGGTGTGTACTCGCATCATGGGCCGGCTCGTTGGCGACAACCCACCTGCTGATGATATTGCGGTGCTGGTGTTGCGTCGTAAACCGCTCGATGAGATCGGGACGTTGGAGGTAGCTCCGCCGGCGCAGCTGGTCGAAGAAGGCCCTCGATGACCGTGGCGGCGGAGGTGAGTGCTGATAACGGATCGGTTTGCATCCGCCTGAGTGGTGAGATCGATCGGGCAAAATGTTTTTGCTGTGGAAGAGCAGATCCGCGCGGCGGTCTCTGGTCAGCGCACGGTGGTGTCGGTGGACCTGGCCGATGTCAGCTACATCGATAGCACCGGGAAACGGTTACTGTTTGATTTGGCGTTGCTTTTGCAGGAATCGCATATCGTACTGGAGGTTATTGTTCCTTTTGACTCTCCCATCCGTCGGTTAATTGAACTGTCGGGACTCCAGTCGATTGCCGCAGTGATACTCGTGCACCGTGCAGAAAGCAGCCGGGTTGGGCCAGTGGAGTTGGTGTTGCCTGCGCAGCCGTGGGCGCTTAAGAATATTCGTCATACCCTGCGCCGCTGGCTGTCAGGAGTCGGCGCAAGCCCGCGTGTCGTTGATGATGTGCTGATTGCTGTCGGTGAGGCGTGCACCAACGTCGTGGACCATGCCTATGGAACCGAGGGTGGCACGGTGAACGTACATGTGGAGTTTCAGGGGCCGGACGTGGTGGCGACCATCGCAGATACGGGTCAATGGGGAAAACCGGCGGTGGGAAATCGAGGACGGGGAACGCTGTTTATGCGCCATTGTTCCGATGATCTGCGGATCGATCATGGTCCTACTGGTACGACGGTGGTCATCCGTCGGCACTTGATCGAGGAGGGAACGTAATGACCATCGCCACCGTGGAGGCCAGCGCTGACCACGGGGCGGTTTGCATCCGCCTGTGCGGAGAGATTGATCTTGGAAACGTCTCCACTGTTGAGGAGCAGATTTACGCAGCAGTGTCCGGCCGGCCGATAGTGGTGTTGGTGGTGTCGGTGGTGTCGGTGGACCTGACCAACCTTACCTACATAGACAGTGTGGGAACACGGTTGCTTTTCGATCTGGCCTCCCACTTGCGGAGATTGCGCATTGCGCTGAAGCTTATCGCGCCTTTTGAATCACCTGCTCGTCGATTGATTCAGTTTTCGGGACTCGACTTTCTTCACGCTAACCGCCGGTGTCGCAAACGCCGCCACTGGTACTATCACAGTTACACAGCAGGACTCAAATAATCGTATCATCTGCGTGCATAATTACGAAGCTCTTCCGACGGATCTAACGCGAATCATTCTCGAGTACCTTTGCGCTAGCAACGTCACTACGGCTTCGGTCGCCACCACTGTATTTCCAGATATTACTGTCGATAGTAGTGGTTTTACGCTAACATTCTTTGGATCCGAGTACTTTCCTATGACACCTAGCGGTCTCGACCTCACGGTGCCTGGCAGTCTGCCGTAGACGGCATCGTCATGTCAGCGATAATCTGAGGATCATTCGACCCCATTAACGCAGTCCTCTCGTTCAGCAGCAGGACCCTCGCCAAGGTGTATCAACCAGTCGTGAGCGAACTGGACGCCCGGCTGACGCGACTGACTGGCTCGGCGAGTTGATGGTGGTGGTTTGACCAGGGTCGCGGCCTGGCAGCGATGAGTAGAACTATTGGGCGTCCCGGCTCTGGGTGGGTATAGCCGCGAGCACCGTTGATCTTGCGGCGGAAGCGAAACGGAAGCGCAAGCAACGCCACTGGTCCGCGTTCAACCCTGTACAACCGTCATTGAGCCTCATGGCAACCAGCAACAACAGCATTCAACCGTGTTGACCAGTAGAACTGATCCGGATTCACATTGAAGAGATCAATTCTTATCGCGTAGCTTGCTGGACAATGTTATCGGCTACCTCGCCAGGGGATCGTTGCGCAACTTCGCCATTTTTTGCGCCAGTCCGCTTTGAGCGTCGCGCAAGAACAACAGCCTTGGCTACTCCTTTTTTGGTGTCATCCCGTTTATTTAAGGTTGTATTGGAGCTACTGTCCAAAAGCTGCTGTACGACAGCTTTGTACGCCTGATCCCTATTCGACTTCGCCATTGCGCCGATGATCCGTTCAGCCGACAGCAAGTAGTTATTGAGCAATGGTTGATTGAAGTATTGATTCAACTGTTCGATCGATCGATTGTATACATGGATGTAGGTCCCTGTAGGGCTCGAATACAGGATTCTGGGCTTGACCTGCTGGTTCACCGGCCTGTTTCGATCATGCTGCGATCTGGTACTCGCTGGTGAGTCCGTCCAGGATCGGTCTGCGACGCACCTCGTAGTCGGCGAGGTTGATCACGGGTGGGGGCAAGGTGTCGGCCTGGGTAGGTGCGAGTTGCGCCAGCGTCCGGTGCGGACGCGCGGTGTTGAAGTGATCTAAGTAGCTGGTGAGGATCCGGCTCAGGTGGCGTTCGTTGACGACCAGGACCCTGTCAAGCAGCTCACGGCGCAAAGTGCCGATCATGCGTTCGCAAACCGCGTTCGCCCGGGGCGCTGCGGGTGGAGTGATCAAAATCCGGACGCCGTCCGCAGCAAAGACCGCATCGAACCCTAGGGTGAACC
>Ga0213881_10000721_pt1 | contig 18601 bp, 17 predicted proteins | sample BarmaccoBMER_R08_FD_160104 | JGI IMG/M metagenome (GOLD analysis project Ga0213881, IMG submission 160104) | Barbacenia macrantha exposed rock microbial communities from rupestrian grasslands, the National Park of Serra do Cipo, Brazil - ER_R08 ... | reverse complement strand
GCAACAGTCAAAGCGCTCGAAATCATCATAATTGTAACCTTGAAAATTCAAAGTGACTCTTTTCCTTTTTTTTAAGTTTTTCCAAGAAAAAGCAGGGACATAAACATCTTGCTCTTCCATAAATGTATAAGTGAAATGATATACATCTATAGCAGGATACTTTGTTTCGAGTTGGCGTTTCTTTGAATCAAACTGATAGGTTCCTCCGGAGTCAGAGGAAAAATATAAACTTTCTGTTAATTCACCAAACTCATACAATTTGTAACCAATATTACCACCTGTATCACTAATCTGATACTCGATAGCTTTAGTTTGCAATAAACTTGAAAGTAACTTGATTTCGTCTTCACCTCCAAGAGGGAGTGTACCGGGTAAAAAATTAAGTTCGTGGATCGCATTCCAGGAGTGTCCTCGAAACTGAAAGATAGCAAAACTCTGTCCTGATATTTCAATTTCGCGTCCATAAGCATCGCGCTCCCAATCTACTACTTGTCTGATTTGGCTAAAGGCTGCTTCTACTTGTTCAATGGGAGCGTGACAAAAAATTAAATAGTCATTGAGATCAATGTGTTCTATCCCACGGCGTTGCTCCAAAGGAGGCTCTGATGTATTTTCAAAGATTGACGTTAGTTGCTCTCTTGATTCATACACCACTCCTATATCATCTTCAAGGGGTAAGAGAACATTTCCGTTAGGAAGCTGGTAAACAGGGCGGCGAACTTTTTGAGAAAGCTCAGTGTCTTTAGTGCAGCCAGAACTTGCTAGAAGAGCCTGTGCATGCTCCCAGGAAATGTGATGTGCCCTGCAGGACTTGGATATCTTATTCATTTAGTCCTCCAAACAAGTGACGAGATCCCAGATTAAGTCGCAAAATGTATCTAATAAGTCTATCGATAGCTAAGTTTATTGCTGTCACCTAATAAGACTAATTACTAGATTTATCCTTATAGTCTATTACCGTTTCCGTTCTGACTTTGCAACAGTTGCTGCAAAATAGCTAAGGTAGCATTGATGCCAGCTATAGCAGTATCAGTTTGCTCCAAACGTTCTTGAAAGTTGACCCGATCTTCCTCTACGATTTCTCGTAGTTCATCAACTGCTCTAAGGGTTCTGCCAGCAGCCTCAGAAAGCGTGTTTCTGACTTCTGCTATGGCGCTTGAATTAGCGGCAATTGCTTGAGCATTGGAGTCTACTCGCTGTCCTAATAATTCAATGATTCTGGTATTTATTTCTTGTTGTTGAGAAATTGTCTCCTGTCTCTGACCAATTCCTTCAATCAATCTTTCAATTCTATCTAAACGATCGTTACTATTGTTAACCATTGTTCTTGAAATAATCCATCATCTTGAATACAATTTTCCTGCTTATGCAGAGCTTGAATAAACAACCAATACTGAGTCTAGATTAGAATGTGTGATTGATAGGTTACAATTAATTATTCTCGCCTTCAATCTACTTCATTAGATAAGCAGCGAACGAGCAAAAAGCTAGCTTCAACTCAAGCTCCCAAACTCCCGAATACTATTGGGGAGTTTGGCTCAAAGCCTCTACTTTGCCTTGGTGTCCAGTCCGTCCTAGCATCATGAGTAGCTTATCTACATGAAATTGACCAATTTCCCCATTCATCAAATTGCTAATGCGCAGCTGAGTTTCCTCGAAGAAAGCTGCTGCCTGTGCCTGTGTCTAGCCTTGCTCCTGAATGTATCGCCTCAAATCCAACATTAATTCGGCTCGAATTTTGAGATCGGCAGCTTCCTCAGTATTAAACCCCAAGTTTTCAAATATATTGTCATTGCCTCGGTTAACTGCAACTAACTCATCTTCATTCATCACTCTGCCTCTTTTGCTCTTGTAGATATTGAAGCAACTGCAGAGCTACCCGGCGTTATGGTAACTTTTTGCCTCATGCCCGGATTTAGCTTTGTGAAGAATTATTCATTTGCTGCTGAAGTTGCTGCACTTCTTCAACCGATAAACCTGTTCCACGCGCAACTATTTCAATAGATAATCCTTCTCTTAGAAAGTTAAGAGCAATCTCTCGCTGCTTTTTTACCTCTCCCTCCATCAAAATCGAACGATAAACCGTGGATTCTTGCATAATGTCTCTCCGTAATAGACGATAAATAACCTCATCTCTTAATCTTAGCCCAGCTAGAATTGCAGAGGCAGCAGTTAGATTCGCTTGCGTCGTTGGGTCTGAAATTTGATTGACCGCTTGAGCTGCTTGACGCAGTGTTGCTTCTGGGTCATTTGTTTGACCGAGAGCAGCAAACGGAATTAGTCCGGGATACTGCAAAAAGAGGTTGTCCGGTTGCTCCCACAAGCGAATCACGTCAAAGTCATGGCGAGTGCGCTCCAATATAAAGCTGGTTTGCTGAACGAGATCCGATCTAGTCTGCTTCAAGTAAATCACGACTTGCCGCATCGCCTTGTTACGATACCGCCTGTACACTCGTGCACGATAATCAAACATGCGAAACGGAATTTCCGGGTCAGGACGGGTTTGGAATTCCAAGTGCAAAACAGATTCATTCGACTGAAGCAGAATCAGGGCATCGGCACGAATCGGTTCAAGGGAGAGTTCAGAGGGTTTTATCTCTGTTAAAGTGATGGACTCTCCAAGCAACCAACTAGCAAAGTCGGCGGAGAAGTGTTCAGCAAGAAATCGGCAGGTATCGTCATACATATACAACCAACATCCTGAGTATCTATCAGGATACTCGGATAACAGGTCACAACTGCTCGTTCTCGCGTTCAACCTGCTTCAATAGATAGGTCGTCCTTGGGTTTCTGCGATCTGTGCTTCGGACTCGTGCTACTATTTGAGGCAATGAGCGAACGGCGCAGCTTGTCCCATCCTCTCAGGTCCCGATGAATCAACCAATCATCAGGCCTGAGATACTCAGTCTGTCTTCTAGATACGATGGCATTCCATGGTTCTAGAAAATCATAAATTCCGTACCTGCCTCAAACCATTCCTTTTCGATCTCATCCCAACTATTATTAATATCAAATTGAGTCAACATCTCATCAGTAGCTGCCTGGGTCATTGTATCAGTCTCTTGCTCAACCTTAGTCTGCCAAGGCCGAAGTTTAGCAAAGTCTTGCGCTTGTCCCCTACTTGTTCCAACGTATGTTTTATTAATACTAGAGCTAAGCATTAGAAATACTGTTTATCCTTCTTGTAGTTGTTATAGTCTAAGTATGATATGGCAGAACCTATATTTAAGTCATTCATTAGACTTAATTTGTTACTTAATATAATGGTTGCGAAAATTAAAAATTCTATCCAACGGCGTAGGAGAAGTGCCGACTATAGAAAGTGTGTCCTTGGAATCAGCAATTTATTATATAACTAAATAACTAAATTTTTATATAGAAATAAAGTGAACTTGTTGCCCTTCATCATAAACTTGACATTGCTTCTTAAAATCAAAAATACAAGCATATCAGCATTCAGGAGCCATACAAGAGAATAAGTTTTTTCTCAATAAGCTTCCTTTCGAGAAGGAATAAGCCTTTTCCTTACTCATATACATAAGTAATATTGCTTATTAAAATTTCTAATACGAATCTGAAGCATCTTAAATTTTTTTTTGTAAAGTTATTACGCGAATAGTGAGATAATGTTGCTCGTACTTAAGCTCCTCTCCAGCTAAGCGACTCTACTACGGAGCTGGTAACTTCTTTGTCCTACAACCTGGCCCTTGTATCCATTGATCAATCCTTCCTCCACTAAACTAATTCTCCGTTGCCAAAGTGGAACGAGTCTTAAGCAAAAAATCAAATTTCAATCTCAGGGATAAAAGCCTAGACGATTTCTAGCACAGTCTGAACATTATGCAGTGAGGAGTATGATTCACCTTTTCCATCAGCATTTTCAAATAGTACTAGCGAACACACCCAAGTTGCAGCAGGAAGTTTTCAAGCTCCGCTACAGAGTTTTCTGTCAGGAGCTGGAATCTGAGCCAAAAAGCAACCACTTAGACGGTATGGAGCAGGATATCTATGACCAACATTCAGTTCATTGCTTGCTCCTGCATCGTGCTAGCCAGCAGTATGCTGGATGTGTTCGCCTGATTCTAGCCGAGCCTTTTTTTCCCGCTTCGTTGCCGTTTGCACCGCTTTGCCGTTATCCCTCGTCAACTGGTCACTCATCACCATCTTGTTTGGGTGAACTCTCACGTTTGACAGTTGCAGCTGAGTTTCGGCAACGCTTAAGCTACAAAACCAAAACAGAACGTAGCATTGAGGACTGTAACTCAGCGAGAGTGGAGGAGAGAGCCTACCCACTGATTGTACCGGGACTATACATGGCAGCAATCAGCATAGCTCTAGAGCTGGATTTAGATGCGATTTATGCTCTAATGCCACCTCAACTAGCAACCTACCTACAAAAGTTTGGCATGAAATTGGGACAAGTAGAGGAACGGGAGGAGATTGGCTGTCAAAGGAGGCTATTTGAGATTTCCCGTGAGGCAATACTTAGCAGCATCAATGCCAGTACATATGAAGTCTTCCAACAGCTAAGCAGCGATATCAGGAAGTCTTGGTCCCAGTCTCAAGCAGAGACAAATTTGAGTCAAGTTAAATTCCACCTACATCCTGAATGGGCAGAGTGGAATGCCGCGACTGAAGCGACAGGAAGTAAGAGAAGCCAGATCTGCCGCCACAATCTTTTCCAGTTGAGCAAGAGAGCGCACTTGTCTTTGATCGAGCAGGCTGGGACTTAACCCTATTCAGGCACCTTGAGTCTAGTTGCAATGGTCAATGCCTAAACAGCGCCATGACAAGCTCGAACAGAATTAATAGGACAATCGTCCCTTCCATCGCCGTAGCTCGTTCGGTGTCAGCCTCATCGTGGAGCATGCTATAAGTCTGGCGCAGGAGTGCTAGCTTATGTTCAACCCCAGCACGCCACACCTCAACCCGTAACACACTAAGCATGGCACTGTATAGTCGGTTCCAGTAGACATCGTCGGTAACCTTGAGAGCGTTATCGACTCGCTCTGTCACCTCAGTAATTTCAGCAACTAGGCGCTGGACATCGTGGAGCAACCGACTGTAACGACGTAAGAGCGGCAGCGTGAAGCGGCGCTGTTCTCTTGGTATCTGCCGATACATACGCGGCAACTCAGCGTCAAGATCAGCGTCGTAGGAGCGCATGAGTAGGAGTTCGACGTTGGCGAATTCAATCAGATCGACGGCAGTTGCAGCGGCTAGCGGATCGGGCTCGATCAACAACGCCCCATTCCAGCTCAATAGTGCTAAGTCATCTGGGTAGTAGCTCATGCTAGATATCAGACTGGAGGCGCTCTGGCTTAGCGATCGCTGTTCTCCTAACAAGGCTGCCCAAACTAATGGGTGTTCAGCTAAGGTGGCAACGGCGATGTTATCAACCAGATGTTTAACGACGAGGATGCTATAGTCTTCAACAATCGCCGCTCGATGTGGTTGTGCCAGTGCTGGTTGCAGAAGTCGTTCGAGTTCCTCTAGAGCTTTTTGAAAGCGATTCTGCATGAGTTCTGGCAGCTCTTGTGCAATTTGCAGTAAGTCGGCAACCTTGCTCCAACCAACTGGTTGCGGCAGCGATAGCTCCATAGCCAGCGCCACAGCTCCCAAGTCGTAGATGCTAGCTCTGAGAGTGCCAGTCAGAGAGAACCCATCTAGGACGAACGTTACTGTGTCGAGGTTGACCCGAACTGGTGGCTGAGCAATTTGAATGCTTTCTGATTGTCGCACTCGCACAGGTGGTGTATGCCGTGCTGTTGGCTTTGCTAGACAAGTCTGCGCTTTGTCCAAATCGATCTCATTGCTAATGTCGTAAAGCTGATACAGCGTCAGCGTACCCAACTGGATGTCGGGCAGAGGGGCATCAACCAAGCAGTTAGTAAATGCCATGGCGAGTAAGGAAGTCTGAATCTAGATGTCCTATCATGACAAAAACTTAGCCTGCGATGCTACCGCTCTCTATTCTGCTAATCTTTCAATTTCTCTAGCGCGATCGCCACTACAGATTCCATAGGAGCTAACGACTCTATCTCCTCAATAGACAACCTCCCTCCAAAAACTTCGACGGATGCTTTGATGACTGCTTGTGCATAGGCAGACTCGATCGCCTCCTTCAGATCCTCGGCGTCCAGATAAGTCCCCTTGCTCTTGCGTCTTTGATTGAGGGCATGAATTTCTAGTACCAAGGTTGAACCTAATGGTGGTGATGCTCGTGGTGATGATGCCCATTATGTTCAGCCATCTGCGGATTAACTGCAATTGCCTCCTCTGATAACAGCGCTGCAATTTGGGGATTTGCCCACTGAGCCGCCATCTTTAAGAAATCAGGATGGTCATTAACGCAGGGCATCTGGACATAGCTCACTTGCGGATGTCGATGTTGCAAGGCATGAATAATGTGATGCACATCCAACAGAGTTTCATGATTCTCAGTTGCAAAGCCAATCGGCATCAATACCACTGCCTTTGCACCCAGTTCAATCAAATTCTTGGCTGCTAACTCAACGTTAGGCTGCGTCCACTCAATTAGAGGCGTGTCGTGATTCAGCCAACCAATCGAAATCAAAGGATAGCGGTGAATCAACTGTTCCCGCACCCGCTCATACAGTTCCTGACTTTCTACAATTCCAGAAGTGAACCCTTTTGCCTTGTGAGGACAACCGTGGTTCATCAGCACAATCCCAATTTGCGAGGGCAGGTGTGTTGCGGCTAAATCGGTGGCAATCTTTTCCTCGACCATGCGAGCGAGTAGCTCAATGTAGTCAATTTCGTTATAGAAAGAAGGAATATAGCGCTGCCCCTTCACCCAATGTTCTGTCCCCTCAACCAGCCGAGCAAGAGCTTTGTTAACTTGCTCAACGGCAATACCACTCGTAAAGATGGAATCAACAACCAACAGAGGGTAAATCAGCAGTTTATCAAAACCCTGAGCCTTGATTTCGGTCAAAACCTGTTCGGGTAAGAATGGGGCACAGAAGTTGAAGGCTTTAAAAACTTGGACGCGATCACCCCAAGTGTCTTGTAAATGTTTTTCTATCCCAGCCCGCTGCTGTTCAAAAATCGCATTGTGAGGCGAAATGAAAGACCCGTGCTTATGCCCCCACTCATGTCGATCAAACAGCGCTAAAATCTTTGCCAGTGGTGGATAAATCCAGGTCGGCACTGGAGCAAACTTGGCAGTGAGTAAATTTAAAGCCTGTTCGTTATAGTTAGCGAAATCCTCGTAGCTCTCGACCTCACCATAGCCCATAAGCAAGACAGCGACTCGATCCTTGCCTGTTAAATGCTCTGGTGCGCGTTGCTGTTTTTCTGGAGTGGCAACCAATGTACTCTCCTCTATTACATATACTTCTTACAAGTCCAGTCAAGCTATCTGTCCCTTCAGGTTTGCTTAACTAAACCGGATTGCAAAACACATCTACTAGATCTCATACTAACATCCCCTACTGGGGGATAGGATAGGGCAATAATCAATAAAAGTTATATGAGTATTGTGATTTGTCCGGGAATCCACAACCCAGAGTTCACCCAAGGATTTTTGTCAGGGCTAGAGAGCGAGGGCTATCGAGCAAGAAATCTACATATATTTCCAGCCCAAAACTACTCAGCCGTCTCAGCTTTTCATATCTTGCAATTTTTATCTGAAGATCGACAGGTTCCACATCACACACCACTCGTATTTATCAGCTTTAGTGCTGGTGTCGTTGGAGCAATTGGGGCGGCGTGGGGATGGCAACTCTTAGGAGGGCAAGTTAAGGCTTTTATTGCCTTAGATGGCTGGGGTGTACCGTTAACAGGTGACTTTCCCATCCATCGGCTCAGCCACGATAAGTTCACTTACTGGAGTTCAGCACTGCTAGGCAGTGGAGAAGAAAGCTTTTATGCCAAACCACCCGTATCACATCTAGATCTATGGCGATCTCCCGAAATTGTGCAGGGCGTTTGTATTTCCTCACCAACTGTACGCATGAGCGCCGCCAATTTTTTGGTTAGACTGTTGACGCGGTATTACCCCCCGCTGTCTTCTACCTAAGGGAGCTACCTTTTAAGGTAAAACAGAAGCTAGGCTGGACTGAATAACTCAGGAATATGTGAGATGTTGCCGACTGAACATGGCTCTTCCAATCAAGGGTTTAAGGCTCTACTAGGCAACAAACCCTTTTTAGCGCTGTGGAGTGGGCAAATAATGTCCCAAGTCGCAGATAAAGTTTTCTTTGTCTTGCTGATTGCGTTGCTGAGTGAATACCCACCCTTGCCGGGTTTCCAGAATTCCATGCGCTCGGCGCTCATGATTGCTTTTACGCTGCCAGCAATTCTCTTTGGTTCAGCAGCTGGCATTTTTGTCGATCGCTTTGGCAAAAAGCCCATTTTGGTTGGCTCCAATCTCATTCGCGCTTTCTTGATGTTGGCTATACCTGTGCTACCCAAGGAGTTCGCAATTCTTTTAATGATTGCGTTTGCGGTTTCAACCGTAACGCAATTTTTTGCCCCAGCAGAGCAAGCTGCCATTCCACTTTTGGTGCGGCACGAAAATTTGATGTCAGCCAATGCACTCTTCACCACAACGATGATGGGCGCTTTGATTATTGGTTTTGCTATAGGGGAGCCGCTGTTGAGTCTGGCGAGAGACTGGAACAAAGGCTATGGTCGAGAAATTTTGATTGGAGGGTTATACTTTTTGGCGGCGATCGCGATCCAATTGACAGCTTTTAGAAGAGAAATCCTTGAAACTCCCAAAATCACGACCGTTCGACCTTTGAGCGACCTGAAGGCAGGACTGAGCTATCTAAGGAAAAACCATCTGATCTGGAATGCTCTGGTACAACTGACTGTCTTATTCTCGGTGTTTGCCGCCTTAACAGTGCTAGCAATCGATCTAGCTGCAGATATTGGTCTCAAGCCGACTCAATTTGGCTTTCTGTTGGCTGCCTCTGGGGTGGGCATGGTGTTTGGCGCTGCAATTTTGGGACATTGGGGCGATCGCTGGGACAAAAAGCCCCTGTCTTTGATTGGGTTTTTGAGTGTTGGGCTGGTTTTAGGCTTGTTCAGCTTCACCAAAAACCTGCAGCTGGGTTTAACTCTTAGTGCCCTGCTAGGTTTAGGAGCCTCTCTGGTTGCCGTACCGATGCAGACTCTGATTCAGCAGCAAACACCAGAATCAATGCGTGGTAAAGTCTTCGGGTTTCAGAATAATGCCATCAATATTGCTCTGAGTTTACCGTTAGCAATTACTGGACCACTGACTGATGCTGTTAGCAAAGCAGTTGGCTCTGGAGCTATGGGGATGCGGCTCGTGCTTTTGGCTATGGGTGTTTTAGTCTCGATAGTAGGACTCTGGGCATGGCGCAACACCTGTCGAGTTTCCAGGATCTAAGAAGAGTGTTAGAGTAACCAATTTCTTGCTCAAAAGATGCCGATTGATGCCAAGATGGAACAAAGCATCTTTAGCAAAATGCATTCTTAAATACATAATATTCCCCTGTCCCTACTAGCAATTGTGTGAGGTCCCCCAGTGCGATCGCGTTCACAAATCTCCCCAGACACCCAAACTCCTGTATTCAAGCAAGAAGCATCTTTGCCACCGCAGGCAACAAGGCGTGTGACAGGTGCCTTTGCCCTCTTCGATAGCCTCAAACGCCACGGCGTTCAGCATATTTTTGGCTATCCAGGTGGGGCAATTCTCCCGATTTACGATGAGTTGCACCGGGTAGAAGCTGCTGGCGGCATCCAACACATCCTAGTTAGGCATGAACAAGGCGCTGCTCATGCTGCTGATGGCTATGCTCGTGCAACAGGTAAGGTGGGTGTTTGCTTTGCGACCTCTGGACCAGGAGCAACCAACTTAGTCACAGGAATTGCCACAGCACATATGGACTCGATTCCAATGGTTGTAGTGACGGGGCAGGTATCGCGTAAGGCAATTGGTACAGATGCCTTCCAAGAGACCGACATTTATGGCATCACGCTACCCATTACCAAACACTCTTATGTCGTGCGCGATCCCAGAGAAATGGCGCAGATAGTGGCAGAAGCATTCTATATTGCTAGTACTGGGCGTCCGGGACCAGTTTTAATTGATGTGCCTAGAGATGTAGGATTGGAGGAATTTGACTACACGCCAGTGGAGCCGAGAGCTGTTAAGTTAACGGGGTACCGTCCTACAGTGAAGGGAAATCCTCGTCAGATTGTCCAAGCGGTGCGGCTGATGCAGGAAGCACGGCGACCCCTACTGTATGTTGGTGGTGGGGCAATTTCAGCGGGTGCTCATGCAGAAACTCAGCAATTGGCAGAACTCTTCAATATTCCTGTTACGACAACATTGATGGGCAAAGGGGCGTTTGACGAGAACCACCCCCTAGCTCTAGGTATGTTAGGGATGCATGGCACAGCCTACGCTAACTTTGCCGTGAGCGAGTGCGACTTGTTGATTGCCGTAGGTGCTAGGTTTGATGACCGCGTGACTGGTAAGTTAGACGAATTTGCCTCTCGTGCTAAAGTCATCCACATAGATATTGACCCGGCTGAAGTCGGGAAAAACCGCACTCCAGAAGTGCCAATTGTGGGCGATGTTCGGCAAGTGTTACTTGACTTGTTGCATCGCTGTCAGTCAGCTAACGACTTAGTTGCTGAAAACCAAACACAAGATTGGCTAAACCGAATTAACCGTTGGCGACAAGACTATCCCCTCATCGTGCCGCATCATGCCGATAGCATATCGCCGCAAGAAGTCATTGTAGAGCTTAGTCATCAAGCCCCACAAGCTTACTACACGACCGATGTAGGTCAGCATCAAATGTGGGCAGCTCAATTCCTGAAAAATGGTCCCCGCCGCTGGATCTCTAGTGCTGGTTTGGGCACTATGGGCTATGGCTTGCCAGCTGCCATGGGTGTTAAGGTGGCAGTGCCACAGGAAGAAGTTATCTGTATCAGTGGTGATGCTAGTTTCCAGATGAATCTCCAGGAGTTGGGGACGCTGGCACAGTATGGTATTAACGTCAAGACAGTCATTATTAACAATGGCTGGCAGGGAATGGTACGTCAGTGGCAGCAAACATTTTTTGGAGAGCGCTACTCCTCCTCAAATATGCAAGCGGCAATGCCAGACTTTGAATTGCTAGCAAAGGCGTATGGCATTAAGGGGATGGTCATTCGCGAACGAGCTGAACTGTCCGAGGCGATCGCCGAAATGCTAGCTCATAATGGTCCTGTGCTTGTTGATGCCCATGTCACAAAGGACGAGAACTGCTACCCAATGGTGGCTCCTGGTAAGAGCAATGCTCAGATGCTTGGTTTACCGGAACGTTCCCAATTAGAAAAATCTCTAGAACTGCTCTACTGTAGCAGTTGCGGTGCGAAAAACACGAGTAACAACAACTTCTGTCCTGAATGCGGCACGAAGCTTTAATTTAGGATGAAAACTGTTGACTGGATTGTTGTGGGTGGCGGCATCACGGGTGCCGCACTCGCATACGAACTAGCCAAGAAAGGTTTTTCCGTCCTCCTATTAGAGCAACATGCCTCGCTTCAAGGTGCTAGCCGCTTTAGCTACGGCGGGCTTGCTTATTGGGCAGCTACAACGCCATTGACGCGGCAGATGTGTGCAGATGGCATCGACCGCTACCGCACCTTAGCAGCAGAGTTAGATGCTGATATTCAGTTGCGTGAATTGGACTTATTGCTGACAGTTGCAGCAAAAGATGACCTAGAAGCTGTTGCTGCTGCCTATGCTCACGTTGTTACCCCTCCCAAATTACTCAGCGTTGCTGATGCCTGTGTTCTTGAACCACTGCTCAATCCAGCAGCGATCGCTGGTGCCCTAACTGTTAAACATGGGCACATTCACCCTGAAAAAGCAACGCAAGGCTACACTCAAGCCTTTATCCGAGCTGGAGGGGCAATGCAATTAGCTCAAGTAGTAGGACTGTTGCGCGAGGGCAAGCAGATTCGGGGCGTCATCACTGCAACTGAGACATACTACAGTGCCAACGTAGTTATTTGTGCTGGCGGTATGAGCCGCCATTTCCTCAAATCTGCTGGTATACCCATTCGGCTGTATTTCACCCATGCTGAGATCGTTGAAACACCACCAGTTGCAGTGCAGCTAAGCACTCTCGTTATGCCAGCCCAAACGCAGCGGTTTCTTTTAGAAGCTGAATCTAGTACACCTAAATTCGAGCAATTATGGGATGAACCGGGTCATGAGCCAGTACCACCAATTCTAGATGCTGGCGCGATTCAATTCATAGATGGGAGTATACGAATAGGTCAACTGAGCCGCGTACTCACTAACCCTGATGCCAAAATCGACTCAATGCGCAGTGAAACCGCGCTGCGTACCAGCATTGGGCAAGTGTTGCCAACGTTGAGAAACTTACCAGGGACTTGGCATCACTGCTTAGTCGGATTTAGCCCTGATCGCCTACCCCTCATTGGCGCTATCCCAGACTTTGAGGGTATCCATGTTTTCTCTGGATTTAGTAATCCGCTAGCGATTATTCCACCCTTAGCACAGCGCTTCGCTAACTGGGCAACTGGTCAAGAAGACGAAATTATTGCTCAACTGTCACCTAACCGTGATTCACTCTCAAGTAAAACTGGCGATTGACCAGTCTTTTCGCAATTCTACGATTTGTCCAAAATCTGACTCATTATGGGTGAGTAAGTAAATAATCACAGTCATATGAATCTACGGCAAGTTAGAGCTATTGAGGAATTCTACCAAGATCTAGAGAATTGCTGATTCTACTTAATGAAAAACTCTGTACTTGAACCAAATTTCTAGATTTAAAATCAGAAGGTTTAACCTCTCACAACAAATTTACTGTAGATATACGTAGACATAGATTTAATTTCAATCAAATAATAAAATGAAATTATTTTGTTTGTGTAATGAAAACTAGTGAATGCACGCAAGACAACATAAGACTTTTCAGTGAGGATTAATATAACACCTGTAAAATCTATCTTGTTGTATATCTCCAGATGAACATAGCGACTACTGTTGGCTCTGTAGATGCAAAAATTCCTCCAATTAACGTACTTGAAAAAGTATTTATCTCTCGCAGTAGTGGTTGCCTGCAAGTATTAAGTGAACCAATTAATTGGTCGATTTACTTAAAAAATGGTAGTCTAATTTACGCCAGTCATTCAGTTGAGCCCTTTGATAGACTTGAACGACATCTGCGGTGCTTAAGCTATCAGGTTAAGAGTCTTACTAGTGAGGTAAGAACTCAAGTACGTTTAAACTTTGAAACTGAAATCTCCAATCAGCCAAACCAAAATCTTGATTACCAAGCAATTTGTTGGCTGGTTCAGCAACAACATCTTAGTTCTTCACAGGCAGAAATATTGGTAGAAAAATTGACAAAAGAGGTAATTGAGTTATTCCTCTTATTAAAGGAAGGAACTTGTGTATTTTATCCTGAAATCAAAAAGATGTCCACATTTTGTCAGTTTGATTTCTATTCGTTCGTAGATACCTGTAGAAAGCAGTTGCAAGATTGGCAAGCTTTAAATCCAGAAATTCAGTCACCTTATCAGATACCTTACTTGATAAGTCAATCTCAAATTCAGAGACTTCCATCTGAGCAAAAAAACAAGTTAAGCAGAATTTTGCAAGGATTTAGTTTCCGCCATCTTGCTGCAATCTTCGATCAAGATGCTCTTAAAGTCGCTCAAACCTTACACCCTTTGATATTGGAAGGAACAATTGGCTTACGTGAACCTCAATTCCCTTTCAATCTGCTACCAAGTTTTTATAGTAACCATCCCAGCTTGGGAACTCATCCAAGAGCTTATATACCAAGCAATGGCGCATCTAATGCAAATTTAGCTGATATACCGACTCTACACTCTCAACCAAAGTACACCATTGCTTGTGTTGATGACAGTGCAACAATTCTAAATGAAATTGACCGCTTTCTAGAAAATCGAAATTTCTCAGTTTTTACAATTACAGATTCAGTCAAGGCGTTAGTAGAAATTATTCGAATTAAACCTGACTTAATCTTGTTAGATGTAGGTATGCCAACGGTTGATGGCTACAAATTATGTCGTCTCATCAGAAATCACTCCCTGTTTAAGTCAACGCCTATTGTCATGGTTACAGGTAACACAGGTTTGATTGACCGAGCTAAAGCCAAGCTTACAGGTGCAACCGAGTACATGACAAAACCTTTTACGCAACCAGAGTTGCTCAAAATGGTTTTTAGATATTTGACCTAAGTATAAAGACGGAAATTGTAAAACACAGCTCGAAATTTCAGTGATTTCCTTCAGGAATAATTGAAATATTCAGCATAAATTTTTCTTAAGTACCAATTAACTTTTTAAGAGGAAACAGTCATGCGCACAGTTTTAGTTGTTGAAGATACCCCTTCCGAAATGGAGTTGATTAGTGGTTATTTGCGGGAAGTTGGTTATACAGTCATTAGCGCTATGGATGCAGCAGAAGCTATGAACAAGGCTGTACAACAAAAGCCTGACGCTGTTGTAACAGATGTTGTTATGCCAGGTAAGAATGGCTTTGAGCTATGCCGCAGTCTGAAGAAGAATCCAGCCACGCAAAAGTTACCGATTATTATTTGCACTTCTAAAAATCAGGAGCTAGATCGGTTGTGGGGTATGAAGCAAGGTGCTGATGTTTATGTCACCAAACCCTTTGGGCGCGATGAACTTGTTCGGGCTATTAAATCTGTTGTGGGCTAATCAATGAACATTCGAAGCCTTGCAGCATTGCCAACGTTATTTCAGAAAGAAAATACGTTACCCAGATCAAGTCAACAGCAGAGAGTAGGATACCTAAAATTACAGCTTGATGGACAGACAGCTGCTGTGCTATCGATGCCTCATGTACAAGAGGCAATAGTTGTACCAGTTGGGCGGATTACGCTAATGCCAAATATGCCTACCTGTATTCTCGGTTTGCTACACCAGCGTGGTCAAGTTATATGGGTAATCGATCTACCCAAGATGCTGGAATTACAAGCCTTGAATTTAGATGTCCAAGAGCTTTACAACATCATTATTGTTCGAGTAGGCAACATTCCGTTGGGATTAGCAGTTCAGGAAGTCAAAGGTGTTATGCGATCGCACTTCAGTACCATCCAATCTCCTGTTGGTGTTGTTGCACCAACTCTTGTTCCCTATCTCCAAGGCTGTATCTTACAACCCAAAGAAGTGCTGCTAGTTTTGGATGCCGAGGCGATAGTGCATTCACCGACTTTGCGTAATAACGAGCCTTTTCGTTAAAAAGGGGCTCAGCCCCTTTTTAACGTTAAGAGTTTATACCCTCCGACCTTATTCGTACTCTTTAGAGGAATTTAAATTTATGGCGCATACAAATCATACAAATGGAAAAGTAAAAAGTCCAGTTGTGGTAGTACCTGTCCAGTCACAAGCAAACGTCACAGATAATGATCTTGAAGATGACAATGTAGCAAGTCACAATAATAGCAATGATGCCTTACAAATTAACCTGAATGATGTCTTGAAAGAGGATGTGCGTGAGGCAAGTTTAGACAATGCAGCTACAAAGTCAAGTAGTAAGAATCCATGGCAAACCCTGAGCCTAAGAACTAAAGCTACCCTTTTAGCAATAGTCATTGGTGTAGTCCCTGTATTCGGCGTTGGAACCATTGCCTATTTTTCTGCCAGACATTCAATTGCAAAGCAAATTGCTGAGACAAAAACCTCCCGCGTCAACGGTTTGGCGGACAAGGTTAACCGCTTTATGTATGACCACTATAACGAGTTGCAGACGCTAGGACATGTACCCAGTTTCATAAATCCTAAACTGCGGGAGACAACTTCTAGCCAGGAAAAGCAACTATTTTTGAATCAGGTCGTAAAAACTTCCCTAATTTATGACAGTATTGCATTGATTGATACAAATGGTAGTGTGATTGCCCAAGCAGGGGAACTCTTACCCCCTAATTACAGTTTTAAGGGTATTGACTACTTTGAAGAGGTACTCAAGACGGGTCAGCCTGTCATCACTCAGCCACGAAAATCAAAAGTCACAAAAGCTCTGAGTTTCTTCATGTCTGTGCCCGTTAAAGACTCCGTTACAGGGAGAACCGTTGCTGTTTTACGGGCTCGCACACGGGGAAATGCTTTGAAAGAGTTGATTAAGTCTTATGGATCGGCAGGAGACAGTTACCATTTGATCTCTCCCACTGGGAAGATTTTTGCAGATTCTAATAACAACAGTCTAGATAAGAACGTTGCTGGAGTGTTTCCTAGCTTCTCTCAACTGCAATCAGTTGGAAAACCTAATGCTATGTTCGGAGTTGGAACAGATACCAATAAAGAGCAAGTCATAGCCTACGCGCCCACACAACACCTAGAAGGATTACCAGACCTCAAGTGGAGCGCAATTATGAATATTGACACTGCTACTGCATTTGCCGCTCAGCAGAGCTTCCTGCTGGCTATTACCCTGGGTTCTGCAGTAACTGCTCTGCTCGTAGGTACGATAGCAGCTTACCTGGCTCGACGGGCAACCCAACCAATTCTAGATGCTGCTGGTGTGGTGGAAAAGCTGGGGCAGGGAGAATTGGAGACACGCATTGCCGTGGCTGGGGAAGACGAACTGGCGACACTAGGATCGAACATTAACCAGATGGCTGAACAGATTCAGACACTGCTGGTAGAGCAAGAGCAAGCAGCCCAGCAGCAATTGTCAGCCCAGACTGAAATTGCTCGTCAGCAAACCGAGTTCGCTTTACAGCAGAAGCAACAAAATGAAGCTCTACAGCAAGAACTCTTACATCTGCTAAGCGGGGTAGAAGCAGCATCGAGTGGTGACTTAACTGTACGGGCAGAAATTAGTGCTGGTGAGATTGGGATCGTGGCAGACTTTTTTAACTCAATTGTTGAAAGTCTGCGAGATGTAGTGACTCAGGTGAAACAATCAACAACTCAGGTTAACGCCGCTCTGGGAGAAGATGAAGGAGCAATGCGCCAACTAGCTGATGAATCTATGAGGCAGGCTAAAGGGATTGAGCGTCTGCTAGATTCTGTCGAAGCTATGTCTCGCTCGATTCAGGAAGTGGCAGCTAATGCAAACCTTGCCGCGCAAGTTGCCCGTGTGGCATCATCAACAGCGCAGGCAGGGGGTGCAGCAATGGATGACACCGTGCAAAGCATTCTACATCTAAGAGAAACTGTTGCTGAAACGGCTAAAAAGGTGAAGCGGTTGGGTGAGTCGTCTCAGCAAATCTCTAAAGTGATTTCGTTGATTAATCAGATTGCCCTGCAAACGAACCTATTAGCTATCAATGCCAGTATTGAGGCAGCTAGAGCTGGTGAAGAAGGTCGGGGTTTTGCTGTCGTAGCTGAAGAAGTCGGCGAACTGGCGGCTCGCTCAGCAGCAGCAACTAAAGAAATTGAACAGATCGTAGAAAAAATTCAGCTAGAAACCAACGAAGTGGTATCTGCGATGGAGACGGGTACAGCACAGGTGGTGGAAGGAACGAATTTGGTAGCAAATGCCAAGAAGAGTCTAGAGCAGATAATGGATGTATCTAACCAGATTGACCAGTTGGTACAATCAATTTCTACTGCGACAGTCTCACAAGCTAGCACTTCACAAAGTATGACTCATCTCATGAAGGAGGTTGCCGAAGTCTCTGAGCGCACTTCAGAATTCTCTCGTCAGATTTCTAGTTCCCTACAACAAACTGTGGAGGTGGCACGACAGCTCCAAGGCTCTGTGGATACCTTCAAGGTTGAGGCGGCTTAAACTATGCCACAGTATAACGAGCGGGAAATTCAGCTCCAGTTTCTTGAGGAGGCTCAAGAATACCTGAAGGCAATCGAGTCAGGATTGCTCGGCTTGGGGAGTAGTGGTGTTGAAAACCAGCGCCTAGATGCTGTCTTACGCGCTGCCCATTCGATTAAAGGTGGGGCAGCAATGATGGGCTTTCAGGCGCTGAGTCAGATGGCTCATCGCCTGGAAGATTTCTTCAAGGTTCTACGAATAGGTAAACATGAAGCAGTTGACGCAGAGTTGGAGCAGATACTGCTCTTGGGAGTTGATCGCCTAGGACAGGCGATCACTCTCAATCGCCAAGGAGTTACAGTTGACGAAACATGGCTAGAGACATACGCTTATCCAGTCTTCGACGAACTCCACCAGCGCCTGGGCGATCCTCAACCAGAAGATGCTGCCGCCTTGTTATCTGAAGATGAAGGGCAAGACATTTGTGCTTTGCTGTTTGAGACAGAAGTTGAGGAGTGTTTGCAACGATTGGAATCCGTCATAGCAAGCCAAGACCAAAATTGCCTCCTAGAAGAATTCCAGATTGCTGCTCAAGAACTGAGTGGTTTGGGAGAGATGCTAGAGCTATCTGCTTGGAGCAGTCTTTGTCAATCGATTGAGCAACTTCTCGCGGCTGCACCAGCAGAGGCAGAAGCGATCGCAAAGCTTGCAGTCCAGACATGGCGACGCAGTCAAGCCTTAATTCTTATTGGTCAAGTTGAGTCTTTACCCACCCAGCTAGACTCACCAATGACTGCCGATAGGGCTATTAGTTATCAGGAAGATGATAGAGCGTTTCTCAGCTTAGTGAGGTACGATTAGAGGATA
>Ga0213881_10000719_pt1 | contig 18616 bp, 12 predicted proteins | sample BarmaccoBMER_R08_FD_160104 | JGI IMG/M metagenome (GOLD analysis project Ga0213881, IMG submission 160104) | Barbacenia macrantha exposed rock microbial communities from rupestrian grasslands, the National Park of Serra do Cipo, Brazil - ER_R08 ... | reverse complement strand
CCCGGTAGGCAAGCGCAACGAGCTCGTTGTCGAGGAAAGGGATACGCAGCGTGACTTGAGAGCGGCTGGCGGCGAAGGCTCCAAATAGATTCCAAGGCACGTTTTTAAACGCTGCGGCTGACACGGCGTTCGTCTCCGCTGCCGATCGTTCAGCCGCCGCTTGCGCAACCCTTTCGCGAAACTCGGGCGCGAAGAGCTGTGGTGACAGCCCTTGTGGTTTAAAAGTAGATATGCCGCGAAAAATTTCGCTGCCAACCAGTCCGGTCACCCGTATCGGCGCAAGCTGACGTGCGTGGTGGTTGAAGTAAACTTCGTGTGCGCCCGTGATACCTAATGCCCCTTCGGTGAAGTAAACACTGCGATCGGCTTGAGAGGCAAAATTCGTGAAAAAATCGTCCTTTAGTCGAATAAGGTAGTGTTGAATACCCAACTCGTCCGCAACGCGAGCAGCTATCCGGTCGTCGAGCGTAGTAGATTCAGCACCAGTGAACGTATATGCCTTGGGCTTACTGATCTCCTCCGGCAGACACGCTACAATCATTCGTGTATCCAATCCGCCAGTCAGTGAAATACCGAGCTTCTCTGGCTCAATCGAACTGAAATATCGGCGAGACACTTTCCCGAAAATCTCGCGGAAATGCTCATCAAACGATTCCACCGAAAGGAGCGGCTGTGATTCCCAGATTGTCTCGTCGAAATAGCGGGATTGCGTCACGACGCCCGCACTGCACCTAAAGAATGATCCACCCGGCAGCAGCCGAATGTCACGGAACAATGTGCACCAGTCTGTCGTGCAGCCAAAAGCAAAATACTGAGCAAGACCGGTACTATCAAACGCCCTCAGCTGCGGCAGCACCCGGAGCAACGCTTTAGCTTCAGTGGCAAAGTAGAATTCATCGCCATTTAAATGATAATAAATCCGCTCCGAGCCGTATCTGTCGTTAAAGACAAATGCTTCGTGTTGTTGATGGTCAATCAGTAATCCACTGAATAATCCGTTAAGCCGAGCAAAGCACTGTTCACCTTCCACGTGATACAGTTCGGGCACAGCAGCAAAGTCAGTGCGTTGGTCATCGGTTATCTCACCACTTTGTAACACGACAACCGTCCCATCATCGCTCAAGAAAGGTTGCATCGAAGCTCGAGAATGCTCATGCGCAACCCATCCGCCATACACTCCCATCTCTGGCGCCGAGTAAGTACCGGAATCGTAGAAGGGCTCGTGCATCATCGAGGCAACCATCGCCTCGAGGAGTAACTCACATTCTGCCGCCGGCTTAGGGCTAATCAACCCTACAATTCCTGGCATACGTCAGCGTAAAAGCTATGGTGTCGCACGCGAATGGCGGAGAGGGGAAGGATTCGAACCTCCGATGCGTTAACGAACACGCATACAGTCTTTGTAGACCGTCGCCTTAAACCACTCAGCCACCTCTCCCTGATTCAGCTACAAGCCTCAGCAGGATCAGTTCCAGCTTGCTGAACCTGACCATTGGCGACAAACCTTTTCTTTTGAAAAATAGGGTGCGCTTCCGGGTCATACCCCAGCCGTTTCATGCTACTTTTAGTTAGCGTGACAATCAGAGAATTGTCAATCGGCGAGATCACTTTTTGCCATCGTACAGCAGCCTCGGGATCGAAAGCCTTTTGCTGTTTTCCGGTAAGGCTTGACGGCTGGTGTTCGTGTCGGCCCTTTTCCGGTTGAAGCATGTCTGGAGTAAAATCTGCGCCGATGAATTGACACAGTTCGCGAATCGTCTTTTCTGGCTCCGCCAGCAGATCTTCGTACCGAAACAGGTGGTAATCGCTCATCGTTTCAAGCTTCTGGTGCACTCTTGCCGCCGCTTGGTATTCTTTGATCACGTGAAGTAATGCCGCCTTCCGCAGCAGCCACGAGAATCTCGGATGCCGACGAACCTTTAGGGCTGTCCCTGAAGGGTCGTTCGACTTGGATATTGCGAGGCCACGAGGGTCACGCGTGATGTGAACGACTTTGCAACCTGGGAACCACTCGAATAGTCTCGCGGTATGCCGCACATCAAGTGGGAACTTGACGCACGCTCTCGCGCAGCCACTCGCAACCGTAAGTTCCTCAATAATGATCCGAGCAACAGATTCTAGGCTCCGATCTGACCGCCCGACGCGTTCCCCAACACGGCGCTTCAGTTCAGGCTTGTCTACGGCAGGAATTCCTTCAAACCGCCAGAATGCGCCCTCCAAGCCACGTGTCGGAACGCGCGAGAAACAGCGCTCTGCCATCACGAGCGGATCGGCATCATTGCCCGGAAGATAACGCGCCAGGAATAGCCGGAAATCGCGCTGTCTCGGTGCACCGCGGAATCTGGGTTCAGCTAGGCGCAGCATGCCCGGGCACATCGCGATAAGATTGTGCCACAGGGTGCTGCCAGCACGATGAGGACCAACGATAAAGACCGGAGGCCTCATTGACAGTGAATACCGGTATCGACGGCTTCGCCGACCCGGGAAGTTTCGGATGCCGACCGGTTGGCAATGGGTCGTGGGATTTGGCCGGCGTATTTCCGCTCGTAGTAATTTGCCCTCCATGCCAGTAGCTGAACCACCACGGGCTCTGGAACTGCGCCGATAACTCCCTTGTGCAAGCGCAGCGCCAAGGCAGCGCGGCCAACTAACGTGAGAGGTATGTAGTATTCTGGTACGGGAAACTTCTCAAAGCCTACACTCTCCTGAAACTTACCATGATCTCCTCTCCGCCAAAGCGTATAGGTGAAGTATGGAATTTTTCGCCGCGCGCAGATTTCCACTACCTTCGCCATCATTCCGTTCATCGGAGACTTATCGCGATGGACAATCTTGTCGAGTATCAGCGTGACCATCGCATAGCGATCAGCAATCAGAAACTTGACGAATCCAATCAGCTCGCCCTCGTGATACGCTCCGACAAAAACTGCTTCGTCTAGATCGACGGATAGTTCAGCCTTCACAGTGGCGAAATCTTTCCCGTAGTGGCGGAATGGTTTCCCGCGCCTGACCGGCGACTGGTTGTATATCTCGACCACGCCTGCAACGAAGTCGTCGTTGAACTTAACCTCTTCGACAACAACGCCAAGTTTCTGCGCCTTGCGCATCTTATTTCGAGCGCGGAAACGAATTTGCTTCTCCCACCAATGCTCGAACGTCGTTATGGGAATCGCGGCGACATCCCGCCATTCGTGATAGAAGGGGAACTTTACTTCCTGGTCGGGTATTCTTTGCCAGAAGTTGAGCAGGTCGATCCGGAGCGGCGCTGATCTTAGCGCAGCCATCACTGCGTATGGGTCGGTTACATCTTCCTGCCATTCGTTCTTGAGGCGCGCAGTTCTGACCCGTTTGCCACTCACAATAAATGTGTTCTCACCAACACGCAGCCCATTAACAAGAACAGGCGTACCCTTTGGACTAATCTCAACCTTGATCGCCTCAGCTTTCATCGGCTCGTCTGCAGCGCAGTTTCGCGCTGCCGTTGCGGCTGCTGACAGGGACTCGAGGCGCGATTTACGCGCAGCCATTGCTCAAACATCACCAGACTGAAAAGTAGCTTGTGGTTATCGTGCCGGCGAGTGAGGTGCTCTTGCAGGAGAGTACTCACCGAGTCAGGGTCGAGGAATTCAAACATGAGCGAATGCTTATCTGTGAGTAGCTGCTGAAGTTCGCTCGCTCGCGAGCCGAACCAGCTATCGACGACATTGACGGCAAAACCACGCTTTTTTCGCTGAAGAATAGCTGGAGGAAGGAACTTCTGGCAAACCCGGCGGTGCAGCCACTTGCGCGTACCGTTACGCACCTTGAACGACGTGTCCAAGCGTTGCACGTACTCGACTACCGTGCGGTCGAGATAAGGCACCCGAGCTTCGAGGCTGTGTGCCATGGATAGCTTGTCCGCATACATCAGTAGCTCGTCAGGTAAGGACGAACGCAGTTCGATAAGCTGAAATCCGCCAAGCTCGTCGGTGTACCTTATTTGGGGCGCTAGTTCTTTCCAATATTCCGTAAGGTCAGCGCCGTTAACTCCGTGCGTAAGCTCCGGCCGAAACAGGTTTCGAACTTCGCCGCCGCGCGCGATCGCAAAAACCTGCTGGTAACGCTCGAACCTGTCTGCCAGGGCAAGCGAAGCGACGCCGCGTTTGAGTGTTTCATTTCGTGGTAGTTGCTCGATCGCAGCGCTTATTGAAGAGCGAAGTGGACGTGGGACCCGTCGCCACCACTGACCATAACGCACGCCGAGGTGACGCGTGTAGCCGCCAAAGAGTTCATCGGGTCCCTGCCCAATCAACGCCACTTTGACGTCCTGCCGCGCACGCTGTGATATAAAGTACATCGGCACAATCGAGGAGCTCGCGACAGGTTCTTCCAGAGATTCCACGATGCGTGGCAACGCATTCTCGAATTCCCTCTGATCAAGCTGAACGGTAATATGACGGGCCCGAAGCAACCTTGCCGTTTCCGCCGCATCGGCCAGCTCATCATCCTTGAATGACTTACCGTAACCTACTGTGTAAGCTGGCCATGAACTACCGCTCTCATTCATCAGCGCAAGGAGCAGCGCTGAGTCAAGGCCGCCACTCAGGAGAAGGCCAACTGGAACATCACTAAGTAGGTGGCGCTTAACAGCTCCCCGGTACAGCTCCAGTAGCTCTTCCGCCGCTTGGTCGTCGCTCTTCTTAGGCGCGAAGAGCTCCGGCGTATAGTTATACCATCGTTTCTCCTGGAGATGATCGCGCTCAACGATCAACATCGTCCCTGGAGCGAGCTTCCGGATGCCCCGAAAAATGGTCAATGGAGACGGAGTGTAACGATACGTTAGGAATAGCTTCAGTGCCGCAGGATCGACCTCAGGCGTCTCTTCCGTCGCTGCTGTTATTGCGCGAATCTCCGAACCAAATGTCAGCCCATCACAATCAATTTTGTAGTAAACCAGCTTGATGCCCATCGCATCACGTGCTATCAGCAGCCGCTCTTCTCGTAAGTCCCAGATGGCGAGGCCGAACATTCCATTGAGCCGCCCGAGAACCTCTGTCCCCCACTCCTTGTAGCCACATACGATAACTTCCGTGTCGCAATTCGTGCAGAAAGTATGTCCTTTACTAGCGAGCTCCGCGCGAAGATCCTGGTAGTTGTATATCTCGCCGTTGAAAACGACGCAGACGGTCTTATCCCGGTCGAACATTGGCTGATGACCACCAGCCAGGTCGATGATTGACAACCTGCGGAATCCAAGCCCAATCGGGCGCGACACGAAGTAGCCATCATCGTCAGGCCCGCGATGAGCTATTGCGCTGCTCATCCGGCGAATGACCGGCTCTTCCACGGCCGCGCCGCTTCGGAAGTTAAATTGCCCGCAAATTCCGCACATTATCGGGTAAAAGCCGCAAGCGGCATCTGATCACCGCAGCGATTTCGCGCAGCCGCGTTCTCCGAAACGGGGCGAGACGAGTGCTCGCGCAGATAGAAAGCGAGGCTGCGGAACATCTGCGACTGACCCCAGCGGTGCATCGGCACGTTATCCCATCCGAAGTGCAGCCGCCGTGAACGAAAGGAACCATCGGGCTTCACCCATTGTTCAAGGATGTGTCCAACTACGGTCTCGAGCCCACGATTCAACTGCGGATACTTCTCTCCAAGCAGCAGGCAAAGATTGATACATTCGGCGCAATCGTACAGTTCGCGCTTATACACGGTAAGGCGCGGCGCCTTTGCGAATGGCTTGGGCAAACCATCGGCGTCGAACAGGTTCTCAAGATAGTACTCAACCGCCAGATCAAGTGCGCGCCCGCAGCCGCCGTGATTCGTCAGCGCATGGATCTTGGCGAGCGCTTTCATGACGAAGCAGGTGTGAAAATGATCGACAAAATCGCGAACACCATCAGCGGCATAAAGCCATGAGCCGTCCCCTTGTTGCGTTTGCAGGACAAAGTTCAAGTTCCGCTCCGCGCGCCGCCAATACTCCGCGTCGCCCAACAATTGGGAAGCGCTGGTTAACAAAGCAGCGCGATAAGCTGCGGCATTGATAACCGAACCGGAATCGAATGGAGTATAGGAAGACCTGCTGGCATTTGGTCCTTCGTCGAACTCTTTGATGTCGTTGGCAACATGGCGAGCGATAGACGATAGTACCTGTTTCCATTCGTCGCGCGCTTCGATGTCATAAAGCTGGGCAAAGGCTTCGTAAACATAGGGTGTCGTCGTGATTAGCGGCGTCTCGCGCGCGATCATTCCGCCGCGTGTCACCCATTCAAAAGGATAACCCCAGCAATACTCGTTAAAACCAGGGCAGCGCGTTTGTTTAAGGATATTCAGGAAATGAACGGCGCGGCCGAAGAAGAAATGCTTTCCAGTAGTCTCGAAGAGGAAAGCAAAGCCCATTGCATAATGAGCGTCGGCTATGGGCAAACGGATGCGGTGATGAAATAACCGCCGGGCATGTGGGACAAAGGCCTCGGAAAAAACCATTGGAGCTACTGCTGCTGTACCGATCTTTCGTGACTTGTAATAAAGTGATTTCGCCCAGCGACCGATCGGGCCGGCATAGTAACTCTGATGATCCCACGACGTTTCGCCGTAAAAGGCCAACCAATCGGTAAACCGTGTCAAGGTGGACAACACCTCCTGGTGTAACCTGCCTTCGGTGGTTGCTGAAGGCACCTCCTCGATCTCACTCATTATGCCCATTCCGACCTCTTTTTGCCCAGCGCCGACTCTAACCCAAGCTTTGCCTTGGTCACGTAGTTGTCTCGCAGTTCACAACTTAGTCTGCGTAGCATGACTCGCGCCTCGGTCCACGTGGAAGCCGGCTCGGCCCTCGCGGTGGGCGCCAAGCGAGAATAGGTGTAGCGCAAGCGCGTCACGTCTCGGGGTGCGACTTGTACGGCAGCAACGACGTCTCCTTCGGATGCATCGTATGAGACACGCTTCTCATCAGCAGTGACTGTTTCTAGCGCGGAGGGGTCACATTCGCGCCGCCTTACGCGAAACTCTTCGCCATGTTCCGATGCATTCTCTAAGTCGGTCTCAGTAGCGTAAGCTTCTATTTCGACTCGCTCGTTGCCTCGTGCGCACCGCAGATAGCTACCCCTCACGACGTCGCCCAAACTGCGCCATACCGGTCGAATTCGCGAACGATTGACGCCATCGATAAACTGGACAAGGCGCTCGCAACCATCAGAGCACGCATCATGATGGATGATCATGATAGCGGGCTTGCCGAGCAGCGCATCAAAAGCGAAGTTCTCCAGTCCCTCCCACGGATATCTCCGTGTGAACAATGGAAAGTTGTTGTACTTCATCACGGCGACGTCCCAGACGTCGCGCACCGTGATCGGAAGAGGCGACAAATCCGCGCTGATGGTGTCGTTGTTCACAGCTGCGATCAGTCCGCTATGCTTCAGTGCAGTCATGGCTGAACTAGAAAAGACGCCCTGTGGAAAAACCATTACAGGATCATGGCGAATACCTGTGCGCTTTTCATGGCCAGCCATTCGGCGCGAAGCCCGAGCTGTTCTCATATATAGTTCATCGATGGAGCCATTGCCAAACTCCGCCTTAGTGTGATCGCAGCCGTGAATGGAGAGGGAGAAATAGTTCGGGTTGTCGAGGAACAGTTTAGTCGTGCGACGGCTACTTCTGCGCCAGTTCCACGGGATAAACGCTATGTTCGTGGTAAAGTCGTGAAGCTTCATCAGCCGGAGTAGCTCAGTGAAATCGACAAAGCCATGCGACCGCTTTAGCAGCGGATCATCGATGATGAGGCACGCGCCGGTTTGGGCGCTTTGCCAGCATTCCTCGCGCAGCGCCCATTTGATGTAGAGTACCACAGGCACGGCTGCGAATACGTGCTGGCGTACATCGAATAAACCATTCGGCAGTTCAGCGTCGATATCGACGATCTCGGGATGGGCGGAAATGCACAACGGCACGTTCTCGTACTTCGCCAGGACGCATCCCGAACCTCCGCCGAAGCCAAGAATGTTGCTGGAATTACTCGCATCTGAATGCAGCAATCGCCTCGGTGGTCGCCCTCGATTCCTGATTTGAATGCCACATAACTGACCGCAGAACTCGTCGTTATCAGCGACATGGCAGGCTTCCTCGCGACTATCAGACCCTTCGACCCACGCCAGGTTCAAACGGGTGTAAAGCTTTCGTGTAGCTGACTCGTCTTCACCAGGATAGACAAAGATGGAGTGGACGCTATTGCTCCATGCTTGTTTCGCATCAGGCGATTGGTCGAGTCTCGCAATTAATTCAAGCAGCGCATCGGACGAGCAAAATAGAGATCGTTCGCCTCGTGCGGAAGCGGAGCTGTTTGCTGCTAACAGTTCCGCAGACGTCGCTCGGCTCCAGCTCACACCAAAAAATTCGAGTAATCGGCAGATGTTCCGGCCCGCGGGCGAAGCGGGCTTCGAGCTCAGAATGACGGCTCGGTTCATAAGTGAATCGCCGCGGCCAGTGGAACGCGGTATCGTGCCTTATTGCTCTGTCGCGACGCGAAAGCTGTCAACCTTCTCACGTCTTAGAACGGTGCGAACAATGGCGCGGAGTTTTTGCATCTGCTCGCGGCGGTGAAACCGCATCAACTCACCCGAAACGGGCCGCTGAACGCGGCGTATTGCCGCCCAGCAGTAGCCTGCAAAAAGAGCAAGAGCCCCAACGAGAAAAGGTCGCTTCGTGGCTCGGTAAAGTACGCGGAACATCTCCCAAACGGGCGAACCGCCGAGGTAATAATCCTTTTCTCCGTAAGAAAACAACGCGTGCAATCCCTTCTTTTCCGCCGTTCCCAGAGAGCGATAATGATGAAAGCGTTTGTCGGCAAAAGATCGCGTTTTCCATCCTTTCATCCGCGCAGTTGTAACAGCAACCCAGTCGATTCCGCCAGCAGGATTCGGCTGGTAACCGCCCACATCAACGAAGCATTGGCGGCGAAACAGTTGACAACCCCCAGCGACGTGACTTTCTCCCTCGAAGCTGTCGCTCGCAGAATCGTAGCCATCCTGGACAAACGGGGTACCAGCGACCCCAAGCCGCGGATCGCTCTCAAATTTTCTGATCAGAAATTCAAGGTACTCGGAATCAAAGGAAAGATCGGCGTCCAGATTACCGATCACCTCAAAGTCGAGGTTTTGCACGCGTTCCAAACCGGCGTTGAACGCCCCAACTTTCCCGGCGAAACTACGCTCCTTGCGCCGAGGCCGTTTCAGCAACTCGATCCAATCTGCCTTGCTGCGGTACTCTTCTACGATAGCTGACGTTTCATCGAGCGATCCATCATCAACAATAACCCAGCGCAGAGGCGGCAGCGTTTGTACCAGCATCGAGGTGAGGGTTTTCTCGATGAACGCAGCTTCATTTCGGGCAGGAGTGATCAGGACGTACTTCATCACGCTGATGTTAAGTGGCCACTGCTACTGCAGAGCTATTTGCGTGCACTCTCTCACATTCCTGAGTACGCCCAGTTGAATCGGTCGGATAAATCTGCGCGAATATTTCGTCCATGATGCGCGCGGTAAGCAAGATCTGGCGGTACGGGATCGGAACGTCGCCACCGGTGCGGATGCTATCGTAAAAGCGCCGTACTAGCTCCTTCATTCCGAAATCATGATAAAGCTTGCGCTGGCAGAAGTTCTGAATGTTCCGGAATCCACTACGCAAATGATCGGAGCCATTCACGAACGGACGCACAAGATATGTGAGATAGCTTTTGTAAGCGCGACCGCGATGCCGGATAACGCTGCCGCTCATGTGATCCACTTCGATCGAATTTCTCGGTCCGGAGATACGGAGCCAGTTTAGTCCCGGCTTGATCTGGCTTGAGAAACAAAAGAAGCCAGTCGTTCCATTCCGGTCTTTGATAAGTACGCGCAGCTCGTCAATAATATCACTCGCGTCGAGTTCCTGTACAGTCGCGCTTTGCCCAGCGACGGCTTTGATTTCGACAAGCTCATCATCGAGGAACTCAGCAAGCTTCGCGACGCCATGACTTATCAGGTTATGCAGCAGCTTACCTGGGAGCTGCCGCACCCAATGTGTGTGGCTTCCGAGCATCGCCGCTGCGTAGGTCCGATCGGACAAATCGTACGGCCAATGACTTTCTACATGAACTGGCCGGCCGCCGAGAAACCCACTGGAAACGAGTCGACGCATCTCCAGCATCTCCAGCGTGAACTGGTAATTGTGACCGGCGGTTAGCTTGAGCCCAGTTTGGTTCGCAGTATCGATCAGCTCGCACGCGTCGTCGGCCGTGAGAGTGAACGGCTTTTCAAGATAAACGTTTGCGCCGAAGCTGAGGCACTGTTGCGCCAGGACGAAGTGACCTTGAGGTGGCGTGGTAATGTGCACGACGTCCGGTCGCACACTTGTGAGCATATGCCCAAGGTCAGAAAACGCAGCAGCGCCGGCGCGCTCGCCAAGCTGTTCTGCCATCAGTCCATCTCGATCGCAAACAGCAACAAGCGTGCAATCACCAGCCCGGCGCATCGCTTCCACGTGCTGATCCGCGATCTTTCCGCAACCCACGATCGCGGTGCGCAGGACCTTAGTACTGGTCATGAGTGAACTGACTGAGAAATTCAGCTAATCCTTCTTTTAGGCTGACCCGAGGCTGCCATCCGAGCCGTTCTTTGAGTTTCTGGTTTGAGTAGCGATTGCCCTTCCACTCAGCGGAGCAACGCCGGCGATTGAACACAGGCGGCAACTGGTTCTGTGACCAAGCCGAATATCGTTCCCACAGGTTGGACAACACTGAACTAACTGGGTAAGGCAGCGACACTGATCGAAACTTCGGTACTTTGGAACGGTAAGCTCGCAGGAGTTCGCGGCTTTGGAGCGTCTCGTCATCAACTACATTAAAGACCTCGCCATCTACTCCCGGCACGAGGCCCGCGAGCGCGATTGCGTCAGCACAGTTTTCCACAAACGTCATGGGCAGTTGATTCGTGCCGCCGAGATGGATGAAAAAGCCGAACGTATTAATCCCCACCCGTCCGCTTAGTTCCTTTTTTCCCGAGCCGTAGACAAACCCTGGGCGCAGGATCACAAAAGGGAGATTCCGTTCCGCACCATAGCGCCTGACGATCTGTTCCTGCTTCAGCTTGCCATATCCGTAGGCATCACACCTTTCCGTAGAAGAGTTTTCTAAAGGGGAAGTTTCGTCGAGCAAGGCGCCGCGTCGCATCTCTAGATTAGAATAAACAGCAAAGGAGCTCACGTTGACGAATCGCTTCGGCGCCCCAGTTTTCAAGAAAGCTTCGATGAGATTCCGCGTCGTTAGAACGGAATTCATAAACGCGCCTGCGAAAGACTTATCGAAACCCGCAGCGAGATGATAGATAAGGCTCACGCCGCTAGTAGCACGTTCGCAGTCAGCCCAAGAAAGCAGATCGCCCGCGAATATTTCTATGGATCCCGCAGAGTCATCGTTCGCCACTACCTTGTTCAGCTTTTTTAAGCTGCTAGACGGCCTTACAAAGCAACGAATATTCGAGAACCCGTAGCCGAGAAGGGCCTTGACCAGCCGGACGCCAATAAAGCCGTTCGACCCGGTAACAAGTATCCGGTCGTCTGGAGAAATGATGTAAGGCCGCGTGCTCACGAATATGAGTTACGCCGCGTTAGACGTTGAGGAGCAGGCGACGGAGGTCGGGAGCGTGCCAATCAGCTGCCCGGAGAAACTGTTAGATTCGTCGGCGGACTAGGTGCCGCTGGCGAGGCTGATGGCGTAGCTGTAGGGGACGGCATGGCTGCACCGGTTATTAAAGGGTGAGGATAAGGAAAGCCGCCGCTCCCCCGCACATAAAAGGCACCCGGGTCAGTATCAGCACCGACGCGGTTTGCAGGCGTGTTGCTGGTGCTAGCATCCCATGGATAGCCAGGCCGCACAGCTGAGAACCAGTCGCGGTTTTGCCTAATCTGACCTACATAGCGAGAACTAACACTGTTTACCGCAGACCAACTGCCGCTGCCTGAGCTGCGCATGCTGTTGTTCCATTGGTAGATGCCTTCGGCGGCCTCATTCGGAAACCTGGGTTGACCAGCAACTGTATTCGTCGTTGCTCCGAAAGTGCCGCTCAGCAGATCACCCTTACCTCGTCCGGATTGATCCAGCACTACATCTACTTTACGGATTTCCCAATGATCTCCAGCCCGCCAGTCAGAACTGCGGAAACCCTGCGAGTCCTGTAACAATGTCAACGTCGACATGCCGCCTGATTGTGCTGTGTTGGAAGTGATGTAATGCCACCAGTCATTGTTCGCCTGGCCGGCGTTGTAGCGAGCAAGCTGGCCGAGGTTGCGGACAGTGAAGCCACGCCAGCAATCAGCACTCGGCGATGAAATTGGTAACGTAATGCTGGTTGCGGCAAGTTGCGTTGCTCCGTTGTAAACGCCACTGGCATAGATATCGCCGCGCCCAGTGCCCGTAAAATTGTCGGTCGCCACTGGCGAAATACTTCGTCCATTGTAATCGCTCGTCGTTCCATGGATGTTCAAATCCCACGGGTTGGCTCCGTCGGCCGGCCCCCAGCCAGGCTTGTATCCCCACCACGGACCACGTCGAAAATCCAATCCATAAACCCACGTTGTAATTGGAACTGAGTAATTGGTAATGTAGTTATTAAAGATTGTCGCGGCGCCGCCGCGGACGATGATGGCATTGGGACCCTGACTGGTTCCGGGGAAAACAATACGGTTGTTGTACACTTCCATTAATCTGCAGCTACGATTGCGTGCACTCGTGTCAGTACCGTGGCTCGAAACCGCGCCGGAAATCGTGCAATGTCGCATAACATATCGCGCACCTCCTGGAGGAAGAGCATCTACGACCCATGGTGCAGCTGCAGTCGCATTCAGGACGCAATCTTCAATGTAGATTTCTTTACCGCTCGCCCAATATGGATCGTCCGCCCATGAGCCATCGCCGGCGCTTTTTCCGTTCCAACTCCCATGCGACATGATCATGCTTTCGTAAATACAATTCCCTTCGAGCACACAGTGATCAATCACTCCGCAGGATGCTCCGATGAGAGCAACGGACCATTGACGTAACCCGTTCCAGCGAACGTGGTCGATTCGCAGCGCTTCAGTGTCGCCCCCGATCTGTATCGTCGCCGTTCCACTCGCAACTGGATCGCTCGCAACGCCGTTGATCGTAAGGCCACTTAAGCGGAACAATGGTTGCCCGTTAGAAACAGCGATACGAAATGCCGCGGCATCTTTCCGGCCTCCGCTTAGCGCGTTGATAATCACGGTCCGGTCTATCCCGGCTCCGATAATCTGGATGCCTTTGTTCAGCACTACGGGTGATGTCCAAGTGGCCGTGCCAGCTGGAATCTGGACCGTGTCTCCTGCGGCGGCGGCATTCACCGCAGTCGACACGTCGATCATCGAGACGCTGCGAGCGTTGACGATGGCTGTCTTGGCGGATGTTGCACAAACAACCATAAGCAACAACCCCACAGCGACATGCAAGGCGCGAGACGTTCGTTCCGCGTGCCACGGACGCCCGGTTGATTTTAAAGTTCCCCGTTGAGAAGTACGATGATGAGATGCTAGCATGTGTCTACTAAAGCGCATAAGGCGCACGGTTGCCGATTGCGACGTTGATGCAACATTGCAAGCACACATTGTACCACGATGTCCCACCCGTCAGTACGCCTTTTTCTTCAAGCGCCTAATATGGTCGCGGAGGTACGTCGAGCCAACCAGTATGCGCCAGCACCCGCTCGGGTTCCTGCTGAGGTTTGATCTCCAGGGACGTGCTAGTGCCTCGACGAGCAACTGTGCGCGCATAATCGATCGCGACGATGTAGAACACAAACCACATGGGGTGAAGGCCCTTGAAGCTTGCTTCCGTCCAGTTGTAGAGGACAACTGCCACGAGGAACGCCATACGAAGGCGCCCCCATTCAAAGTCCACCAGAAGTTCGCGGCGCGCTTTGTGGAAAGTCGCGAGAAGCAGGCAAACGAGCATGGTGACGCCTACTATTCCCAGCGTTAGGTAGATCTCGAGATAGCCGTTGTGCGCTTCAGTCGGGTGCCACCAGTGGATTGACCAGATCTCTTCCAACCGTTTGCCCAGCCAGAAGCTTTCGAATCCAGTGCCAAGTATGGGATTGATATGGATTTTCAGGAGTTCCTTCCACAACTCGCCGCGTCCCTCGATCGTCGACCCGTGGCCGGTTAACTCAACGAAGCTGCCCATTACATCGAAGCTCAACTGCGCGACCACTAAAAGCACTACAATAATACTTGCGTAGAAGGCAATTGCTCGCTTGTTCACGAATCGCAGCCCGAGCCCGACGATAATCACGACGCCAAGCGCAAACCCGATCGTTGATGTCGCACTGTGAGCTTTGTGGAGCAGATAGCCGACCATGAGCAAAAGCGCGCCGGTAAAAATCATCTCTCGTTTCCGATCGCGACTCTTTGGCTCGTGACGCACTTGAAGAAAGTGCCAGAAGAGGAACAACCCGAGAATGAGGCAGGCACAACCTAGGATGTTTTTGTTCGTGGTGATGCCGGTGTTGCTGCCTACACCTGAAAATGGATCGTACATCCTGCCCCACTGCGAATAGTATTTGATGAATAGAATTGACACAGGCAAGACGACGTAGGCGCAGCGTTTCGCCAGGGTGATCACGGCTTCGCGCGGATCGGGCTCAGTGAAAATAACCAGCACCATCACCGCATGGCCGAGTACTTTGATCCAACGCTTGAACGAGACCAGCGGGAAGTCAGACCAAAGCACGCCTAGAAAACAGACCATGAAAAACGCAGCTAGCCAGCCGTTTTCTCGCACAACCTTTCCCACATCAATATGGCGCTTGTGCAGAACATAAATGCCCGCCGCAATCAGTGCGAAATATACCAGCCTATCGATTGGGCTCCCTTCTTCCATGACCTCGGCCGCGCCCCCGCTAGGCACGTCACCAAAATGAATTCCCGCCATGGCGAGCCATTGAGAACTAGGCCTGGAGCAACTTAGGAACAACCAGATCGTCGGCAACCAAATGGCAGCGGTAACTGCCGGTCGCTCGCGGAAGTCACGACGGAAAAGATAGCAGATGAACCCGATGGTGAGGAATGCTGCTAGAGGAGGAGGCATGGCAACTACGCTGCTTTAACTTCCTCTAAACGGCTGTAGGTGGTTAATAAAACAGAGACGGTCGCGGCGGCGAACTCGGGACCAGTAAGGTAATCAGCCTCCGTTTTCACTATCGGATGGGTCATCAACTCAACAGCGTGATGCCTGGCAAGCTCGAGCACGCGGCGCATCGTCCGTGCGGCGAGGCATTGCGAAAGATCAAAGAAAAAGTCGGGTAGCACGTATTTGCGTCCGAGCCACCAGTCGATAGAACGACGGTAGAACCGATTGGCGCGGCTCTTTTCACCTGGCCAAAAGGTAAAGTTACGTCGCATCTTCACCCCGCGCGGCGCCGGTCTCGATACTAATAAGTTCGCGCAGAGATGCATGTGGTGATGTCCATCGAGATGAGACAGAGGCCTTCCATACAGCCGCTCAAACTCTTCAGCTTGCGCACGATAGACGTACTCAAAATCGCGGCGGAGAGATGGCGCATATGTTAGCTGCGAATACCTGCTTCGCCGCAAGTGATTGGCTACGCGAGCGTGACGGGAACGTAGCTCGGCACGAGCTGACGCCGTGTCGAATGCTTGATCGAGATTAAGGTGGAGACCCACGTCGATCGCATTCTCTTTCGCGATTTCAGATGCGCGTTGTGAATCAGACATGAACACCATCGCACTCACGGCCGTTACCCTTCCAAGCCGCGCACAATGTAATGCCGCGTCTGTTTCAGGCCGCGACCGACCCCAGTCGTCACCGTTAACAATCAGCAAAGTAAAAAATCTTGCCTAGAAACGTTTCACCCTGTCTTCACGCACATGGCTGCGGCAGGGCTATTACAAAAAACCTCGATGCTGCGATAAGTACAACATTCCAGGATTTCGCGAAACCCCCGACTCTCCGCCCATTCGTTTAGGGCGAAAACATATCGTTCACCGACTATGAAGTTAAACTGCGCCTCGCCGTCTAACTGCGAAAGGCGGTCAATGCACGCTACACCCTCTTGCCTAAATTCTGGCAAATTGACCTCGAACGACAAGAACGGCACCGCTTGAGTCAATCCCATCAATGCTTTTAACTCGTATCCTTCTGCGTCAATTTTGACAAAAAACGGTCGGCCGTAAGTGTCAATCAGCTTGTCGAACGTAGTAGTGGAAACTGTCACCGTTTGATTGAACGCGATAGTTTCGGACGCTTCTCGCTTCGGAGCAGTAAGCGAGTCAACCCACTTCCGGCTTAGGGTGTTATGTGCGTCGCCCGGTCTATAAATCCACAGTGTTTCGCTGCCTGTCCTATCGCTCACCGCCTCGTTTACGATTGTCACGGGTCTTTTCGCGATTCGATGTGTCAGAAACCTTCGTTCGAGAAGAGTCTGATTTGACGCGTCAGGTTCAATCGCGAGCACCCTAGCTCCGAGTCTGAGAAAGATGTCGGTCTTGTAGCCCGTGTTCGCTCCGACGTCAAAAATCAAGTCGCCGTCCCGCAATCCAGCCAAGCAGCTTCGATAAAACTCGAGTTCTTGTTGGCGCTGAGCGAGAGTATCACGATCAACGATGGTCCAAAACAAATCATATACGAAAGATGTTCGTATCCGTTGATACCAAGAAGAGCGCTTGAGCCGACGACGCAGCTCTCGCGTAGAACCCAACATAGGAAGTGCAGTAGGAGCGTGAGCCAAGTTAGTAGCGACCAGCGCAAACCGGGCCGGAAGCCAGGTAGAGAGGCAACTAGAGACTCGCGTGCGAGGCCAGAAACGTGTTGATCAGCTGCGCGCGTTCGACGCGCCAGGTATGTTGAAAGTAGATCTGCTGGCCGCGCGAGACAGTTTGCGCCACTTGGTCAGGATGAGAATGAATGTAGTTGATTTGGTCGGCTAAATCCTTTGCGTTGCCTAGTTCGAAGTAGATCAACTCGTTTTCGCCGAAGTAGTCGGTGATACCGCGGGCGCGCGGGGCGATCACGGGTTTGCCGAGGGCGAGGCACTCGAAGATGCGCGTGGGAGTGTTGAGTTCGGTGAAAATGTTGCGGTGATTCGGAATTATGCCGACGTCGCAGTTTCGAATCGCTTCCACGATGCCTTCCAACTGACAGGCGCCACGGTACTCAACCTTCTCGCTGAGGCCGCGCGACGGCAACGAGTTCATGACACTCTCAAAAAAGGGTGTTGATTTTCCGCAGACGACAAGACGAGCTGAAGGCACAGCAGACAAGACTTGCTCGAGCGCGCTGACCGCGAGGTCGAAGCCGTTGCGTTTCAAAAGTGAGCCGTGGTAAAGGATGACGAATGGGCGTGAGCGATGATTGATCCTATCTACTTCGACGCGCGGCACCTGAAATTTGAAGATCGACTCATCAGGCGAGTTGAGCACGACGTGGATCTTTTCAGGCGAGCAACTGCGGCTGGAGAAGAGATTTTTGAAGGTGGAGCTAACGGTGATGACGGAATCGGAAAAAGCGATGCTCCATTTTTCCATGGCTTTGAGCATGCGCACGCCCGCGCTGTGTGGTGGCAGCTGGAAGATAGCTTCCATCAGCTCGGGCATGGGATCGTGAAGGTCGAGTACCACTCGAGCGCCGAGCAGCTTCGGCACGAGCGCGCTGAAGACGAGGATGTCCGGCATGTTATGGACATGAACGAACTGGTAGCGTTTTCGTAGAGAGCGCAAAGCGAGCTCCCACATGGCGATGAGTAGAAACGCGGAGTACTGCCAGGCGTAACGCAGCTTGCCGCTGCGGCGGCGCTTCAGGCGAATCCTTTTAACATTGACGCCGTTAACTACTTCACGACGAGGTTCCGAACCTTCCTCCTGGAGACAGATGAGATCCACGCTCACTCCTTCAGAGACAAGCGCTTCAGCTGCGCGGCGAGGCCGGGGGTCCGCTGGATAATGCGAAAACAGAACTACGGCAGCGCGTCTTCCCTGAAGCGGACGAAAGCGCTGCGATCGGCCGTTGGACTCGAGCCGGCGGGACTCGCGCTCAAGCTTCGAATTGTGCCATTCTTTGTACCAGCGGGCGAGCTCCGCCGGCCTAGGATTCCAAAACTGTCCGGCGTAGCGCCGCGAAAGGTAGCTGAGAAACTCGCGAACAAGACGCGCCGGGTAAGTACTTCCGTTATGTCTGTCACGCTCGAAGTCGATGTAGTCGGGGTGAATGTTTACCAGAACCATCCCTCCGTGCGCGGCGATCCAGTCCGCTTTGCGCAACCAGATTTCCGGCGTGGTTTCGTGCAACAACAGGAACAAGGTAGAGTCCTGCGCCAAAGTGTACGGTAACTCGACGTAGCCTAGCGTCTTATCGCCCGCATGCGAACCGTTCCCATTACGCGATACCGGGCCGCCGTTGACCCAGAACGGGAAGATAGTGTGCGAACCGTCCGGCTGAGGTTCAAATGGATCGGTATCGAAGGTGGACATGTCATAAGAAATGTCCAGCTCGTGCAGCCAGTCGAGCTTGTGCAGCATGAAACCGGAACGAAAGCCAGAGGCGTTCCAATCCCTTAAGTACGAGTTAATCTGGCTC
>Ga0213881_10000718_pt1 | contig 18635 bp, 22 predicted proteins | sample BarmaccoBMER_R08_FD_160104 | JGI IMG/M metagenome (GOLD analysis project Ga0213881, IMG submission 160104) | Barbacenia macrantha exposed rock microbial communities from rupestrian grasslands, the National Park of Serra do Cipo, Brazil - ER_R08 ... | reverse complement strand
TTAATGTCGTTGGCACCCAAAAACCGCCGTTGCCAGCGTCTGGTGATGAAAATGTAGACACCATACCAAAGCAGGTTGAGTGCAAAAAACCACATAGCAGCGAAGTGCCAGTGTCTACCGCCAGCTAGCCAACCCCCCAATAGAAAGAAGGGGGGAAAGTGCCAGCCTCCACGTCCACCAAAGACTGGATTAGCATTGTAGATTTGCAGCCCACTACCGATCATCAAAAGCAGGCTAGTAATATTGACCCAGTGGAAGATCTTAGCTGGGAGGGCTTGAGTCGGTTGACTACGAGATTTTCTAGCGGCAGACGAATCCATAGCTCTCGATAAGTGAAAACACAATTATTTTAGACAAGACTATATCAGTAGAAACACGATGGACTTGAATTAGGGTCAGAGTCCTTTTTTGATAGTACGTTTCAAACCCCGTTTTGGATGAAGGAATTCCTAACAAACGCTTCTTTTGCAACATCCAATAGATTGAGCTGACCGTAAATGGATTAGATATTTACACCAATCCACGTTATGAACAGGCATTTGCTACAGCGACGCCAGTTACTTTGGTACCTTAGTCTAGCAACAGGCACGGCTGCACTCAGTCTTGGCTTTAAGAAAGTGACTACTCTCTCTTCTACTATCGCTCGTTATCACCCTAACTCTAACAACGCTGCTGCCAAGAGTGGTTTTCCTATCGATTTTTCTGTTACTGCCGCAACAGCTCCATCTCTACCAGAGTTTCAGGGCATTAGCCAGTGGCTCAATTCTGCCCCTCTTAGCGTTGAGCAGCTTAAAGGTAAGGTTGTTCTAGTACAATTCTGGACATTTGCTTGCATCAATTGTCAGCGTACCCTACCTTATGTTACTCGTTGGCATCGCCAGTATGCAGAGCAAGGACTGATGGTCATTGGGGTACACACTCCAGAACTTCCCTTTGAGCGAGATGTGAGCAACGTCAAAAGAGCTTTACAGGAACGTCAGATTACTTATCCAGTTCCTATAGATAATGAGTACAAAACTTGGAACGCTTATCACAATGATTACTGGCCTCATCTATTTCTAGCAGATCGCCAAAGCTTGATCCGCTATGACCACATTGGAGAGGGAGCCTACGACGAAACCGAACAGTTTATAAGAAAGCTATTAGGCTAAAACTATGGCTAGCTCTCATTTATCAGCTGGTCTAGCTGTATTGGCAGGATTGGTTACTGTTCTCTCACCCTGTGTTCTACCTATCCTGCCAGTTTTAGTAGGGCGATCGCTACAATCCCATCGCTATGGTCCCTTAGCTTTGGTAATCGGACTGATTGCAGGTTTTGCCACGATAGGTAGCTTGCTGGGAGTAACCGTTAGCTGGTTTGCTGGATTGGCTAGTGTTCTGCGGTATGTTGCGCTGGCGCTACTGTTACTGGTAGGCATAAACGCTATTTTCCCAAATAGTCGCTACCGATTGTTCAGCTTGCTCAAGGAAGTCGAGGCGGTTGGGACGAGGCTCCCTCGTCCCTTTATCCGCCGTGCCGGAGGCAGCTCCGGCAAAGCCTTAAGTCGTTTGCAGTTCGGATGGCTTAAAGAGCCAGCACGAGTTGGACTTATGGGGGAATACTGGCTAGGAACTCAACTTGGTTTACTTTGGACTCCCTGTGCAGGACCAGTTCTAGCCAGTATTCTGCTCCTGGCTGCTGTCAAGCATAATCCTGCAACAGCTTTTGGGCTTCTAATTTTCTATGGTTTGGGGGCAGCTTTTCCACTGCTTTTGATTGCCTATGGTGGTCGTTATCTGAGCCAAAGTCTTTTAAAGTTGCGCTTCTACACGACTACAATTCAGAGAGTGGGTGGCGCAATCATTGTTATCACAGCAATTGCTATTCTTCTGGGTTGGGACGTACAGATACAGCTTTGGCTAGCTTTGCATGGTTCGTCCCTATTTGATAGCCTTGAGCAATACAAATAAAGGTTAACAGCCCTGAAGACTTTATCAAGTCTTGTCAGCTAAATGGGAAGTACAATGTGCAGCAAAAGGCGTATGAACCATGCCTAGTCTATATGACAGCGATTTTGTGCTATGGAGCGAGAAGACAGCTAAAGCTTTGCGCGATCGCTCCTTTAACGATCTTGACTGGGACAATTTGATTGACGAGATAGAGCAATTGGGCAGGAACAATAAACATGCTCTATCAAGCCAACTCAGGAGATTATTACACCATCTTTTGCAATGGGAATATCAACCCGATAAAACGAGAAGAATTCGCCCGCCCAGCAGCTCAAGCTCTTGGTCTCAACCAGGAGGATAAACCCATCTAGTAGTTGAATCCTCATGGCGGACTCTATTGAAATACGAATTTGCTACTATTTCGGATAGAGAATATATTGAAGATTAAGAGTTTAGTTTGAGTCTTGCCTGGACCAGGACAACATTTCCAATTCAAAATCCAATTGACTTAGTTATTCGTATATATATAAGACTCAGTTATTCTAAAGACGCTAATAAAGCTATAACTGGAATTAATTTGAGCGAATTTGCTCAAGCTAATCCTGAAAAACTTATGGTTGATTCTGCCGATTCTAGCTCAAATGATCTGCGATCACTAACTGATGCAGAACTGTATCGCGCTTTAAAAGCCAATCAACCTTCTGCTTTAGGTATTCTCTACGATCGCTATGCCAGTCTGGTTTATAGACTGGCTCTCAGAATCTTAGCTAATCCCCAAGAAGCCGAAGACTTGACCCAAGAAATTTTTTTCGCTCTCTGGCGAAGTGGCACCTATAACCCGGATCGTGGTTCTTTAGGCAGCTTTTTAACCACCCTGACTCGTTCGCGAGCTATTGATAAATTACGTTCTCGTGGCACAAATCTCAAATTTCTCCAGCGGTGGAATCAAATGACGACTACTGAAACTCCCCTGACACCTTTCGACATAGCTTCTCTAAATCAGCGTTCTCAGTATGTTCGTGATGCTTTGGCAACATTGCCGGAAAAGCAGCGACAGGTGCTAGAAATGGCATACTACGATGGACTTAGCCAATCAGAAATTGCAAAGCAGTTAGATACACCACTTGGGACAGTTAAGACTTGGGCTCGCCAAGGGTTATTGAGTTTGAGAAAAAATTTACAAGACTTTTTGTATTAATTCATCTCGCCATGACTGAATCTCTATTTTCAGAAAGATTAGAAGAATTGATGGCCGGTTATGTTCTTGGTAACTTAAGCCCTGAAGAGGCTGAGGAATTACGGCAACTCCTGACAGCACATCCTGAACTCAATACAGAGGTTTATCGTTTACAGGAAGTGCTAGAACTTATGCCTTACGCTCTACCAGAAGTAGAACTGCCATCACATCTACGTTCAGCTATTCTTGAAGTGGTCCATGGTCCAATACCACAGGCAATACCGAAGCGTTTTGCTTTGCCCTGGAGTAAGATAGCGGTCAGTTTTGCTACATTACTAGTTTTAATTCTAGGTTTAGATAACTATCGCCTGCGTCAACAGATGAGCTTTATCCAGGCTCAGGCAGCGAAGCAGAAAGATGTGATTGCGATGCTCGAAAATCCCACAACTCATTTAGTCTCTCTCAAAGGCATGGATAGTGCAGCTGCTGCCTCTGGAAGTGTGGTGATGACTCCAGGTGAACCCAAAGCTATTCTAATTCTACAGAATCTGCCTGTTCTACCTAAAGGTCAGTTTTATCAACTTTGGTCAGTTGTTGATGGAAAAAAGCTCCCTTCCGGACAATTTAATGCTAGCGCTCGAAACACAGTTTTAGTTAAACTTTCTATTCCTGATAGCTCTAAGTTAAAGGCATTAGTTGTTACTGTAGAAGAGTCTCCTGAGCCTAAAAGTCCATCTGGACCAATGGTAATGACAAGTACACTCTAGGTAAGGCGACTGAGATCAATCTATGGCTTATAGTGACTTTACTTTGGCTAAGGTACGAGAGGTGTTTGGATTAAGTACCAAAGAAAATCGCAGTTTGTTTGCAGATGTTGCTGGTATTCAGCCTTCGGATCTCTTAAGGCAGACTCTTGAAGAAAATCTGCCTTTGGCGATCGCTATCAATAGTGAGAAAGCTCGCTCTGAGTTTATCATTGCGCCTATTTTGTCTGAAGTGAGACGGCAATTATGTTATGAAGTGAGTCTGTTTTCAGGCACGGAGTTTAATGTTGATGCCAACCAAGGACTGACGGGATTCTGTGATTTTATTCTCAGCCGCAGTCCAGAGCAGTATTTCATCAGTGTTCCAGTTGTAACTATAATTGAAGCAAAGAACGAAAACATCATTGCCGGATTGGGGCAGTGTGTTGCTGCAATGGTTGCGGCTCAGCTATTTAATCAGAAGGCAGGAAATTATATTGAAAGCATCTACGGTTGTGTAACAACTGGAACAGCTTGGAAGTTTCTAATTTTGCAGGAGAAAATTGTTTCAATTGATTCAATTGAGTATTATGTTAAAGAGGTGGATAAAATTTTAGGAATTCTCCTCCAACCGTTTCAACTCTCTGCGTTAAGAGTAATATAGCACTCCCAAATGAGCCGTAAAAATCTCTTCTTTCCTTGGCTCAGGAGCGTCTCTGCGGTTCGTAAAAAAAGATAGTTTTCACAACCCATAAAGGACTACTATGGATGAATTCAACTAATTTCGTAGTTCCTACAGGAAAATTTTAATACCAATAATGACTGCTGAAACTAACATTCCCTCTCTGTCTAGCCTAGAATATATCTCCTACATTGATGCTAATGGTCAACTACCTGAGCAGTTTCAGGCGAAAGTTGGAGTTTACGCAATTTTCGATCGACAACAAGTATTGCAATACGTAGGTTATTCCCGTGATGTCGATCTCAGTCTCAAACAGCATCTCGTGCGTCAGCCCCAACTCTGCTATTGGTTGAAAGTCCAAACCATCGATCGTCCCAGCCGCACCATCTTAGAAAACATTCAGCAAGCTTGGATCGCAGAGAATGGGGCGCTACCAGCAGGTAATGGAATTGAGGAAGCAAAATGGACTCAGCCGATTGATGCCAAAGTCGCGATGACTGTTGATGAGCAAACCCACTTGACAGCGAGTGATGAGCTGACACAAGCAAAACTGTTAAAGGATGTAGCTCGACGAGTTGAGGGACAAATCTCATCCCAGTTAGAATCTCGTGGGGTAAAAATGCAACTCCGCTTCAATCCCAAGCTCAAAGAAAAAGGCTTACTGGACTTAAAGTAAGCTAGCTCGACCCAAAGGTAGCGGTGCGATGTAGCAAGCTAGCTGTGTTGACGTTTGTATTTACATTTGTCATACTTAATTTATGCGGGTCACTGGCTTCGTATGGGACAAAGGGAATCAAACGAAGTGCGAAAAGCATGGGGTGACCAGAGAAGAGATCGAAGCTCTTTTCCAACGTCCCGTCTGGGTAGCACCCGATGTGAAGCACTCTTCGACTGAGGAGCGGTTTCTTGCTGTAGGTCGAGGGGCGAACCGAAGACCGATGTTCGTTGTCTTCACGCTCCGGCAAGAGGGGGAAGAGCTTTTGCTACGTCCTATCAGCGCCCGTTACATGCACGAAAAGGAGGTAAAGCGGTATGCCGAAGCGTTTACCGAGGATGAATAACTAAGAGGAGGCAGAGGCACTCCTTAAAAATGATCTCTCTGACTATCTTGACCCTACGAACTTCTCTCTCGTCTCGTTCGAGTTCGAGCCGAAGGATACAAGTATCAGTATTCGAATGTCCAGTACCCTCTTACACACCGTCAAAGAGGCGGCAAAGCGGCGTGGTATGAGTTATCAACGGTACATCCGAGAAGCAGTCGAGCGATCACTCCATGAGCGGCAATGATAGGTCTACCCCAGCTACCAAGCCAGTGCTAACCCATCAGCACGAGGCTCTGAAGCTGCTACCAAAACACCCTCTTGACGGCGGATTACTTGACCTTTGCCAAATTGTCCTCCCTCTGGACTTATCTGAACATTGTGACCCAGCTCGGTGAGTGCTAACGCAACTGATTGTGGTACCGTTTGCTCTAGTAGTACAGTGTTACCAGCGATACACTGCCATCGGGGTGCATCAAGAGCAGCCTGGGGATTCATCCCATAATCAGTTTGATTCACAACTACTTGAAGATGTCCTTGAGGCTGCATTGGTCCCCCCATAACGCCAAACGGGCCTATGGGTTGACCACCCTGAGTCAGAAAACCAGGGATAATTGTGTGGAAAGGACGCTTCCCTGGTCCCATCTGGTTAGGGTGTCCCTCTTCCAATGTGAAACCATAACCGCGATTGTGCAGTGCAATACCTGTACCTGGTACCAGAAGCCCGCTGCCAAAGCCCATGTAGTTAGATTGAATAAAGGAAACCATCAGTTCTTGATCAGCTGCTGCTAAGTAGACAGTTCCCCCCTTTGGTAAACCAGGCTGAGCTAGAGGCATAGCAGTTTCACCAATCAACTGCCGTCGCACAGCGGCATAGGCTTTGTCTAAAAATAACGCATCAGGCATCTCTGAAAAACGGGAATCGCAGATGTACCTGCGAGCGTCTGCAAAGGCAAGCTTCATTGCCTCAATCTGGAGGTGATAACTCTCGGCTGATTCCCGTGGATACTTAGCCAGATCGAAGCCTTCGAGGATATTCAACGCAATCAGAGCTGCAATACCTTGAGTATTGGGAGGCAGTTCCCAAACCGTAGTCTGACGATAGTTTGTCGCAATCGGCTCCACACAGTCTGCCTCATGTGACGCCAAATCAGCTACAGTTAACATGCCACCAGTTGCCGCAGCAAAGTTAGCTAATTGTTCAGCTAGCTGACCTCGGTAAAAACTCTCAACCCCTTCTTGAGCGATTGCTCGTAGAGTTTTAGCATGACCCTCACTTCGCCAGACTTCTCCAGCTACTGGTGCCCGCTCGTATGGAAAAAAAACCTCCTTAAAAGGCTGAAACTCCGAACCTGCAAGGGGGAGATACACTGACTCAGCTCGCTTCCAAGCTTGAGCCGTTACTGGTGACACCGGGAAACCATCAGCAGCGTACCGAATTGCTGGTTCAAACAATTGCTCAAACGGCAACTGTCCCCATCGTTCCCACAAACGGTGCCAAGCAGAAACAGCTCCTGGCACAGTCACCGTCAGCCAGCCAGTCAACGGCAATTGCTCATACCCTGCCAACTGCTCCGACGTCAAACCCTGGGCACTTCTACCAGAGCCATTCAGCCCGTGCAACTTCCCATCCCATATCAAAGCAAAAGCATCTGAGCCAATGCCATTCATAGTAGGTTCCACTACCGTCAGAGCAATCGCCATAGCCAGGGCAGCATCCACAGCATTTCCCCCAGCCCACAACATCTCCATCCCCGCCAAAGTCGCCAAAGGTTGGCTCGTCGCCACCGCCCCGCGCTGCCCCATCACCACTCGTCGGGCACTAGAGTAGGGATAACTCGTCAAAAAATCCTCACGCAGCATCAACCCTTCAAAACTAAATTACTGCCCAGTCTACTAGATCTAAAATGATTAGCAACAGAAAATAGCTCTCCTCTTGGCGCTCTTGGCGTCTAACGCCTGCGGCTAACGGCTTCGCCTTCGCTGCGCTGGCGCTGCGCTAAGGCGGTTCAAACCTCCCTCAACACCATGCCCCCCATCCCAGAAACAACAATAGGCGTAGCAGTAGCAGGAACCGGATTTGGTCAGAAAGTCCACATCCCCGGCATCCTCGCCCATCCCCGCACCCAACTCGTCGCCGTTTACCACCGAGACATAGAACAAGCCAGCGTGATCGCCTCAACTCACAACATTCCCTACGCCTGTGACACCATTGCCGATCTCGTAGCCCTACCCGAAGTACAAGCAGTCAGCATCTCAACCCCACCATTTCTACACTACGAAATGGCAAAGACAGTCCTGCAAGCCCAAAAGCACCTATTACTAGAAAAACCCACAACCCTCTGCGCTACTGAGGCAAGAGAACTTTACCAGCTAGCATTAGCAAATGGAGTCATCGCCACACTAGACTTCGAGTTTCGCTTCATCCCCGCATGGCAGCATTTAGCAGAACTTCTCCGTGAGGGGTATGTTGGGCAGAAGCGCCTCATTAGAATTGATTGGTTGGTCCCAAGCCGCGCCGATGCCTCACGTCCTTGGAACTGGTATTCCAGAAAAGATCGAGGTGGGGGCGCACTAGGAGCCCTAGGTTCCCATGCCTTCGACTATATCAATTGGCTATTTGGACCAGTGCGGCGTTTATGCGCTCGTTTAAGCACTGCCATTCCCACACGCCCCGATCCAGCCACAGGCGAAATGAAACCTGTAGATGCAGATGACACCTGTCTGCTGATGTTAGAGCTAGCAGATGGAACACCCTGCCAGGTTAGCATCAGTGCTGCCGTCCATGCCCCTCGTCCACATTGGCTAGAAGTTTATGGCGATCGCGGCACATTAGTTTTAGGCAGTCATAATCAGAAAGATTACGTACATGGCTTTCACCTATGGGCAGCACCATCTGGTCAACCCTTGACTGAGGTAGAGATTCCTATACATCTAGCATTTCCTCAAACTTACACGGATGGTCGGGTTGCCCCATTTATTAGAGTTGTAGATCAATGGGTGCGAGGCATTGACCGAGGAGAAGCACTGACTCCCTCTCTGAAGGAGGGGGTTTATTCTCAATTATTAATGGATCTTGCCCAAGCCTCCCACGAACAGGGTAACTGGATTGATGTCCCAGAATTAGATATGTTTCTCACCGAAAATTCATGAATCCTAGTGGTACATTCATCCTTCGCTTAAACACGCAATTGCCATAATTGAATAAAGCCCTCTCATTTCTCCTGTAGGGAGTCCAAATTAGTGTTATGTACCTACTAACTGGCTTCCATTTGGCTCAAAATGTAAAACGATGAGTTGTTGCATCTTGAGGGGCAACATTGCATAGGTCCGCCCCTGCTCATCGCTAAATTCAATCAGAAAAGCATCTAGAGCCAGTTGTTCAACAACAGTACCAACCTGACCCCGAACCAAGCCTTGTTCGGGAAGGTCTTCAGTCAATGCCACGATATCTAGTAGGTGAATCGTGTTATTCATATGAACTCCTCCCTTTACAGAACATAGCAACTTGTCAATCGCGGAAAATCTTCTCCTATGCGGACGATCCAACTACTACGGACTATCGCCTGTCCCGCTGGTCCACTCATGGGAAAGTCTAACACGTACAACTGACCAAACTCGGTTAACTCAGTAGGTGTTGCTTCATAGCGAGAAGCAGCAATCAGTAAGGCATCTCGGAGAGTCTCTGCATCAGAAGCTGTTAACCCAAGGGCAGCAGCAAAGACACGAGCCTTATTCTGACCACGTTTATGAGTCGTGTTCAGACAGTAATCCCGTAATTTAGCCAGATTAACGAAGGCGCGATCAGAATTTGGTAGCCTCATTACGTCCTTGGAACTGGTATTCCAGAAAAGATCGAGGAGGGGGTGCACTAGGAGCCCTAGGTTCTCATGCCTTCGACTATATCAATTGGCTATTTGGACCAGTGCGGCGTTTGTGTGCTCGTTTAAGCACTGCCATCCCCACACGTCCCGATCCAGCCACAGGCGAAATGAAACCTGTAGATGCAGATGACACCTGTCTGCTGATGTTGGAGCTAGCAGATGGAACACCCTGCCAGGTTAGCATCAGTGCTGCCGTCCATGCCCCTCGTCCACATTGGCTAGAAGTTTATGGCGATCGCGGCACATTAGTTTTAGGCAGTCACAATCAGAAAGATTACGTACATGGCTTTCACCTGTGGGCAGCACCATCTGGTCAACCCTTAACTGAGGTAGAGATTCCTACGCATCTAGCATTTCCTCAAACTTACACGGATGGTCGAATTGCCCCATTTATTAGAGTTGTAGAGCAATGGGTGCGAGGCATTGACCGAGGAGAAGCACTAACCCCCTCACTGCGGGAAGGGGTTTATTCTCAATTATTAATGGATCTTGCCCAAGCCTCTCACGAACAGAGTAACTGGATTGATGTCCCAGAATTAGACATGTTTCTCACCAAAAATTCATAAATCGCAGGTAGAAGAGTGGAAGGAGACTTATACCCTGCCTGTCGGAAAATTTCGCGCTTATTGGCGTCGTTGTGTTTTCGTTGATATCTCTTTGGTATTTCGTTGGATTTCCTCTACAATTTAGATGGAGGTAAAATGCTATGCCACTTGTAACACAGGACTCAACTTATCTACAGAACGGTCCTAGCTGGTCATCATTTGAGAAATTCCGCACGGAAGGAGCGAAAGCGCTCAATTCTCTTAAAGATGGTAAGGTTGCCACTCTACAGACGAAAACTGGTCAGTACCGCATACTTGAGGAACACGACTTTCAGAAGCTGCTGGGCTATTCTCGTGATGTGGAGCGCCTGCGTGGAGGATTACGCATCCTGATGCAGACCGTTCGCGTTGTGCAGAAACACCCAGACGTTGAAAGTCTCAACCTGCTGGCGGAGACAGTCACGATGTTAGGTAGTCTGCCGGAGCTTCCTACCCGTGACAGCTTTGACCCTTTGCTTCCTGAAGGCATCGAGGTAGACTCAGACGATGAAGTGGAGCTCGACCCCACCCAGATTGAGCGCCCGCTCGATGCCTCCCATGTTGCTCTAGAAAACAATGTCTGTTGACACAGCATCAGCCAACACCACCCCTGGGGATTTGGCTGCACTGGAGGCGCAGCTACAGGCTCTCTCTCACAGCGACCAGGCCCTCAAGCTCATTCAACTCTTTGCCACAAACCTCGGCAAGACAAAGCAGCGTCAGCGCGTGTTCAATGCCAAAGGTGCTCTTGTGCGTGAGCCGATCATTTACCAAGACGTACTCGCTCAGGGGCTGATTGAGGCCGATGAGGACCCCTTCCTTCTCCTACAGGGTGACATTGTCGCCACAGACGCTGCCTACTTTATGGGAGAGCGTTTGACCGGGACGAAGTTTGCAGTAGTTACCTCGACCTGTGACCTCGTCCCCAAACGCCGCCAGTATGCGACATTATTGAGCGTGCAAACAATCAACAGCAATGACCCCCGTACTCCCCAGTTGCTTGGGGAACTGCTGAAGTTTAGCTCTACTCAACGGATGTATCTGCCACCCCTACCAGACGACCCATCTGAAGTCATTGGCAACGCTTTGGTGTTTGATGGGATTGTGCAAGTGCGGATTGAAGACTTGCTCATAGCCACACGGCATGCCAGCCTCAGCTTAGTGGGGTGGCGCATTTTTGGTTCGTTAGTCCGCACGCTCATGGTCCGGGCTGGAGCAAGTGAGGTAAAGATGCGCTCAAGTGCTTGAACAGCATTGAGCAGCTAAGATATACAGAATAAGCGGTATCCAGCGATGCAGCAGTAATTATGGCGACGCGGCGAGTGACAATCGAACTTCCAGAACCTGTTTTTCGGCAATTGGTGCGGATTGCGGAGGCAACTCATCAGCCAGTCGAAGTCCTCGTAGCGCAAAGCGTCATCAGCAACTTACCGCCGTCTGTGGATAATGCCTCACCAGAATTGCAACTGGAAGTACTAAGGATGCAAAGCCTTGGTACTGAGGAGCTAGTAAAGATCACTCAGGCTCTAGTTGAACCTGAGCAACACGAACGTCAAACTGAACTACTGGCAAAAAATGAAGAGGGCTTGTTGACTAAGGAAGAGCAGCAAGAGTTATTCGCTTTGAGGCAGGCAGCCGATCAACTCATGCTCCGTAAAGCCTATGCCTGGTCACTTCTCCGTTGGCGTGGACAACGAATTCCAGCTTTAAAGGAATTGCCTATTCCACCGTGACGATTCCAGAAAATGTGCGACGGCAAGTTAGCGAGGAGGCAAACCATTACTGCGAGTACTGCAAGACATCCTCTCGGTTGACGGGGACACCCTTGGTCATAGAGCACATCCTGCCAAGATCATTAGGAGGAAGTGACGATCGCAGCAATTTAGCTGCCTCCTGCTACCGCTGTAACGAGTTCAAAGGTGCAAAAAACCATGCAGCTGATCCCGAAAGTGAGCAACTTGTACCGCTTTTCAATCCTCGAAATCAGCTCTGGGCTGACGAATTCATCTGGGGCAATGATGGGACTCATATCATTGGGGTAACACCCATAGGAAGGGCAACGGTAATTGCATTACGGCTTAACAATGAAAATATAGTTGAGGCACGAGCAATCTGGATTGAATTCAGATGGCATCCTCCATTAGCCATTGAGTAGGGAGGGAAATCGTGAGATTCATAACAACAGTAATTTCACTGGGGAATTTACAACTCCACTAAATTCCCTATATCATTTCAGTAGATTTGCGGAAGTACATTTAGGAGACTTTCGTTAGAAATTTTTTGTCCTTTTAATTCTCGAACCATTCTAGGTTTAATCCTAATTACAACAGTAATTTCACTGAAAAGTTTACTGACTCTAATATTCCTTCTGAATTATTCTAGTGTTTTTACAGAGGTCTTTTTAAAGAGTTCATGCTATTGATTTTTCCTTATTTTACCATTAATAAACAATTTTTAAAGATTGTTTAAAGCAGGCGATTCTCAAAAAGAATATAAAGTAAAGTTTCAGTGAATAAAAGGACAAAAACTTGATGATTTAAAATCTGCATGCTGTAATTATTGGTATCCCCATGGAGTACACAATCGTCATGAATATTGCCAAGAAACTTTCTCTTGCTGCCGCAGGAACAGCATTGTTTGTAGTAGGAGTCGCAAGAACAGCTCCAGCTCATGCCTTCACAATTACAGGACCAGGTACCACCGTGACTGGTAGTGATGGTTCTTTAAAGCAATCAACCGGACCAAGCGGGCAAACGAACTACGTTACCGATCCTGCACCTGGCACTTTGACTGCAGCGGGAACAACTCTTAATGGTTCACAATTCACCACCTTTACCCCTAACGCTCCAGCAAGTGTTCCTGAGCCTTCTCCTGTATGGGGCACTCTAGCATTTAGTGTTTTTGGTGCAGGTTGGGTGCTCAAGCAACAAAAGCGTCAAATCAAGCAAGGTTAATCTAGACGTAACCTTCATACTGCTTTTTAGCAAATGTTAGAAATAAGAGACGAGGCAGACAGAGCAAATTATTGTTCTTCTTTTGTCTCGTCTTTTCTTAACCAGGCAATACATTGCCAAACTGAAGGGAACTCATCTTAACTTTGTCCTTCAAGAGATTTTTTACAGAGAGCGGCTATCCAAAGTTCTATAAATTGGGTAGCAGAGTGGGAGTATTGAGTGTCTGGAGTAAAAGTTCAATGATAGATAAATGTGGCGTAAGCCAAACTAAGGGCAATCCTGCGCCAATAGTCTTTTCAAAGCTAGTTAAGTTAGCAGCAATTAGTATGACTGCTGCATTCGGTAGTGCTGTTGCAAGCGCACAAGCGGCTGATTTCTCTCTTCCGATTCAGCAAGCAGCAAACGCGACAGGAGTTACTAGTGTTCGGAATAGTGGTCTAGACGGCAGTGGTATCACGATTGGCATAATATCGAACAGCTTCAATACCACACCGACTATGAATAGTATGGGTACTCCGGATACCTTGAACTATGACATAAAAAACGGATATCTACCATCACAAATCCAAATAGTTAAAGACTTTAACGGTTCTCTGACTGATGAGGGTCGTGCTATAGGGCAAGTTATTCACGCTGTAGCCCCTGGAGCCAAGTTGGCGTTTTACACAGGCTCTGAAAGTCAAAGCGACTTTGCCAACGGTATTCAAGCTCTAGAATCAGCTGGAGCTAACATCATCGTGGATGATATTCAGTATGTATCAGAACCAAATCCCCCAGCTGGTGCTATTAACCAAGCGATTAATACAGTTGTGAATCAGGGTGTTAACTACCTCACCAGTGCTGGTAACAATGCTGGTAGTTTTCAATTGACTCCACTGACAATCTACGGTCATGCCAGTAATCCCAATGCAGTTACTGTAGGAGCTGTATATGAGGGCAACCCAACAACTTCAAACTATAATTACGCAGGTTTTTCACCTACACCAACTGTCCAAAAAGGACAACTAGAGCCATTCTCAAAGCCTGGAGCTAATAGCCCCTCTTGCTCAACGAGCCCTGATATAACCTGCAAGCCTGATGTTGTAGGACCAGATGGACTCCCTATCTCCTTCAATTTAAATAATGCTTCTCCATCTGAAGTGACTAGTCAAGGCACATTTTATGATTTCTTTGGTACATCGGCTGCTGCTCCTTATACTGCTGCTGTAGCTGCCCTCCTGCTTCAAGCAGATCCCCAGGCTACCAACTCTCAAATTTATGCAGCTCTGACACAGACTGCTACACCACTAAATTCCTCAGGCTTTAGCAACAGCAGTGGCTATGGTTTAATCCAAGCTGATAAAGCCTTGGCATATCTGCAAGCAACAAGCGTACCTGAACCCTCTTCATTTGCAGGCTTAATTGCCTTTGGCTTTTGTTACGCAGGTTTTCTGTTCCTAAAACGTCCCATTTCGGTTGGCTTACAGGCAAAGCAATTCGCTGTCAAGCCAGTCTCATATAAAGATTGAGCAGATTTCTTCCCATTTCGATGCAGGCTTCAAGGTCGTCAAAGCTACGCAACTTGGTTAACCTTGAAGTATACCTTCAAAAAATTAGTACATGCCTACGCTAGAACAGAGTGGAATGGGGCTGTCTTCAAGCGATTGCCAGTTGGTTGAAGACTTGTTAGCTGCTCCCTCTGCGTTGCGTCAGGAAATTACTGACCTATTAAGTGAAGCTCGGTAAAGCCTTGCTCAGTAAAACCTCTCTAGAAGTCCTGCAAGCCGGACAGGTAGATGCTGTGGTTCAGGCTGCTGCTTATGGACATCAGGGAGCAGCTTGAGCCACACCCACTGCCCTCGGCAGACTTCTTCACGCGATCACTGCCAACCGTAGAATGCTTGTGCGACGTTTGTTTCCCAACCGACATCCGAAGGCAGTTCAAGACTTCTTGGGACGTCCTCCTTTCGCTCCATTTTTACGAGCGGCGTCTGCTTTGGCAGGCGTTATCTTGAGACCTCCTTGTCTGCCTAATTCAGCCATCCATTCTTTAGTACCAAAAATGTTAGCTACCAGCCCAGGGATACTAAAGTCAATATCTAGACTCTCCCATCGAACGCTTCGACCACCACTATCGAGCGAAAAATCAGCAATCTCATCTGGAGTCGCATCTGCAAGTCCCTGCACAAGGGTTGGAGGAAAGCTTGAAATTGCACCATTTTTCAACCGAATGGTGATTAGATTATCAAGCTTGCTATAGCTTACTGACTCAGCGCGGGCAAGGGTAGCATCAGCCCTTTTCCCTGCTTCTCTTGCTTTTTCTATCTGCTCCTTCAAGTTCTCTTCTGTTAGTTGATCGAGGTTCCACTTTTTAGCCACCGTGTATCTCCTTCCATTTCTCCAAAAGCGTCTCTTGGTTCTCCGCAACTAAGCGCAGCGCCTGGGTTGCGACTTTGTTCTTCATGTTGTAGACGTATATAAACGAGGGAGGACTTTCGAGGGACTACACCCTTCTGCCACCTAGCGAAAGAGGATGCAGCTTATGAGACGGAGATGTCGCTTGACCTCTTTCCTTCTAACTGCCTGTTTTCAGTAGAACAGGTATTAGATTTGGATTTTTTGCCTTGACTACAGCTCTTGTGAGACTCGCTCCGTATACTCTAAGCTACGGAGCGGAGACTGTAACCAAAGTCAGCTATCCGATGCCCTAGTCTGCTCAAGTAATGACAGTTGGTGCCTCCCGCTCAGTGAACTTCCGAATCTGGGCTACCTCTTCTGCAATGACAATGAGTGTGGAGAGTGCCTGTTGCGTATCTAAATTGTGCTTAGTAGGATCAGGCTCATAGCTTTCCAAATAGACTCTGAGTGTTGCTCCCTGTGTTCCTGTACCAGAGAGACGGAAAACAATGCGGGAGCCATCGGTGAAGCCAATACGGATGCCTTGATGTTGACTCGTGCTATGGTCAACCGGATCGGTATAACTAAAGTCGTCACAGTACTTGACCTGGTAATGCCTTAATTGCTGGCCTTTCAGCTCTGGAGCGTTTGCGCGCAGATGCTCCATAAGTTCCTTGGCTCGATCGGCATCTACCCCTTCATAGTCGTGGCGTGAATAGAAATTGCGTCCATATTTCTGCCAGTGACTATGGACTATCTGCTCAACTGATTCCTGCCGCACTGCTAGAATATTAAGCCAGAACAGCACAGCCCATAGCCCGTCTTTCTCGCGGACGTGGTTGGAGCCAGTGCCGAAACTCTCTTCACCACATAAAGTCACTTTACCTGCATCTAGCAAGTTGCCAAAAAACTTCCAACCTGTCGGAGTTTCATAACATTCGATCCCAGCTTGGGCAGCAACACGATCGGCAGCAGAGCTTGTAGGCATTGATCTTGCTACCCCTGCCAAACCCTGACGATACCCTGGGACTAAATGGGCATTAGCAGTCAATACTGCTAGGCTGTCACTGGGGGTGACAAAAAATTTGCGCCCCAGAATCATGTTGCGATCTCCATCTCCATCCGAAGCTGCACCAAAATCTGGGGCGGAGGTGCCGTAGAGTCTCTCTACTAGATCGTGGGCATAGACTAGATTCGGATCGGGATGACCACCGCCGAAATCTTCCAACGGTTTACCGTTGATAACAGTGCCAGATGGTGCTCCCAAGCGTTGCTCAAGGATTGCATGTGCATAAGGACCAGTCACAGCATGCATGGAATCAAAACACATACGGAATTGTCCAGAAGTCAGTAGCTGGTGAATGCGCTCGAAATCGAACAAGGACTCCATTAACTTGGCATAAGACTCTACTGGGTCAATCACCTCAACTGTCAAATTGCCAATTTCCAATTTACCTAGCCTTTCTAGATCCACATTAGGTGCTTCTAAGATGTGGTACGCATCGATGACTTTACTACGAGCATAGATTGCCTCTGTCACCTTTTCTGGTGCTGGTCCCCCATTGCTAGTGTTGTACTTAATGCCAAAGTCACCCTCTCTTCCACCCGGATTATGGCTCGCAGAGAGGATGATGCCGCCAAATGCCCGATAGTGGCGAATTATACAAGAAGCAGCAGGGGTGGACAAGATCCCACTACGACCTACTAGAACCCGTCCAAACCCATTTGCTGCTGCCATTTTCAAGATTGTCTGAATTGCTTCACGGTTGTAGTAGCGACCATCACCCCCAAGGACTAGTGTCTGTCCCTCACGACCGTCAAGGGTGTCAAAGATAGACTGCACAAAGTTTTCTAGATATCGGGGTTGCTGGAAAACTTTAACCGACTTGCGTAAACCTGAAGTACCGGGCTTTTGATCAAGGAAGGGTGTGGTAGCAAGAGTGCGTATATTCATGAGAATGCTTATCCTACAACAACTTAGTTATATCTATCCCGCTATAATGGGGACAGACGTAAAGAAATGTAAAGAGAGCTGTAACACAAAGTGGGAGTTAACATCTAGCTATAAAGCCACCTATTTTTCTAAATTGGTAGGATTATTGCTAGAAAAAGCAGGATTTTACAAAAATACTAGCTTAAGAGCCAGATTCTAATTGGTTATGAACATCGATCACGTTCACTTCTATGTAGAAGATGCCAAGGCGTCGTGCAACTGGTTTATTAAACATCTAGGTTTTCAAGCTGTAGCTAGTGGCATTAGCAGTGAATATACATACACTGAAGTCATCAGAAACGGTTCCGTGTACTTTGTTTTATCTTCACCATTATCAGAAAGCAGTCCAGTTGCACAGTTTCTGCGGCAGCACCCGTCGGGGATCGCGGATATAGCGTTTCGGGTTGCAGATGTGGCAGCAGTCATGAATCGGGTGATCGCGCAAGGAGCCACAGTCTTAGAACCACTCCAGCAACACCAACAAGGTCAAGAATATCGGCTATGGGGTAAAATTGCAGCTTGGGGTTCTCTTAGTCATACATTAGTGCAGCAGTCAACCTCTACCCAACCCACAATACCTAGGATGGAAGCACCGCTCCTAGCCCTCGATCAGGCCCAACCAATTCTCGATACATTCACAGGTATAGATCATGTGGTGTTGAACGTAGCAACTGGTGACATGGAGCGTGCCGTTGCCTGGTACAGAAACACATTAGACTTTCAGTACCAGCAGACGTTTAAAATTCAAACCGACCACTCTGCCCTACATAGTCAAGTTCTAGTCTCGAAGCAAGGCAACATACAATTTCCAATTAATGAACCAGCATCACCCAACTCTCAAATTCAAGAGTTCCTTGATGCGAATCGGGGACCAGGAATTCAACATATTGCCCTACAGACACCTGACATAGTACAGGTAATTGCACAATTGCGTCAAAGAGGGCTACCGTTACTCCCAGTCTCTCCCAACTACTACACCCAGCTACAGCAACGCCAAGGATTATCATTATCAGCGACTCAATTACAAGAAATTGCACAAGCGCAAATCTTGGTCGATTGGGAGGAAGCCACTCCCCAAGCCTTGCTCTTACAAATCTTCTCTCAACCCATCTTCAAACAGCCAACCTTCTTCTTTGAATTCATTGAACGGCGATTTCAAGCACAAGGTTTTGGAGAAGGCAACTTTCGGGCTCTATTTGAAGCAATTGAACGCGAACAGCAAAAACGAGGCAGTTTAGGGGAAATGGGGAGGTAGGGACTAATGCTCAGACTA
>Ga0213881_10000717_pt1 | contig 18658 bp, 17 predicted proteins | sample BarmaccoBMER_R08_FD_160104 | JGI IMG/M metagenome (GOLD analysis project Ga0213881, IMG submission 160104) | Barbacenia macrantha exposed rock microbial communities from rupestrian grasslands, the National Park of Serra do Cipo, Brazil - ER_R08 ... | reverse complement strand
ATCTAGGCCGGCAGTCTTTGCTGGGTGGACACAGCGGAGCAGTCATCCAAGGTAGACCAGATCCGCCTGGGGCAGCCTGTCGGTGGGTCTCGCGAGCTGCGGTTATCCCCGCACCGCGCGCTGCGCCGGAGCGTGCTGCGCGAGGTCCCCCCGGGTCGCCGCTGCCCGGCCTGGGTTGGCGGGGCTGGTCGATGAGTGAGCCTGGTCGGGAGTTCCTCGATCTGCTCTCCGCGACAGTGGCGCTGGGCGCGTTCCGGTCGGTCCTGGCTGAGGTCGTGGCCGTGGCCGAGGAGGCTGCGAACCTGAGCGATGAGCAGTTGCGGGGCGCCCTGGTGAGCTTGGACCATGCCGCGCGCCGGTTGGTGGGTGGTGAGGCGGTGAGCGCCCACTGGGTGTGCTCGTCGATCGATTCCCGGGCGGACCGGCTGGTGGGTGGCCTACCGCCTGGTGTTTTCCGAGCGCACTGCGGTGCGCGGTTGTCTCCGGTCGCTGTCCGGTTCAGTGACCGGCTCTGCGGGTCGCTGGTGTGTCCGGTCTGCGCGGAGCGCACCGCTGGTAGTGGCCCGAGTGCCGGCTGGCCGCTGGTTGAGGTGCCCCCGACTCCCGGTGGCCAGCCGGTCCCTTGTCCTGTTCGACAGGGTGCTGCCGAGGCATTGGCTGTGCCCCCGCCGCGGTTTCCCCATCCCGCCGCGCAAAGCGAGGTTCGCGGCAAAGATCAGGCGGCCCGCAGCGCGTCCGTCGGTGGGGAGGTGCGGGAGCTGCGTGAGTGCGGGCAGCGCCCCCTCAGCACTGCGCCTCACGAACTCGATTTCTCCTCCGGCGCCCCCCACGACATTCACGCTGTGATGGTGACCTGGACATTCATCGGTTTGGTTATTTACGCGGTTTTTGTTCTCGTGGCGGCCCTACCCGATGAGATCGATAACCGGAGATACTGGGCGGCCCTGAAAAAACGCCGGTCCAGCTCGCGCCCACCGAACCCGGTAGGAGAAACAGACAATGACGAGCAGTAGCGCTAGTTTCCGCACAGAGTAGGGGGTGGCTTGCGGTGCGGTGTGGGCGTCTGCTGGCGACCAGGTAGAACTCAAGTGGCTGGCTGATCTCATGGTGAGCCAGGTTGCGGACCCCCGTGATGCATCGCATCGAGCCCGATCGTCAGCAGAAGGGAGTCATGGGTGAACTGGCACGATTATTACACTAACGGCCCGGATAAGAAACGTCGTAAGGCGATACCGGCGACGCGTGCGTTGCATCGGGGTCCGATCGGTTTTGCTAATTTGTTGGTGAGTATGCAGGATGGGTCGATTGTTTTTGATCCCCATGTCACTGGCGCCTGCGTGATGGCCATCAATGAGGGTGGCACCACACTGCGCGACGTTTTGACGGAATGGCTGGGATGACCCGAAACGGGTGGGCAGCGGACAGTGAGGGGAGATGAGCGTAATGATGTTACGCAGCTGGTGGGCTGGGCTGGTTGCGCGGCGGGCTGGGCGGGCTGAGTCGCGGCGGATGCGCCGAAATCGAGTGACGTGGCGGACGTGCCGTCGGTGCGGGAGCTATTCCTACCAGACAGGTAAGAGCGGGCTGTGCGGAGGCTGCCTGAGCCTGCACTAATTTAGTAGTCGGAATGACCGGTGAGCTGGTCGCGGCGAAGACGCGCCTGCACACCCTGGGGACCACCCCACCGCGACACGTCCAACGAGTAGACGACACACAGAGTCATGCCGATATGGGTTGTCATTGTCCTGGCTATTCTGCTTAGTTTCAAGATCCTTGTTATCGGATTGGGTATAGTCGATGAGATCGCCGACCACAGACACCAGGCAATCCTGAAAAAACAACACCAATCAAGGTCGCATCCACCGGAACCGGGACAGGAAACCGACAATGGCAAAGAATAACAAGGGGTGAGTCCGTGACAGGAAAGCACCACCAGCCACCGTGGTGGCATCCCCGTGCGCTGTGGGAGCGCCTGGGCGGCCGGGGACACCCGGTGAGCCACCACCAGGGCACCTGAGCGAGATGGTCAACGGCAGTGACGGGTGGGCGCACCTGGTCACCGAACAGGCCTACGAGCAGGGCCTGCGGGAGCACACCGGGCGCTACACAGTGCTGTGCGGGTTGCGAATCCCCGCAGCCAGCATGGTCGCACCACCGGACCACCGCTGCCTGCCCTGCCACGAGCTGGGGGGCCGCGCATGAGAACTCCCGAGCCCCCGACCGAACACGAGAACTGGGCCCACGGTCGGGCCGTAATCCCCGCCGAGGAAGGCCGCAGGTCAGGGCAGGGCAGGGAAAACCACGGCAGCAACCCGGCGCTTCGAGCCAGCCCGGCGCCTAGTATGTCTACCACTGCTCTGGGGGTAGACGCTCCCCCACCACGCTTGTTGTGACCCTGCGTCAGCCTGCCTGCTCCACGCCCTACCGAGCGTGGTAGTAAACCGGAGGTCTCCCCGCCCCTCCTGATCGTGGTTGGGTAGTTCGTCGGACATTCGCCATCCCCGCCACCATCCACAGCATGTACACAGCATGTTGATGCTGCCCACGTTGGCCGGCCCCTACAGTGTCGCCCCGTGGGCAAGACGCCGATTTACGACCAGCTGTGTGGCGAGCAGGTCATCGCCGATGCCCCGGCCACCGGGGCTGAGTCGCACCGGGCCGGTGATCCCGGGAAGCACCACCTGCTCACCGACAGGCCGGATGAGGTAGCGGCGTTCGGGCCATCAGAGGGAGGAGTTGACCTCACCGCGACTCCCCACGATCTCGGGTGCCCATACGCGGCAACGGCCGGTGGTCGCGGTGCTCACCGGCACGAAGAAAGTGCAGTACTCGCCGAGCACAGCCCGCGCACGCGGGGTGCCCCGGTGGGTCAGCTCGCAGACGGCGAGCAGTGGGCCGCCGTGGGGTGGGGAGCGGGAGTAGTTCTTCCCCCGCCAGCCCACGCGCGATACGCACCGGCAGACCGGTTAACAGACCCCTGCGACGCTGGAGATACCGAGCGGACTTTCCGAGCTGCTGGAACTCAGGCAACTGTCGTGTCGTCGCTCTGAGGTGGATGGTGCCGTGAGGAATCGCGTTGAGTCATGCTTGTGACCTTTCCTGTGTGACGGTGGTTGGTTCGGGTGTCAGTGGGCTCGGTCCCCGGGCACTTCTCAATGTCCCTTGACAGTTCTTCGGCGGCATCGTTGGCTGGGGGTTGTTCGGTCATGGCGTGGGTGGGCTCGCTGTTGCGGGCGGTCACACCCCAACCGACGAGTGCCCGACGAGGACGGCTATCCACTACACCGCACAACCTTCTCGCGAGAAATCTGGCGACCGGCAGTCAGTGCCGTCAAAACGCTCCCCACGGGACCAGCATGCACGACCTGCGGCACTACTACGCCTCTCTCCTAAAAATGAGCAGAGTTGCATCGGGCGCATCATTCGGCAAGATCCGCGAACTGATCCTACCTGCGACGTCACCATTCGGACTGGATCAAAGTCGGTTGGCGGAGATCGCGGCACATGCATCCTGACCAGGCAATAGATCCAGCCGTTTGCATTGAATGCCACGATGTTGTACCCGATCCGGTGGCACCCTGTGCCAGGTAGTGGCATCAGCTGCAACTGCAAGATCGGGCTGCCGCGTCGCTTCCGCTCCTCGGCGCTGGCGCGCCTGCGGGTCGACTTGCCCTTGATCCACCGGGGTGCATTCGCAGGGTTGGAACATTGCTCTCTACCAGTTCCGACACGGCGAATCCGTCAAGGCCGTGCAACGTCGGCTGGGGCACGCCACCGCAGCGGAGGCACTGGACACCTACGCGCACCTATGGCCCGACTCGGACGATCGAACACGTGACGCTGTCGATGCGGTGCTCGGCGCCACGGTGCCCCAGACGTGCCCCCAGAAACACTCAGGATGATATTGCGCCTGGTGAACAGGGCTGGGCGGATGAGCTGGCCTGTAAGCCGGATTCTGTGTGCCGGACGCCTCGCGGCGTTCCGGACGGCGGTCATCCATCTCGGCCTGCCGTCGCCGGCAGGCTCTAGCGGCCTACCCGCAGGCATCGGGCGGGCCACCCTCGATCGCCTGCGCAGCACTCCGGTAGCCGGCGTGCCTTTTGGCCTTGCTCCAGGTGGGGTTTACCGAGCCGTCCCGGTCACCCGGGACGCTGGTGGTCTCTTACACCACCGTTTCACCCTTACCCCGGCCCCGTCGATCTCACGGGGCGGGGCGGTCTGTTCTCTGTGGCACTCATCCCGCGGGTCACCCCGGGTTGCCGTTAGCAACCACCCTGCCCTGAGGAGTCCGGACTTTCCTCGACGGGCCCGTCCCCGAGCCCGACGCGACCGCCCAGCCAGCTCATCCGAGCCTCCAGTATAGATCATGCACACCGAATTAGCGTGGCGCCTGTGCCGTCTGTCCACTTTGCCCTCTTGGTCGCAGCAGGTGTCCTGTCGGGCACGGTCAATGCCCTGGCCGGTGGCGGGTCGCTGCTGCTGTTCCCCGTGCTGCTGGCGGTGGGCTTCCCACCGCTGGCAGCGAACGTCACCAATTCGGTCATCCAGTGCCCCGGCTACCTGGGCTTGGCGCTGGGCGGCCACCGGGAGCTGCGGGGGCAGCGCAGTCGGGTGCTGTCAACCACCGGCGTCACGATCGGGGGCTCGCTGGTGGGCAGCCTGCTGCTGCTGGTGCTGCCCGCCTCGGTGTTCAACGCGGTGGTCCCCGTGCTGGTGGCGCTGGCCAGTGTGCTGCTCGGGGCGCAGCGGTGGCTCGCTCGGTGGATCGGCGAGCCCGAACCCGGCACGCTGGACCGCCGTGTGGTCCTGCTGCCTGCGGTGTTCATCGCCGCGATCTACGGCGGTTACTTCGGCGGGGCGCTCGGCGTCATCTTGATCGCGGTGCTGGCCCTGACCGCGCATGACGACCTGCGCAGGCTCAATGCCGTCAAGGGGGTGCTGTCGCTGATCACCGGGGTGGTCAGCGCGGTCGTGTTCGCGATCGGCGCACCGGTGGCCTGGTCGGTCGTCGCGCTGCTCGCTCCCGTCAACCTGATCGGGGGCTTTCTCGGTGCCAAGCTCGCCGGTCGGCTACCCGTATCGGCGTTGCGGGCAGCCGTGGTCGTGGTCGGCTTGACGGTGTCGATCTACCTGTTCGTGCGGTGAGCGAAGCGCTCAGGTGAGGTGGGACATATCGTTGACCAGTCTGACCAGGGCGGGACCGTCGGGATAGAACTCCGCCGCCGACAGCGAGGCGATATCCAGGTGCACCCGGTGCAGCAGCGACGGTCCGGCGTCCAGCGCCATCCGCAGCAGCGACTTGATCGGGGTGACGTGGCTGACCACGATCAGGGTAGCGGCGCCGTACTCGGCGATCAGTTGGTCACGCACCTGGTGCACCCTGGAGTGCACCGCCTCCATGCTCTCGCCTCCCGGCGGGGCCACCGAGGTGTCGGTGAGCCACCGGGTGTGCAGATCCGGATCCCGGTCTCGGGCCTCGGCGAAGGTCAACCCTTCCCACGCTCCGAAATCGGTCTCGGTCAGTCCATCATGGATAGTCAGCGGCACGTCCAGCGCGTCGGCCACCGGCCTGGCGGTTTGCCGCGCCCGCAACAGCGGCGAGCTGGCAACCGCAACGACACCGCCGGTCGTGGCCAGTCGAGCGGCGGCAGCGGCGGCCTGGCGCTCCCCCAGCTCGGTCAGCGGCAGGTCGGCGCGCCCGGCGTAGCGGCCCTGCGCGGAATACTCGGTCTGGCCGTGCCGCAACATCAGCAGCCGGGTCGGGGGACCTGTGGCCCCGGTCCAGTGCACCGAGGCCCCACGGCGTGCTCCAGTCTGGGGTGCAGGATGACGGGTGCGGGCGGCCTGGGTGTCCATCGCCTCGTTGGCTAGCCGGTCGGCGTGCACGTTGCGGGCCCGCGGCACCCAGGTGTAGCGGACGTCGCCGAGCTGGCGAGCCAGCTCGGCTGCCTCCCTGGCCAGCGGTCGCAGGTGCGGTTGCTTGACCTGCCAGCGCCCACTCATCTGCTCCACGACCAGCTTGGAGTCCAACCGTGCCTCGGCGGAGGCCGCACCCTCCTTGAGCGCGGCACGGAGCCCGGCGATAAGGCCCGAGTACTCGGCGACGTTGTTGGTGGCGCTACCCAGTCCCCCCGAGGCCTCGGCGAGCAGCTCCCCGGTGACGGCGTCGCGCACCACCGCCCCGTAGCCGGCCGGGCCAGGGTTGCCCCGCGAGCCGCCGTCCGCCTCGATGATCACACGTCGACTCACAGGCCGGACCCCCCTGACAGACGCACCAGGACGACACCACATTCCTCGCAGCGCAACACCTCGTCGGCGACTGCCTCCCGTAAACGTCCGAGCGCGGTGCGGTCCAGCTCCAGCTGGCAGGCGCCGCAGCGGCCCTCGCGCAGCAACGCCGCCCCGGTACCGTTGCGGGCGCGGATCCGCTCGTAGAGCGCCACCAGATCCGCCGGCAGCTCGCCGATGAGGACGGCCCGCTCGTGCCGGCCGTGCTCATCGGCGGACCCGAGTTCCGCGAGGGCCGCATCCCGACGGCGGGCGGCGTCGAGACGCCGCTGCTCGATGCCGGCCAGCGCGACGCGGCCCCGCTCGGCCTCGGCCACGGTGGCCTCGCGCCGCTCCATCACCTCGAGCAGATCGTCCTCCAGCACGGTCTGGCGGCGCTTCAGGGTAGCCAGCTCATGTTGCAGATCTTCCAGCTGCTTGCCCGAGGAGATCGACCCGGAGTCGAGCAGACCGCGATCCCGGTCCTCCCGGGCCCGCACTTGATCGATCTCGGCCTCCAGCCGGCGCATGTCACGGTCTAAGTCTGATCCCGCTGTCTCCGTGGCGACCAGCGAGTCCCGGGCGGAGAGCAAGGCCTGCTCAGCGTGCTCGAGTTCGGCCAGCTCGGGCAGCGACCGGCGGCGATGCGCGACGCGGGTCAGCTCGGCGTCCACCGCGGCCAGGTCAAGCAGCCGGCGTTGTGCGGCGGGATCGGCGTTCACCGCGAGGGCCTCCCCAGTGGTTGCGCCGCCCCGATCGTCCAGGGATCGGTGCGGCGGGACGGAACGTGAACTTCGACCGTACCGCTGGGCGCTGTGGAGACCACCAGTGCGGCTAGGGGTTAGGCGGCGGCCAGCACAGTCCGCAGCCCGTCCACCAGCGCAGCGGCGATCTCGGGAGGCCGGACCGCGACCCGCAGATGGTCGGGCGACAGGCCGGGGAACGTGTCAGCGCGCCGCACCGCGATACCGGCGTCAATAAGCGCGGCCCGGATTCGCTCACCACCGGGCACGCGCAGCAGCAGGAAAGGCGCGGCGGCCGGCTGGTGGACCGTGACACCGGGCAGCTCAGCGAGGTGACGAACCATCCACTCCCGGTGCCGCACGATCTGCGCAGCCACGAGGGCGGCCTCGGCGAGGGCGCTCGGGGCGCTGCAGGCCCGCACCGCCTCCAGCACCAGCGTGCCCACCGGCCACAGCGGGCGCCGTGCGGCCAGCCTGGCGAGCAGATCGGGCGCCCCCAGCGCGTAGCCGGCACGCAGCCCCGGCAGAGCCCAGGTCTTGGTGAGGCTTCGGAACACCAGCAGGCCGGGAGTGTGGCGGTGCCCGGCCAACGATTCCCGTTCCCCGGGCACCGCGTCGGCGAACGCCTCGTCCACCACGAGCACCCGCCCCGGCCGGGCCAAGGCACGAATAACCCCGGCTGGATGCAGCACGGAGGTCGGGTTGGTGGGGTTGCCAAGCACGACGAGATCGGCCTGGGTGGGAACCTGGGCTGGCTGCAGCCGGTGCGCGGTGTCGGTGAACACTCGGGCGACGGGGATGCCGGCCCGGCACAGCGCCACCTCGGGTTCGGTGAACGACGGATGGATCACCACCGCTGATCGGGGCGCCAGCGCGGGCAGCAGCGCGAAACCCTCCGCGACTCCCCCGAGCACCAGCACCTCAGCAGGGTCGCGGGCATGCCGGGCGGCCACCGCGGCGCGAGCGGCGGCGTCCTGCGCAGCGGAGGGGTAACGGCCGAGCCGGTCCAACGCCGCGACCAGCCGTTCACGCAACCACGCCGGAGGCCCACTGCCGTGCACGTTCACCGCGAAGTCGAGCAATCCCGGTGCGGCGTCGACGTCGCCGTGGTGCCCCAGCAGCTCGTCCATGGGATCTGCACGCTAGCGAGGGCCGGTGTGGCCCGGGGGCGTGATCAGGTGGTTCCCGCGGCCAGAAGCTGCTGCATCTGGCCGATCTGCGCGGCCTGGTCGGTGTAGATCGATTGGCTCAACGTTTTCAACTCGGGATCGGCGCCATCTGTGGCTTCCTCGTCGGCCATGACGATCGCGCTGGCGTGGTGCGGGATCATCAGCAAGAGAAACGCTTGGTCGGGGTGAGCGGCCGAGGCCACCATGGAGCCCATCTGCGGCATGTTCATCGAGATCGGCACACCCATGAGGGTGCCCATCGGTGCGGACCACTCCCGTGCCGGTGGGGCGGCCCCGATGCGCCGGGCGATCGCCCGCATCTGCCCGATTTCCCTCGTCTGGGACTCGGCGATGTTCTGCGCCAACGCCTTGACCCGCAGGTCCCGGCCCTTGCTGAGCTCGGCTCTGGCCATGTCGAGCGCCGCTTGGTGATGCGGGACCATCCCGTCCACAAACACCTTGTCCAGCGCCACACCCGACAGCGTGGGTGTTGACAGCGTACCCTGGGACGACGTCGAGGGCGCCCCGCAGCCCACCAGCACGAGCCCACCCACGACCACCAGCGTGAGCAGCCCCCGGTAGCACCGCGCCCACGTTGCGACAGACTGCCCTATCCACGCCCCCAGGCACCGGCTTGGCTTACCATCTTGGTTCACTGGACAACTCCCCCACCTAGCCAGGTGTCGCCTCATGTTACCCGTCCACGGGTAAAGCAGATGAAGGCATGAGGGTTCGGTATGGCCAGCATCCGGGCCGGCGCCGAGGGGAGTGGGGTTCACCGTCGATCCGGCTACCGCGGCGCTGGCGGCTACGCGGGCGCTGGCCCCGGAGATCCGGGTTATTCGCGCTGTGGCTGCCTCGGTCGTTGGGCGGCCTAGAGCCAGCTACAGCTCTTGGCTGGAAGCGGAACGCGGTGGGAGTATCGCGGGGGGTACAGGAGGTTTATTTGCTGCGCTTTGCCGTCGAGTCCAGCGCAGCGGCTGCGTCGTTGCCGCCGTGGCGGTACGACTTCGGCCGACAGATCGCTGTCGATACTGACGGACAGCCGTGGTACCGGCAGTTGGTCGACATGACGATGGGAACCACCGGCCCGTCCCCGGACGGCACGGGCAGCACCGGCAATGAAGAATGGACCCCCGACTACATGCCCGACGAGCGTGCCTAGCCCTGCTGATGAGCGTGCTGGTGCTCAGTGAGGAGTGCGACCCCACCACCGATGCTGTCATCGAGGCGCTGGTCGAGCGGGGAGTCGAAGTGTTCCGTGCTGACTTGGGCTGGTTCCCCACCAGCCTTCACCTGGATGCCGACCTGGGCAGTTCGGGGTGGGCCGGCACGCTGCGGGCGGGCAACCGGGAGATCACGCTAGGAGACCTTCGGTCAGTCTTCTACCGCAGGCCCACCGCGTTCACCTTCTCGCCTGACCTATCCAATCAGGAACTACGCCACGCGAGGATGGAGGCCAAGCTCGGCCTGGGCGGCTGTCTGTGGTCGCTGCCAGAAGTGCTGTGGGTCAACCATCCCGCCCGTCAGGCTGACATGTACAAACCCACGCAGTTGGCTGCGGGGAAAGCGGTGGGTCTTCTCGTCCCCAGGACGTTGGTAACCAACCGCCCAGGGGCCGTTCTCCGGTTCGCTCGTGAGGTCGGCGGGCCGATCGTGGTTAAGCCTCTAGGCTATGCCTCCATTCATGAAGAAGGCCGACGGCGGGCGCTATACACTCACGTCCTCACCGACGACGAGTTAGCTGACCTGCGGGGTGTGGAAACCACAGCGCACTTGTTCCAGCAGTACATTGGCGACAAGGCCCACGGGCTGAGACTGACCGTCGTTGGCGGTGGTGAAGATAGTCAGATGTTCGCCGCAGCCATTCATGCAGGCTCCGCGGCGGCTGCCGTGGATTTCCGAGCAGACTATCCATCCTTGACTTACCGCGTCGTTGATATCCCCGACGACGTTGCCGCCGGGGTGCGCGCGTTCATGCGCCATTTCTCCATCTCGTTCGGCTGCTTTGACTTCTGCGTTGACACCACGGGCCGACATTGGCTGCTGGAATGCAACAGCGCCGGTCAGTTCCAGTTCGTTGAACAGGCTACCGGGTTGCCCATCACCGCAGCGTTAGCGGACCTTCTCGTGAAAGGCGCACCATGACCGACGTGACCGGGGTCGGTGTCGGGAGCTGGCGGACCAGGGCTTGCGAGCTAGCCGACAACCTAACCACCGACGGTGCGATTACTGGCTCGCTGTGGCGCGAGGCCTTTCAGAATACGCCACGGCACGTGTTCGTGCCGCGTTTCTGGGCATTGGACAAGTACAACGCACCTACGTACCTGATCGACGGCGCCGACCCCGCCCACCAGGCTGAGTGGCTAGACGCGGTTTACAGCGACCAATTCCTCGCCACCCAGTGGACGCCGCAGGACGGGCGCCGGATGATCACAAGCTCGGCGTCCCTGCCGACCCTGGTCGCTCGGATGCTGCATCTGCTGGACGTCCAGGACAACGACCGGGTGCTGGAAATCGGCACCGGCACCGGCTATAACACCGCCCTGCTCTGCCACAGAGTAGGCGACACGGCAGTCGCCAGCGTCGATATCGACCCCATTCTCGTCGCCGAGGCCCAAGCCCGCCTCGCTCAGATCGGCTACCGGCCACAGATCGCCGCAGGCGACGGGGCACAGGGCCTCCAGCAGGACACCCCCTACAGCCGCATCCTCTCTACCTGTGCATCACCCGGTGTCCCGACAGAGTGGATCATCCAACTGGCCACCGAAGGAAAGATCGTCGCTCCGTTCATCGTCGGCGGGGCGCTCGCAGTGCTGACGAAAACCGGTCCCAGCGAAGTCTCCGGCCGACTCAACAGCGAGCAGGCATGGTTCATGCCGCTGCGCCCAGCGGACAAGCCACTGCCCGAGGGCTATCTCGTGGATCAACCCGAGCCCCCACCAGACCAGCGGCAGCATCACGGGACCGCCGAGGTAGACCCTGGCGCTTTCGCCGACCCCGACTTCCGGCTCTGGCTGTGCCTGCACCTTCCCGCAGACGCCCGCATCATCGATATCGTCAACAACGACTTCACCCGCACCGGCGTCATCGTCCACACCACCGAACACCGGGCGACCGCCGAATTTCCCGCCGGTAATACCGCTAGCCCTTCCCTCATCACCCAGGACGAACGGCGGCTGTTCGATACCGTCGAGGCCGCCTGGCAAGCATGGCAACGCTGGGGCCGCCCCGACCGGAGCCGGGTCGGCATCACCGCCCACACCGACGGCACCCAGAACGCCTGGCTGGACTCACCCACCTCCGGCATGACCTGGCCGCTGCCGACCTGCCCACCACCCAAGTGATGCCGAACCAGCTGTGGGGCGCGAAAGCGGCGGCAGGCTGAATCAGCCCCCGTGCAGCGCGGGTGGCACGCGCAGGGCGTGCTGCTTCTCGGGCGGGCCGACCACGTCGGGGTGCACGATGCGGGCGAGGATCTCGGCCCCGTCGATCACCCGCGGGCCCGGCCGGCTGAAGTACGAGCTCGCATCGACTGCCCATACGTTGCCGTCCTGGACCGCGGGCAGATCTGGCCAGCCGGCGGGCAGCCGAGCCCTCGGCAGCTCACGCAGCGTGTCGACCGCGGAGAAACCGCAGGGCGCCAGCACGATCACCTCCGGGGCGTAGGCGTTGATCTCCTCGGCCGTGGTGGTCCGGGACACCCCGCCAACAGTGCCAAACCCCGGATCACCGCCCGCGGCGGCGACCTGCTGGGGAACCCAGTGACCCGGCGCGAAGGGAGGCTCCAGCCACTCAAGGACCAGGGTGCGCGGGCGGCGGGCGAGGCCGGACAGGGATGCCACCAGTGCGTCGAGGCGGGCGCGCAAGCCACCCACCAGGGCCTCCGCCTGGGCGTCGCGACCGGTAATCTCACCGACGGTGACGATGTTGGCCAGGATGTCGGCGATCGTGGTCGGCTCCAGCGAGACGATGGTGACGTCGGCGTCCAGCCTGCGTGCGGCCTGCTGCACCGTGTGGTAACTGACCGCGCAGACCTCGCAGAGTTCCTGGGTCAGGATCACGTCTGGGGCCAGCGCTCGCAGCCGGACCTCATCGAGGTCGTAGATACAGCCATGCCCGTCCAGCTGCGAACGCACCGCGTGGTCGATCTCCACGCTGCCCATGCTCTGGTGCGCGATGCGGCTGGCGGTCAGCTGGGGCTTACGGTCCACGCCGCTCGGGTAATCGCACTCGTGGGTCACGCCGACCAACGAGTCGGCCAGCCCCAACGCGCAGACGATCTCAGTCGCGGACGGCAGCAACGAGACGATCCGGGGTGTTCGCGGCGTCACCGTCTCCACCCTAAGCGCTCGCCCCGCCAGTGGCGTCGGGCCGGATCACCTGGCGATCTGGGGGCAGGCAACGTGCAGGTTACCGTGGTGGTATGCGGTGGCGGTTCCTGCTGCGCCCCGGGTGGGTGGCGCTGACGGTGGTGGTGATCTGCTTCTCCGTCGCGGCGTTCACCGTGCTCGCGCCGTGGCAGTTCCGTCGCGCGGCGCAGCGCGCGGAGCGCAACGGCGACATTGAGCATTCTTTCACGATCCCGCCGCAGCCGCTGCGCAGCGTGCTCGCTGCCCATACCGCGCCGACTCTCGCCACCGAGTGGCGGCGGGTTGAGGTCACCGGGCACTACCTGCCCAGCGCTGAACTGGTCGTCCGGCTGCGCAGTGTGCAGGACAAGCCAGCCTACGAGGTGGTGGTTCCCTTCCGGCTGGCCGATGGGTCGAGCGTCCTGGTGGACCGGGGTTATCTGCTTCCGACCGAGGGGGTGCGGATACCGCACTACCCTTCGGTACCGGGTGGCGAGGTGACCGTGACCGGCCGGTTGCGGGCCGACGAGCCGGACCCGCAAGGCGGCGAGGTTGTGCAGCAGGACGGTCACCGGCAGGTGTATGCGGTGAGTACGCGCACCGTGAGCGCCGCCACCGGAGTGCGGCTCGAGCCGGGTTACCTCCAGCTGGTGGAGGGTGCTCCCGGTGTGCTCTCCGCGCTGCCGCTGCCCCCCCTGGACCCTGGTCCTTCGTTCGCCTACGCGCTGCAATGGATCACTTTCGGCTCGATGGCCCCGCTGGGGCTGGCCTACTTCGCGTGGCGGGAAGCCACCGAGGGGCGCCGAGAGGGCGGTGGGCCACCGGATAGAGACGATACGGACGACCCCCATGATCCCCCGGTACTCGCGCTGGCCGACCGGTACGGCCGCTGACTCACCAGGGTCACCGCGTCACCGCAGCCAACGCCGCGCACAACGCCGCAGCCGCAAGACCGATCACCCGAGACAGCTCAACTCCTCGGGTGAGATCACCGGCGTCGGGGGTGCGGCCATGACCCAATACCGGGCGCTGCTCGGTGCCATGCGGGTAGACCGTGCGCCCACCCAGCCGGATTTCCAAGGCACCCGCGAACGCCGCCTCGACCTGCCCGGCGTTGGGGCTGGGATGCGCGGCCGCATCGCGCCGCCAAGCAAGCCAGGCCTCACGGGCCGAACCACCCACCAGCGGCGCGCACAGGGTGGTCAGCACGGCGGCGGCTCGGGACGGCACCAGGTTGGCCACATCGTCCAGCCGTGCCGCGGCCCAACCGAACCGCCGGTAGCGGGCCGAGCGGTACCCCACCATCGCGTCCAAGGTGTTGATCGCGCGGTAGGCCAGTAGCCCGGGCACGCCGGCCACCGCGCCCCAGACCAGCGGGGCGACCACAGCGTCGGAGGTGTTCTCGGCGATCGACTCCACGCTCGCCCTCGCCATCCCGGTCAGATCGAGCTTGTCCGGGTCCCGGCCGCACAGGTGCGGGAGCCGGGCTCGCGCGCCCTCGAGGTCCCCAGCGTCCAGCGCCCGGGCCATCGCCGCGCCTTCCTCGGCCAGCGAGGCCCCACCCAGCGCAATCCAGGTCGCGAGCGCGGTCACGGCCGCCTGCCCGGTGGCTCGCCCGCGCCCGGCCTGTTCCAGCAGGCCACCGAGCGCCGCCGCGGCAGCGACCAGGGTGCCGGTGTAGATCAGCCCGGCCAGCCGGTGCTCGGCGTAGCAGGCGCGTTCGGCCGTTGCGGCGACCCACCCGAAGGCAGCCACCGGGTGATGCTGACGCGGATCACCGAACGCCGCGTCGGCAGCGGCCCCGAGCAGCAACCCGACCGCCCGCGCAGCGCCCACTCCTGGACCCCCACCATCAAGACCGAGGCGGTCACCTTACTCCGTGCTCCGCTGCCCGAGGGAGTTCGCTCTTGCAGACCTTGCCCATCTCGTTGCGGGGTAACGCGGGCAGGTAGTGCACCACTCGGGGTCGCTTGTGCGGCGCGAGCAGTCTCGCAACGTGCTGTGCGAGTTCCTCGGCGGCGGGCGGCGGATCGCTGGCAGCGACCACCCACGCCACCACCCGTTCTCCGAGGTCGGGATCCCCTTCCCCGGTCACCGCCACCTCGCCGACCCCCGGGTGCTCCAGCAGAGCGTTCTCGATTTCCGCTGTACCGATCTTGTATCCGCCGCTGGAGATCAGGTCCGTGGCGCGGCGCCCGACCAGCCGCAGGGAACCGTCCGGGTCGCGGGTAGCGAGGTCGCCGGTGCGAAACCACCCATCGCGCATCGCCTCGGCGGTGGCGTCGGGGCGGTTGAGATAGCCCAGGAACAGTGTCGGACCGGCGACGTCAATCTCCCCGACAGTCTCGTCGTCGGATGCCTCAACGATCCCGCCGTGCTCGTCCACCAGCCGCAGCGCCACCGGGTCCAACGGCGGCCCGACAGTGCCCGGGCGGCGCGGCCCGTCGATCCGCGCTGCGCAGGTGATGAGCGACTCGGTCATCCCGTAGCGCTGCACCACGTGCTGACCGGTGGCCGCCGCGATGCGCTGATAGTCGGAGACCGAGAGCGCGGCCGAGCCCGAGACGAGCAGCCGGGCCCGGCCCAGTGCCGCGGCGAGGCGGGGATCCTGCTCGGCGGCCGCGGCCAGCCGGTGGTACATCGTCGGCACCCCGAACAGCATCGTCGCGGCGCCACCCAGTTCCCGGGCCACCCCCTCGACCGAGAACGAGCCCAGGTGGTGCAGCGTGCCCCCGAGCCGCAGCGGCCCCAGCACCCCGAGCACCAGTCCGTGCACGTGGAACAGCGGCAGCGCGTGCACCAGGACGTCCTGGGCGGTCCATCCCCAGGCTGCGGCCAGCGCGTCGAGGTCCGCGCTCAGCGCGCGGCGCGGGAGCACCACGCCTTTGGGTGGGCCGGTCGTGCCCGAGGTATAGACGATCAGTGCTGGCGACTCGGGATCCGGCTCGGGCGGCAGCGCGCCGCCCTGGGCCTGCAGCTCGACGTCGAGCCGCGGGAGGACCCGCAGCGCCGGTGGCACCGTGGCTTGCGGGGCGGTGAGCACCAGATCGGGAGCCGCGTCGGAAACGAGGTGCGCCAGCTCGCGGGTCCCCAGCCGGGGGTTGACCGGCACTGCAGGCACCCCGGCCGCGAGCGCCGCCACCAGCGCCACGCAGGTCTCCAGCGCCGGCTGCGCCCAGATCGCGACCCGCCGGGCGCTGGAGACTCCAGGCACCAGTGCCGCAGCCGCTACCCGCAGTCTCCGATAGGTCACAGAATGCTGCCCAAACCGCAGCGCCTCGGCCTCAGCAGACTGATGTAAGATCGGCAACAATGGTGCGGGTCCCATTCGGCGCTCCTTCTTCGAGGTAATGTCCGACGTTATGGTCGAGCAGGTTGCCACCGCTGATGGCAAGGCTCGGCCGTTCGAATGGTGGATGACCTCTAACCTCGGCCTGGGGTTGGCATTCAACTGCTTTCTTCCGGTGCTGTTGCCGTCCTACGTGCTCTCGGTGGGGGGAACAACCACCGATGTCTGGGTGGCGATGTCGATGGCGGGGCTGTTCGCACTGCTGGGGCCGTCGATCGGGCGGCTCGCGGGCCGGCACCGGGCACAGCGACTGATGCAGGTGCTAGGCATGCTGGGGATGTCCTTCGGGCTGGTGGCACTGGGGCTGTGTCACGGTGACTCCTTGTCGATCGTGCTTGCCATCGCTGTCATGGGCATCGGCGCGGCGGCGGTGGCCGTCACCGCTCCCCTGTTCATCGTGGCCAGTGATCTGCCCGCGGAGTTGCAGGCCCGGCAGTTGACCTGGCTGCAGCTCAACCTGGACCTGGGCAAGATCGTGGGCGGGCTGCTCCTGGGGGTGATGGCGACAGGAAGGGCGACAAAGGGGCAACAACTGTCCTTGGCTGCCCAGTTCCTCCTCGGCGGGCTCGTCCTCGGACTGCTCGGCGTGCTGGTGTGGACGACCAGTTGCCGCGCAGCCAACCGGATTCGTCACCCGGAGGTGGATCACACCGCACATAGCGTGGCCTCGCGCACCGTCGTGCCGTGGCGAACGCTGCTGCTGTCCCTGTTCGGTGTCCCAGTGGGGGCTCAGCTGTTGGGCAGCATGGCCATGATGGAGGCGCAGATCTCGACGATGCTGGCCGTGTCCGGGCTGGTCGGCATCCTCTTGTACTTCCTCGCTGGTCGCTGGATGACCCGACGCCACCCCGGCTTGGTGTGGGCCACCGGCCACGTCCTGAGGGGCGTCGGGGGCGTCGGCCTGGGCGTGCTGGGCCTCGCGCGCGCAGTGCCCTACCTCGTCGTCTTGGCTGCTTTCTTGGCGTTGGAGTCAGCTCCCGCCATTGCCTGGTTGCTCCAGACCCGGGCGGGTGCCCGGCTCGCTTCCCCGCAGACCGCGGCGGCGACGGCAGCGGTGGCCACCCGCCGGCCTATCGTGCCCACCGGACGGCTCTACCAGCGGGCAAGCCGGCACGCCGAGTCGCTCGGCGTGCCGGTTCCTGCGTCGCCGAGCCCGGTGCTGTCGCGGCCGAGTTAGACCAGGTCACCGCGAGCGCCCACGCTGAGCCGTTGCCGCGCCCGCGGGCCAGCCGGAACTCAGCCCTCCGGTCAGACCCGCGGGTGCGGAACGGCCGCGATGGGTACGTCATCGCGGCGACCTCGTGCCGGCGTGGATCGGCCAAACCACCCGGGGCATGCTCATTACATGGACGGGTCGTACGGGTGGGGAAGGCCCAGCAGGTCGAACGTATTCATCCAGGTGTCGTACATGGGGTGATCGCCACCGATCGGGACAGGCTTGTTCACCGTGACGGCACTCATGAGGGACAGGACGGTTCGGGCTGGCAGCAGCTCCACGGTTTGGTCCTCGAACTGGGCAAAGCTCATCGCATCAGACATTGGATCCCCCCTAGAAGAAATGGTCCGAGTACGGACATGGCGCCACCGGCGGGCAGTGCCGGATCGGCGTAGTACCTACGGTGCCTGGTGGACACGCTACGTGGCAATCAGTAGTTGTACGTAACTCTTGAGCGGTACCAGGTCCCTTACTACGGAGTTTTCGGCTCCCGAGTACCTAAAGAGGCTTCGCCTCGGACCACCGGTCACGTTGCGGCTGCATGTCGTGAGCTCGACACCACCGACATTTTCCGGCGCTGGGATGTCGGTGGTGTCGAGCTCACGACACCGGGCTACGCAGGACGTGATCAGTGCCACAGATGATCGGCGCAGCGCGGTCCGGCCGAACCCGCATAGCCAGCTTGGAAGATCGGGCAGCGATCAAGGGACTGACCAGCGTGCACTTGGGAACTACCTGACATGGGCAGGACAGAGCCGGGACGTGCGGTGTGTTGCGTCGATGGTCGGTTCGTGGTTTATTGGCTTGCTTGTCATCGCCCAGGTGAGATGCTGTGTGTTGTGGCGGGGCCACGGCGAGTGTTTGTGAGCCATACCTCCGAGTTGGCGCGGTTTCCGGTCGGGCGGTCGTTTGTGGCCGCGGCGGAGCGTGCGGTGGCTCGGGCCGGTGACGCCGTGGTGGAGATGGCGTATTTCGGGCCTCGGGATGAGCAGCCGGCCCAGGTGTGCGTCGATGCGGTGCGGGCGGCGGATGTGTATGTCGCGGTGGTCGGGTTTCGCTATGGCTCACCGGTGGCTGATCGCCCGGAGCTGTCGTATACCGAGTTGGAGTTCCAGACAGCGGGTGAGGTGGGATTACCGCGGCTGGTGCTGCTGCTGGGTGAGCAGGCCGAGGGCCCTCGGGATTTGTTTGTGGATCTGCGCTATGGCCAGCGGCAGGAGGCGTTCCGGGCGCGGCTCGTCAAGAGTGGGCTGACCACGGCGACGGTCAGGAGCCCGGAGGAGCTGAGCGAGGTACTGTTTCAAGCCTTGGTCCAGCTGCCGGGTGCCCGGTCGCCGATTGCCTCGGCGCAGCAGGTATGGAACGTGCCCGCGCGCAACCCCGTGTTCACCGGGCGCGAGGAACTCCTCACCGCGCTTCATACCGCACTGCGGAGTGAAGGGCGATCGACGGCGGTGGTCCAGGCGCTCTATGGCATGGGCGGGATCGGCAAGACCTCCCTGGCCACTGAGTATGCCCACCGCTACGGGGCCGACTATGACATCGTGTGGTGGGTCCCGGCG
>Ga0213881_10000716_pt1 | contig 18675 bp, 17 predicted proteins | sample BarmaccoBMER_R08_FD_160104 | JGI IMG/M metagenome (GOLD analysis project Ga0213881, IMG submission 160104) | Barbacenia macrantha exposed rock microbial communities from rupestrian grasslands, the National Park of Serra do Cipo, Brazil - ER_R08 ... | reverse complement strand
GAGTGATCTCGGCAAAATCGCACCCGGTTTTCTCGCCGATATGATTGCGCTGCCGCTAAATGGTTCAGCCGATATCTACGAGCAGATCACTGGCTTTGAGGGCCATGTTCCCTGGATGATGATCAATGGTGTAGAGGCGGCTGTACCCAGCCGCACGGGCTAGATTTTGCCGCGGCGAACGTTGCGGGTGAGGACACCCGCCTCTACATCAGCTTGCGCCACTTTTTCCGCGTCCGCCCTTTATTTTTCTCAAAACTTCAATATTCTCCGCGCTCGGATGGCCAAGATCGTAATCATCGACGACGAGCCGGCGATGGTGGAGGTGATCGTGACGCTCTGTCGCGAAAAAGGTCACCAGGTTTACCCGTTTAACCAGGCGCAAAAAGCGGTCGAGCAGCTCGACGCCATTCAGCCGCACGTCGTTATCGCGGATATTCGCATGGAGACGATGAGCGGCTTCGATGTACTCCGGCACGTGCGCGAGCACCATCGGCAGACGGCGGTCATTCTCATAACCGCTTACGCTTCGGTCGAGACGGCGGTCGAAGCGATGAAGATGGGCGCGTACGATTACGTGACCAAGCCATTCAAGATCGACGAGCTGCAAATGACGGTGCAGCGCGCGCTCGATTATCAGGCAGCCGTCCGCGAGAACGTTTACCTGCGCAAAGAGCTCAAGAACAAATACAAGTTCGAGAACATCATCGGCACGAGTCCGACAATGCAGCAGGTTTACAGCCTGATCAGCAAGGTCGCCGATACGGACTCAACTGTGCTGATCCAGGGTGAAAGCGGCACCGGCAAGGAGCTGGTCGCGCGCGGGCTGCATTTTAACTCAAACCGGCAGCATCATCCGTTTGTCGCCATCAACTGTAGCGCGCTGCCGGAGAACCTGCTCGAATCGGAATTGTTCGGGCACAAGAAAGGGGCGTTCACGGGCGCGGTGGCGGACAAGCGCGGCCTGTTTGAGGAAGCGAACCTGGGCACGATTTTCCTCGATGAAGTAAACTCGATGGCGCCGCAGTTGCAGACCAAACTGTTGCGCGTTTTGCAGGAGCGCGAAGTCCGCCGGGTGGGCGACAACAAAAGCTCGCCCGTCAACGTGCGCGTGGTCGGCGCGACCAACGAGCCGCTTTTGCCCAAACTCAAGGACGGTACTTTCCGCGAGGATCTGTACTACCGGCTCGCGGTTATTCCCATCGAGATTCCCGCGTTGCGCGAGCGCCTCGAAGACGTGCCCTTGCTGGTGAACCACTTTCTGCAAAAGCAGGCGGCCTCAAGCGGCGGGGAACCCAAGAAGATCGACCCGAAAGCGATCGACATTCTTTCGCACTACCGCTACCCGGGCAACGTCCGCGAGCTGGAGAATGCGATCGAGCGCGCCTGCGCGTTGTGCGAAGATGAAGTGATTCTCCCATCTGATTTGCCGCCGCAGATCGTTTCCGAGGTGCTCGGCAACAAGGAGGAGAGCGCGCGCGCCACTCTGCCGGTAGGGTTGAAGCTAACGGACTTCATTCATCAACAGGAGCGCACCTACATCGAGGCGACGATCGAGCATTGCGGGGGCGCGCGCGAGAAAGCCGCGCACATGCTCGGCATCAGCCTGAGTACAATGCATCGCAAAGGCGAAGCGAACGGCAAAGTCAGCCCCGTTAAAAAGAAGAAAGCGCGGCGTTAGAGGCGCGGAAGTCAGCTGCGCTTGGAATAAATGCGCATCTGCTCAGCTTGCTTTTGCAGTTCGTCGAGCGCCTCGAGTAGCGCCTGTTGCTTCTGAAGCAAGTCGTCATTGCCAGCCTTCATCTGCTGTAGCGACTTGATCGCCTCCTGCATTTCAGTGTCATCCCCTTTCGCTGCAATGCTCGGCTGCGGTGTGGCGGCGGCCTGGTTTGCCGGCTGCACAATGATCGGCGTTTGCGCGAACGCGGCTGAGTACAGGGAAATCGCGGCAAGGCCGTGGACCAGCAACTTTCTTTTCATCAGCGCCCTCCGCGGCTGGCATAGATGCGCGCCTGCCGGATCGCTTCAGCCAGGGTCGCCATCTTTTCATCGATCTTCGCCTGATTGGCCGCGAGCTGCGTCTGCTGTGTACTCACATCCTTGATCAAGGTGATGAGTTGTTGTCGATCCTCATCAGTTGTTTGTGACTGACCGGAAAAGATGGGACAGGCAACAGCCATCGCGGCGAGAAATGTTAGGCGTTTCAGAGCCATGACGGAAAGCCTTACAGCAGCTGGCGTTCCTGACTTGTACTCAATCTGACAGAGCGCCTAGTACGTATCTCTTGTACTCGGGAAAAAATCGCGGCCCGGAAGTTGCTGTTTGCAGAATTCGCTGAACTCCTTACTCTAAGCTCCGCATGGCCGCGCAGGGAATGCATCAGTCCCAAAACTTGTCCCTGCAGCAGGTGCTCGCGCCGCAGCTGCAGCAGAGTCTGCTCATTTTGCAGGCGCCGTTGCTCGAGCTGCGCAATCTCGTCCAGCAGGAGATGGAAACAAACCCGGTGCTGGAAGAGCTCGCCACTGATCCGGACGCCAGCAACAACAACACTGAGCCTGCGAGTACTGATCAGGAATTCAAAGAGGAGTTCGATAAACTCGCCAAGCTCGATGAGGAATGGCGCGATTACATGGCGCAATCAAGCGGCTATAACGCCCGAGCGGCCGAGGACGACGAGAAGCGGCAGTTCTTTTTTGAATCGATCGCCACGAGCGAAACGCTCCAGCAGCACCTCATGTCCCAGCTTAATCAGCAGGTGCTCGATGCCAGCGACCGCAAAACCGCCGAGCTCATCATCGGTAACATCGATGACAACGGCTTCCTCCAAACCACGCCGGAAGAGATGGCGCTCAATACCGGCATCCCAAAGGAAAATTTCGAGGACATGCTCACGCTCATCCAGAGCTTTTATCCCCCCGGCGTGGGCGCGCGCGATTTGCGCGAGTGTTTGCTCATTCAACTCAAGCGCGAAGGGAAGCAAAACAGCCTCGAGTACAAGATCGTCTCCGACCACATGCAGGACCTGGGGAAACGCCGCTTTCCCGAGATCGCGCGCCGCATGGGCATCACCGTCGAGCAGGTGCAGAAATGCGCCAATAACATCGCCCAGCTCGAGCCGCGGCCCGGCGCAGTATTTGCCGAAGCGCCGAAGAATTACGTCGTGCCCGATGTTACCGTCGAGAAGATCAACGGCGAGTACCAGGTCATTCTCAACGGCGAACAAATCCCGCACCTGCGCATCTCAAATACCTACAAAGACATCATGTCGCAGGATGGCAACGGCAACGAAGTAAAGGATTACATCCGCGACAAAATCCGCAGCGGCAAGTTCCTCATCAAATCGATCCACCAGCGCCAGCAAACCATCTCGAACATCGCGCACCAGATTGTCGATCGGCAGCGCGAATTTTTCGAGCACGGCTCCTCGCAGTTGAAACCGATGACGATGGTGCAAATCGCGGACGCCGTGGGCGTTCACGAGACGACTGTCAGCCGCGCCATCTCCGGCAAGTACATGTCCACGCCGCAGGGCGTTTACGAGATGAAGTACTTTTTCACGCCCGGTTACCAGACCTCGACCGGCGAGTCGATGAGCAACACCAGCGTGAAGGAAGCGATCCTTGATCTCGTTAGAAACGAAGACGGCAGCGCGCCATTAAGCGACAAGGAAATCGTCGAGATTCTAAGCAACCGCGGCATTCCCATCGCCCGCCGCACCGTGGCCAAGTACCGCACCGAGCTGAACATTCTCCCGAGCAACATGCGGCGGAAATACTGAGGAAAAGGCTGAAATTCTGAAAAACTGAGAAACTGAAATCGCGCTGTAAACATTTCAGCTTTCCAGCGTTTCAGTTTTTCAGCATTTCTCTTCCATGACTCCCGCTCAACGCGCCGCCGTCATACAGGAATGGCGCGGGTTACCCCAGCCGCCCGCCGCCTCGCACCGCTGCAAAAGTACGGCGGAGCTGTTGCCGGCGTTGATGCAAAAGCTTGGGCTGAAGGAGCGGCTACGAGAGACCGAAGTCATCGGGGCGTGGTGTTCCATCGTCGGCGATTTTATCGCGGCACATTCCGCGCCGGCGACGCTGCGCGATGGCATCCTTTACGTTCGCGTGCTTCAACCCGCGCTGCACTACGAGCTGGAGCGAGTCGCCAAGCCGCGCATCTTGCAAAAGCTCAAGCAGCGTTTCGGCGGAAAAACGATCCGCGATGTGCGCTTCCGGTTGGGTTAGTTTCGCTCTCGCTCATCTTTACTGGATTCAGCGACGATGATCGAGCGCATTGCCATCGAGCAGTTCAAAGTACAGGCGCATGTGGGCGTGCCACTCGATGAACGCAGCCAGCCGCAGCGGTTGGTTTTGAATATCAGCCTCACGCCTGCCCGCACTGAGCCACGCGATGAATTGGCGGCAACGATCAATTATTCGGCCGTGGCTAAAATCGTGCGCGAAACCATCGGCAAACGCCGTTACAAGCTCATCGAAACCGTGGCGGAGGAGACGGCCGCGGCGCTGCTAAGGCAGTTCGAAGTTCAGCGCGTTTCTGTCGAAGTACGGAAGTTTGTTCTGGCCGATGCGGAGTACGTTTCAGTGACAGCTGTGCGCGAACCCGCGGTTAAACGGGTACGCGGTTGATCACGGGAAGAATTCGCTTTTCGCGCCCCGATGTTTCTATTGCAGGCGTGAAGAACGAAAAGTGGGAGACGGTTTCGAGCGCTTTGCGCTTCGTCGACGATCATCTTTCGGTCGAGACGGAGGCGGTAACGACTCCCGCTCGGGCCGACGCGCGCGAGTGGACAGTCGTGCATCGCAAATCCGCCGTTGTCATTGCCGCCATGACGGTGGAGGGAAAATTCGTTTTGATCCGGCAGGAGCGCATCCCGATTCGCCAGACCATCTGGGAAATGCCCGCCGGCCAGGTCGATCAACTTTGCGGCTCCGGCTCGTTCAAGGATGTGGCGTTGCGCGAACTGCGCGAAGAAACAGGTTACGAGCTCGCGCCCGGCGGTGAAGCGATTTTCCTGGGCGATTTCTTCTGTTCGCCGGGATTTACCGATGAGCGCGAGTTTCTCTTCCTTCTTAAGCCAGTACGACGTTCGACCGCGGGTCAGGCGCACACCCAGGCGGAAGCGATCATCGATTGCCGCGAGTTCTCCCCGGATGAGATCACGGCCATGATCGCCGAAGGCACCATTCGCGACGCAAATACTCTCAGCACGTGGGCGCGGCTGCTCGCGCGCAAGCTCGTGCGCGTCGGCTGAAATGGCGCTGCGCGATGTCTTCCGCTTTCGCGAATCGCCCGAGAGCGAAACTTCCAAGCCGTTCCTCGAGCACCTCGAAGACTTGCGGTGGACGATCGTGAAGATCGCCATCACCCTCGCGATCGCGATGGCGCTTTGCTTTGCCTTTCGTGGAACGCTCGTGCGCGTCTTGCAGGCGCCGTTGCATTCAGTCGATCAACACGTGGGCGTACTAAGGGCTCTCGGCATCACTGATTCCATCACCATTTCCTTCCACCTCGCCTTCTACGCCGGCATCGTCATCTCGTTTCCGCTGCTGCTGTTCTTTCTGGCGGAATTCGTTCTCCCGGCCTTGACGTTGACGGAAAAAAAATTCCTTTTCCCTGCCATCGGCGTCAGCTTCGGCCTGTTTCTTGCCGGCGTACTTGTCTGCTATTTCTGGCTGCTGCCTAAAACCATCGTCTTCTTCTTCCACGACACGCGCTCGCTCGGCTGGGAACCGACCTGGACGGTGCAACAGTATTATTCCTTCGTGACCCGATTTGTCCTCGGCTTTGGGCTCGCTTTCGAGCTGCCCGTCGTCGTACTTGCACTCGTGCGCTTCGGGCTTGTGACCTACGAATTCATGGCGCGGACAAGGCCGTACGCGATCGTACTTATTTTCATTCTCGCCACCATCATCACGCCAACCCCTGACGTACTTACGCTGGTCGCGCTCAGCCTGCCCATGGTTCTGCTTTACGAAAGCTGCATCTGGATCGCCTGGTTCATGAAACGGCGGCAAACAGCGCGATAGCATGTCCCGTCATCCCGAGCGCAGTCGAGGGATCCCGCGGCGTTACCTCAAAGTTACGGTAGCGGGATTCTTCGACTCCACTTCGTTTCGATCAGAATGACGGCAAGTACGACGGTGGGCGGGCTTTTCGTTTTCATCCTTGGAGCGTGCATCGGCTCGTTCTTGAACGTCGCTATTTACCGGCTGCCGCGCGATCTGTCGGTGAATCGGCCACGCCGTTCCTTTTGCCCGAATTGCGGAAAGCAAATTGCCTGGCGACACAATCTGCCTCTCGTTAGCTGGCTCGTCTTGCGTGGTCGTTGCGCAGAGTGTGGCACTCCCATCCCCTTTCGCTACTTCGCCGTCGAGCTCATCACCGCAGTACTTTTTCTCATCAGCTGGAATTTTTTTCCCTCGCAGGTCGCCGTTGCCTATTGGGTGTTTATCGGGCTGGTTGTCGCGGCGACATTTATCGATCTCGAGCATTTCATCATCCCGGATGAAATCACGCTTGGCGGCGTCGTGGCTGGCATTGTCGCCGCGTTCATTGTGCCGCAGCTGATGAGTACGGACGCGCGGCTGCCTGCGTTCGTTCGTGCTGCACTGGCCGCCTTGCTCGGTTATCTGCTGCTGTGGTTCGTACTCGAGGCAGGCAAACTGTTGTTCGGCCGTAAACGCATCACGCTCGATGCTCCCACTCCGTTTATCTGGCGCCGCAGCGGAGATGATGCGGAGTTTACCGTCGGAGCCGAGCGCAGCTTGTGGAGTGAATATTTCGGCCGCGAAAGTGACCGGCTGCTGATCGACTGCGAGGACGCGAGCATCGATGGCCGCATGCATAACAAAGTCACGCTCGAGTTCCACTACGATCGGCTTGCGGTCGAGAATGAGACATTCGCACTCGACGACCTGACCGAGATTACCGGCAGCGCGCTCGCTCTTGTCATTCCTCGCGAGGCGATGGGACGCGGCGACCTGAAATTTCTTGCCTGCATCGGCGCATTTCTTGGCTGGCGCGCCGTCCTCTTCGCGCTGTTTGCCGGCTCCGTTTACGGGTCAGTGATTGGGCTGATCACGCTGTTGCTGGGCAAACGCGTCTGGTCGCTCAAGCTGCCGTTCGGCCCGTATCTCGGGCTGGGTGCGATCACCTGGATGTTCTTCGGCGAGGGGCTGCTTCAGCGGTACCAGGCGCTCCTCGGATTCTGAGAAGTGCCAGGCTCTCTGACCTAAGCTGCCACGCTGCAAACATGCTAAGCTCCGCGCGCATGACGAACCTGATCGATGGCCGCGCAGTCGCGACCAAAGTTTACGCTGAGCTGCGCGAACAAATCGGCAATTCCAAAGCACACGGGGCAACACCCGGCTTGGCTGTGCTTCTCGTCGGCGATGATCCGGCGTCTCGCGCCTATGTGCGGGCCAAAGATAAAATGTGCCGTGAGCTTGGCTTGTACTCAGTGAAGCTCGAGCTGCCGGCGACCACCACCCAGCGCGAATTGCTCGCGCGCGTCGAAGAACTGAATCGCGACGATTCCATTCACGGAATTCTCGTCCAATCACCGCCGCCGAAGCACATCGATGAAGCGGCGATCGTCCGCGCCTTGGACCCGGCTAAAGACGTGGACGGCTTTCACCCGGTCAATGTCGCCAAACTCGTGCTCGGTGACGGCTCCGGCTTCGTGCCCTGCACGCCGCTCGGCTGTTTGCGCTTGCTGCGGGAAACGGGCGTGGGGCTCGCCGGCGCAAACGTCGTCGTACTAGGCCGCAGCATGATCGTCGGGAAACCAATGGCGCTGCTCCTCATGCGCAAGGGCATCGATGCCACCGTGACGGTGGCGCATTCGCGCACGAAAAATCTGCCGCAGCTTTGCGCGCGTGCCGACGTTCTGATCGCAGCGATCGGTCAGCCACAATTCGTTAGCTCAGACTTCGTGCGCGAAGGTGCTGTGGTCATCGATGTTGGCATTAATCGTGTGGACGATCCGGGCAGCGAACGCGGTTATCGTCTGGTTGGCGACATCGATTTTGAGGCGGTGGCACCAATTGCCAGAGCGATCACGCCAGTACCTGGCGGCGTTGGTCCGATGACAATCTCGATGCTAATGGCGAACACCATCAAAGCGTGCCGGCAGCTTACCCGGCACTGATTGACGGGGAGTACAATTAGTCAGTGCGCAATTTTCCTCGTCAGAAATCGCGCCAGCGCGGGCTGAGTACGTGCGATCGCAAAGAGCATGGATCCCATTCTCGGCGAGAGAACCGCCGCGCGCGCAAGAGCGTTGATCCAGAGGGTGCGGCGGTACATCTCTGAGTAGGCACGTCGAAATTCCTGGCGCACCATGAACCGGTTTGCGCCACGGCTTAGCCGGTGGACCATCTCGGCCGCGATCTCGCCCGAATTGAGCGCGTAAGCGATGCCTTCGCCCGTGAATGGCTCGACGACGCGCGCAGCATCGCCGATCAGGAACACGCCTTTGCGCGCGGGCGAAATGGAGGGACGGGCGAGCGGCGTAACTGTGCGCCATTGCTGCTCCGGCGGCAGGTCGAATCGCCTGCGCGCCCAATCGCGCAGCTCCGGCAACGTTGTTGCCCTTCCGACAAGACAAAGATTCAGTTCGCGCTCGTTCACCGGCGCCTGCCCGGAGTAGCCCCCGCGCAACAGCTGCAACACGACGCGATTGCCGAATGCAGGCGGCAGCGGCACGTGCGCCTGCAACGCCACACGTTCACGCGCGATGTGCGGCAGCAAGTGGAGCATGCGCGCGACGGTGGAGTTGCGCCCGTCCGCCGCGACGAGAATGCGCGCAACAATTTCCCGGGCATCAGTGACGATGCGCCAGTTCCCTGCGGCACGTTCGACCGAGCGGACGGTCGTACTTTCACTCACCTCGGCGCCTGCTGCCTTCGCAGCATCCAGCAGAATCGAATCGAAAATGCTGCGCTTGATCGCGATCTCCGCGCTCTCGCCTCTCGGGAGTTGCACCGCGATCGAGCGGTTTCGCTGATCGATGAATTCGACAATGTCGAGTCGGGCGCGTTCAGCCGCGCGCACCTGTACCTCGACACCGAGCCGCCGCAACACCGGCCAGCAAGCCGGATTGATGCAATCGCCGCAGACCTTCTCGCGCGGAAATTTCTCGCGCTCGATCACGACGGTATCCAACCGGCGTTTCGCGCAGAATGCGGCGCACGTTGAGCCAGCTGGTCCGCCGCCGACGATCGCCACGTCATAAATCATCGGCGCCACTGTAGGCACAGGCCGATTTGGTTAAATTGGGAACTGATGGAGATCTCGCGCGCCAAGCCAGACCTCAGCAAGAAGGTGCACGACGTCCCGCATAAACCGGGCGTTTATCTCATGCGCGATCGATTCAATCGCGTGATTTACGTCGGCAAAGCGCGCGATCTACGGAAACGCGTCGGCTCGTACTTTATGCCTTCGAAAATGGCCGTCGCCGACCTGAAGACGCGCGCCATGCTCGAAGCGGTCTGGGATTTCGAAACGCACACGGTCAACAGCGAAGCGGAATCGGTGTTGCTCGAAGGCAAATTGATCAAGGAGTACCGACCGCGCTACAACGTGTCGTTTCGCGACGACAAACGCTTTCTCCTGGTGAAAGTGGATGAGACGGAGGATTGGCCGCGCTTTCGCCTGGCGCGTTTCAAGAAAGATGATGGCGCGCGCTACTTCGGTCCGTATGCCCACGCCGGCGCCCTGCGCCAAACGCTCAATTTCATGCGAAAGAAATTCGGTGTACTCACGTTCGGCCGCGGCTCGCCCACGGAACGTGAGCTGAAATCATCCACCTACCAGGTGCCGATGAAGCTGAGCGAGATCAACGCCGAAATTTACCGGCAACGGGTGGCGCAGGCGTGCGAATTTCTGGAGGGCCACTCGCGCGAGATGATCGCCGAGCTGGAAAAACAAATGCGCGAGCACGCCACGAAAATGGATTTCGAGAAAGCGGCCGAGCTGCGCAATATGCTGGACGATTTGCGCCGCACCACGCGCCCGACGCGCCGGTTCACCCGCGGCTCAATTCCGACCACGATTGATCCGGAAGCAGACCTGCGTGCGCTCGGTGATGCGCTGCAACTGCACAGCCTGCCGCGCGTGATGGAGTGCTTCGATATTTCCAACATCAGCACCACGCACGTCGTCGCGTCGATGGTCTGTTTCCGCGACGGAGTACCGGACAAGAATTGCTATCGCCGTTACCGGATTCGCACAGTGGAAGGGCAGGACGATTTTGCCAGCATGGCCGAAGTGGTGCGGCGCAGGTATTCGCGGATTTTGCTGGAAGCGCACGCGGCAAATCCGGACGCGGCGGAGTTTTCGCAGGAAAGCGCTGCAGACGCAATCAGTCGCCTTGCAAGCTGTCATGCTGACTACAGCGAAGTGCCATTCCGGCCCGGACCGAAGCCCAAGGATCCCGCTGCCCTGCCTTTTGGTACTGCTACGGGATCCCTCGGCTCCGCTCGGGATGACACATGTTTTGTTCGCCTGCCCGACCTTATCATCGTCGATGGCGGCAAAGGTCAGCTTTCATCCGCGTGCAAGGAATTGCAGCGGCTCGGCTTGCACGAACTGGCGATTATCGGCTTGGCGAAAGAGCACGAGGAAATTTATCGGCCGGGTCGCGCGCTGCCGTTGCGTTTGCCGGAAGATTCGGGCGCGCTGCGTTTGCTCCAGCGCATCCGCGACGAGGCGCATCGTTTCGCGAATACGTACCATCAGCTGCTAATGAAGAAACGTATTGGCGAGAGCATCCTGGATGATTGCCCGGGCGTAAGCCAGAATCGCAAGAATCTGTTGTTGCGTGAGTTTGGCTCGGTGAAACGGCTGCGGCAGGCGAGTGTCGAGGAGATTGCCGCGACAGAAGGAATCGGGCGCAAATTAGCTGAAGACGTGCACCGTTTTCTACAAACTCATTGAAACGAGCACGAGCACGATTATGAGCAGGAGCATGAGATGGAACGTGGCGCTCGGTTTCGCCCTGATGTGCGCGGCGGCCGCGCATGGGCAACAACTCGTGCCCGCGTCTCCCTCGCCCGTCGCCGAGACTTCGCCGGCGGCGCCCGATGAAGACATTAAACCGACATGGGAAACGCAAAAACTCGCCCGTACTTACACGCTCGATATCCCGGCGCCGCGCGGGCAGATCACTGATCGCAACGGCGCGCCGCTCGCCCAAAATCGGCTGCGCTACAATCTCGCCATTACCTTCCCCACCCCGCTCGATTTTAATGACACGCAGGCACTCGATTTCGCGCACCAGCAAATCGCGGCGGCGAATAAACTGATCGGCCGGACCATTCAAATCAAAGACGACGCGATTCTGCGCCATTACCACAATCGCGGAATTCTCCCGCTCGAGATCGCAACGAATCTTTCTGACGACGAGTACGACGCGGTGAAAGACCACTTGCCAGCGCAAATGACTCTGGGTGGCGTTTACCAGCGCGTTTATCCGCAGGGGAAAACCGCCGGCCAGATCGTCGGCTACTGCGGCCGGACCGGGCGCAATCCGGACGGGATTATCGATAATCACGAGACGCTTTGGCCGGAAACGGAAGGGCGCGAAGGCATCGAGCAAACCTTTAATGCCATGCTCGCGGGCCAGCACGGTGAGTACAAGATGACGTTCGACAAGGATGGGCGGAAAACCTCGGAGAAGATCGCCACCCCGCCGGTGCCCGGTAACACCGTTGTCACCACCATTGATTTGCGGCTGCAGGAGCTTGCGGAGAAGGCTCTGGAAAAGAAGGCGAAGCGCGGCGCCATCGTCATTATCGATCCGAATAACGGCGACGTGCTCGCGCTCGCGTCCTGGCCGGACTATGACCCGAACCTTTTTGTCCCGTCCATCTCCGCGGAAAAATTCAAGGCGCTCCAGAATGATCCTGATATTCCGCTTCTCCCGCGCGCGTTCCGTTCCGCCTATCCGCCTGGCTCCACGTTCAAGGTCGCCGTCGGCATCGCCGCGCTGGAGAGCGGCGCGGTCAGTGCCACGGATGAGTACCAGTGCACGCCCTCGATCGATATCGGCAACGTGACCTTTCACAACTGGAAAAAGTCGGATCGCGGCTACCTGAATTTCGTGCAGGCATTGACCGAATCATGCGACACTTGGTTCTACCAGGTCGGGATCAAAACCGGCGCGCAACCGATCATCGATTGGGCGCAAAAGCTCGGGTTCGGCACCAAGTGCGGCATTCCCATTCGCAATGAAGCAGAAGGCCGAGTACCGAACGACGCCTACATGAAAGCGACGCATGGGCGCAAAATCCTTAATGGCGACATTGCCAACATGTCGATCGGCCAGGGCGACATTCTGGTTACCCCGCTGCAAATGGCACAATGCATGGCAATCGTGGCGAATGGCGGCACGTTTTACCAGACGCGCCTGGTCGAGCAGGTGCAAACCGTCGATGGCGCGATAGTCACGGCTTACAACGTGCGCGAAAAACGGAACCTGAATCTCTCCGAATCAACCATCGCCCAGCTGCGCACCGGTATGATCGACGCCGTCAATGGGGGCGCCGGTACTGCGCATGCCGCGAGTCTGGACAATGTGGAGGTTGCCGGCAAAACGGGCACGGCGCAGTGGGGCCCGAAGAACAAGGAGCGCACTGCGGCATGGTTCGCTGGCTACTTGCCCGCGGATAATCCGAAGTACGCGTTCGCCGCGCTCTACGAAGGTGACGTCGGCGTGAAATCGCACGGCGGCACGGTCGCGGCGCCGCTGATCGCGCAGGTGTTCAAGGAAGTTTACAAGGGCGAAATGGTCGCAAGCGGCAAACGCAAGCACCGCGGCTCCCCTGAAGAAGAGCAAGCGCAACCGGAAATCCGCCGCGCTCAACCGGTGACGGACGAGGATTCAGGAGATTGAAGGCGATCTGCGGTCGCTTCGCTGTGCGAAGCGCGCTTGTGCAAGCAGACGTGTGAGAGAAAGGCCGAGCCTCGTCGGCGCACGCTACACCGCCGTTTCCGCCGGCAGTTCCATTGTGCCTTTGTACTTAGGCGCATCTTCTTCGATGCCGAAGTTCTCGGCATAAAGTTCCGCTACTCGTTCCATTTCATCCGTAGTTAGCGGCGGTGTTTCCGGTGCTTTGGCAAACTCGATCAGCTGCTCTTCGTTGTAGATGTTCGGCAGTGTCGAGGCGACAAGATCATCCGCCAGCAGCCATTGCAACGCGGCCTGGCCAAGTGTGCGCTCGGCACTCTCAAGAAAGCGCAGCTGCTCCACTTTCTTCACGCCGTTAAGCAGCCAGCTGCGCGGCCGGTGCGCGCGATGATCGCCCGGCGGGAAAACAGTTTCAGCGGTGTAGTGCCCCTCCAGCATCCCGCTCGAGTGCGGCACGCGCACAAGAAACATCGTGTCCTTGCCCGCTTCGCGCACTGCATCGTGCATGGCCCGCGCGGGGTGCTGCTCGAGCATGTTATAAATGTGCTGCACCACGGTGAAATCCCGCTCCCGAATGGCATTGATTCCCTCGTACATCCAGCCAATCGCCGGCCCCAGGCCAATGCCGTAGTAGCGGATTTTTCCGCCGCGCTGCAACTGCTCCAGCGTTCTCCAGAGCGCATCATCTTCCACCTGCGGCATGCGAATATTGTGCAGTTGCAGGAGGTCGATTCGGTCCGTTCTAAGGCGCTTCAACGCCGCTTCGGTCGCGCGGGTGATTGCTTCAGGCGAAAAATTCTGCGGAATTTCGCGCTGCCCGCGCCCCCGCGCTTCACCATGCGTGACAAAATCGTAGCCCACCTTCGTCGCAATCGCGATTTCGTCCCGGTGTTTTGGGAATGCTTTCGCGATGTACTCCTCGCTCAATCCGTTCCCGTACGTGTCCGCGGCGTCAAAAAGCGTGATGCCGAGATCGAATGCCTTGTGCATAAGCGCGAGCGCCTCTGCCTCGGTGTAATTTCCCCACCAGCCGGTCGAGATCGTCCACATCCCGAAGCCGACCTCGCTCACCGTCAGATCAGTGTTCTTGAAAGTGCGAAAACGCATGGAATCAACTTAGAGTGCCAGCTTGAGAGACTCAACTTGAGTACGGCTCGGCAACGGCGTGAGCAGCTTGCGTTTCTTTCATCCCGAACGTCGGAGCGCGCATCTCGGAAGAAGGCGAAAAAACTTTTGTCTTCGCGTTGTCGTGCGTCGGCATTAGCCGATGAAGCGGAATAAAGTTCAGTACGGGTCTGCTCTGCGCTTCATCAGGCGCGCATAATGAAATAAGTACTGCTGCGCATAACCGCCGTACTCACCGAAGTAGCCGGCGGCGAACTCGGCCAGTTTCCGTGGCGTTACCTTGCGTTTACGGGCGAAATAATTTTGCCGCAGCACGCGCTCGATCCAGACGTCGATAGGGAACGCCGCGATGCGTTCGTAGGCAAACAGCATGACGCAGTTCGCCACTTTCGCACCGACTCCCGGCAACTCGCACAAGCGCGCGCGCAGCTCGTCATCCGGCAGCGCGTTCCACGCCTCGAGATGCGCTTCGCCCGTAGCGACCCGCCTGGAAGTGGCGAGAAGATTTTTCGCGCGGTAACCCAGCCCGCACACGCGCAGTTCTTCCTCGCTGGCCCGCGCCAGGCGACCGGCGCCAGGGAAATCATATGTGGTTATGCCACATATGATCAGCTTTCGCCCGTAACGTTGCCGGAGGGCGCGTGAGATTTGCCGGATGTGCGCTACCTGCTTCATCGATGAGCAGATAAAAGTGGCGAGGCATTCCCATTTGGGCTGCCGGATAATGCGCAGCCCTCGACAGAAATCCCGCGCCTGGTTCATCGCCGCGTCGGGAGGAAATGATGCGCAAATTTTCTTCAGCGGATGATCGAGGGCAAAGTACTGCCGGATCACGCGACCTGGCGATTGTTCCGCGCCATTACAGCTGACCTTGAGTGTACTTCCGCGCTGCTCCACATACACGGGCACTTGCTCGATCGTTCCCACAAACCCGTCGGCGTACTTTTCCCAGTGAAATACCTGACCGGAGTCGAGCGTCTTCACCAGATCGAAATGCGACGCGCGAACGGAGCAGGATTGCATTCAGTCGCAGATTAGCATGCACCGCATCTCATTCCGAGTTCGTGCCGACATGCGAAGAGGACAAGCGCGCGCATCCGTGCCTAAATAACGCCCGATGGATTCCCGCCTCGCCATCGATGCGCTTGTTCTCATCGCCTATTTCGCCGTCATCATCTTTATCGGCCTGCGCATGGGCCGGAAAGAGCGCGACCTGGAAGATTTCGCCCTCGGGCGCCGGCAAATCCCGTGGTGGGCGGTGCTCGCTTCGCTCATCGCGGCCGAGACCAGCGCCGGCACATTTTTCGGCACACCGGGCGAAGGATTCACGCTGCGCAATTACACCTACCTTCAGCTCGCCTTCGGCACCATCATCGCCCGCATTCTCGTCTCCTACATTTTCATCAAGCCGTACTATGACTACCGCGTTTTCTCCATCTACGAATACCTCACCGTGCGCTTCGGTGTTGCGACGAAGAACGCGGCTTCGGCCGTTTTCCTTGTCACCCGCCTGCTTGCTTCGGGCGCGCGGCTCTATGTGGCGGCCATCGCACTGGCGCTCGCGTATGAAATGATCACCGGCACTCGGCCTAACGAGACACAGACATTGTGGATATACGTCGGCTCGATCGTCGCGCTGGTATTGCTGACCGCCATTTACACCACGCTCGGCGGCATCAAGGCTGTGATCTGGACGGACCTGATCCAGGCATCGATCATGATCGGCAGCGCGGTGGCCGCGCTGGCTCTGCTGTACTTCGCCATCCCGGGCGGTTGGCACGAAATCGTGCAACGGCGGGGTGAATTCCACGTGTCCGATTTAATCACGACCGGCCTCGATCCTGCGAAACACGGCTGGCAGAAAATCGCCGGCATGTTCGCCATTGAGTACACCATTTTCGCTGGCCTGATCGGATCGACGTTCATGACCATGTCCACCCACGGCACCGATCAGGACATGGTGCAACGAATGTTGACCGCGCCCGATGTCCGCCGCAGCCGCCGCTCGCTCATTCTTTCCGGGCTCGCTGACATTCCCATCGCGTTCACGTTTCTAAGCATCGGGATTTTACTTTGGGTTTACTACCAGGCGCACCCGGATGCGACATTATCGAAAACGCCGAACGAAACTTTCTGCCATTTCATTCTCTATCAGATGCCGGTCGGTCTGCGCGGTTTGCTGCTCGCGGGGATTTTCGCCACCGCCATGGGATCACTGAGTACAGCGCTGAATGCGCTGGCAACGAGTTTCACCCGCGATTGGTACGTCACCTACATTCGCCCAGGTGCAAACGGCGAGGAAAGCTTGCGCGCGGTGCGCTGGGCCACCGTTGGCTTCTCCGTTCTCATGATCGTGGTCGCGTCCGCCACGTCTTACTGCGTGATCGTGCTGCCCGACGTGCGCATCATTCCCATCGTACTCGGTATTTACGGTTACACCTACGGCTCGGTACTCGGAATTTTCCTCGCTGGAATGCTCACCAAACGTCGCGGACAGGACCGGGGCAACATCATCGCGATGATCGCCGGTTTCGTGGTGGTTTGCATCATCAGCGGTTTGCCAAATGCGGTTGCGCACATCTTCGGCGGCCAGCTCTACACTCAACCACCCTGGCTGCCGTTGATGGAATTCCCCTGGTGGATTTGCTTCGGCAGTATCACCACCTTTATCGTCGCGATTTGTTTTCGAACGGAAAAGCCCGAGGCCGCTCCAGCTCGTGCGTTGTCCTGACAGACTCAACTTCTCTCGGCAGGCATTGTACTTAACCGAAGAAGCTTTGGTCGGCCTTGCATCCTCAGTCGTTAGAAGAGTAGCGGTAAGTTCTCGGGGCCCCGGTTCGCAGCATTGCGATACCATTTAATTGGACGGTCGCGATCGAGACGGAAGTTGGGCATCCGCCGGAAAAAACTTTCCAGCGCGATCTCACTTTCTTCCAGCGCAAGCGGAGCGCCGAGGCAGCCATGGGCGCCATGGCCGAAGCTCATGATTGCTCCCGGCGCGCGAGTGATGTCGAATGTATCAGCGTTTTGAAAATGCGATTCGTCGCGGTTAGCTGATGCGATGCTGAGCTGGACAATATCGCCGGCGTGGATCGTCTGACCGCCGATAGTGAAATCCGCGAGTGCGATGCGCGGGATGAGAGTCACCGGTGGTTCGTAGCGCAGCGCTTCCATGATGGTGTTGCGAAGAAGCTGCGGCCGCGCTCGCAGTTTTGCGTGTTGGTCGGGGTTAGTCAGGAGCAACCAGACGACGTTGCCCATAAGGTTGCGAGGCGCGACATGGCCGGCGAGGAGAAGCAGCATTGCGTTCGCCACAATTTCGTCCTTGGAAATGTCGGCATCTGCGATGTTGGCCAGAGTACTGAGCAAATCCCGCTGCGGCTGATCTTGCCGCTGTTCCAGCAACGCTTGCGTGTAGTCGATCATTTCGGTCGCGCTACGCACCATCGGCCTGGTCGTTTGCTCGGTAATCGGAACGTTGTTGAAGAAACCGATGAAATCGAGCGACCATTGCAGGACGCGGTGACGGTCTTGTTTCGGGAATCCCATGAGATCGGAAAGGACATAGGCGGGAAGCAGAAAGGCCAGGTCGGAAGCGAAATCGATGCGGCCTTGGGGTTGTGCGCGGTCGAGTAGCTCATCAACGATCTCCTGGATGTTTTCTTTCAAGGCGTGGATGGCATCCGAGTTAAAGCCAAGGTGAAGGAACTTACGGATGCGCGTGTGATCGGCCTCGTCGTGCATCAGGACAAACTTCTCCAGGTAAGGGGCGATCGTGCGCAGCTCAGGCCGGACTGAGTCGGGCGCGGCGTCAACGAACCCTTTCATGCGATCGGCGCTCAAGCGTGAATCGTTGAAGAGAGCGGCAACGTTATCGTAATCAAAGATGAACCATTGCTCGAGTGGCGAGTAATAGAAGACTGGATGGTTTTCCCGGAAGTACTTCAGGTCGGGAAAAGGATCATCGAGCTTGTCAGGAACGTTCAGGAAGAACTCTGAGCCTTCTCTTGGATCATCAGGCATAACAATCTGCTGTACTTCACCAGTGTAGCGCGTTTGGAGAATACATCGTCAACGTAGTAGCTCATGATACGGTGATTTTGTTCACGCTCGTACAACTTCGCGCGCTGCCGCATCCCTACCAGACGCCCAGCGCTTGCAGTTGAATGATCGCTTTACCTGCCCAGTCAACGTTTGATCCAGGGCAGGCGGGGCTGGGATGAAGGATGCGGCCGAGACGCAGTTCGCGGTCGGCAAAAACACTCCGAGCACGTTTGTAAGCGAAATCGCCGATGCCGATGAGCCATTCCGGCTGAAGGACACGCACAATCTCGCGAAGGTGTTTATCACAGGCAGCGAAAAGCGTCTCTTTTTCGGCGACCGGCAACTTGTCCGGGGTGCGATTGCGGCCGCTGCTTTCGATGAAAGCGAGCGGGCAATAGTTCGCGACGAAATGTTCGCGAAAGAATTCTCCCGGCGCGCCGAATCGTCGTGCGAAAAGCCCCCACAAGCGTTCGCCACTGACCTCGCTGCGGCGGCAGGCAAAGCCGGTGACGGGACGCCGCGGATGTTCGTTGCGCGGCTGACGGATCATTGCGTTGATCTTGAGCCAGTCGCGCACAGCAGTGACCTGC
>Ga0213881_10000715_pt1 | contig 18678 bp, 16 predicted proteins | sample BarmaccoBMER_R08_FD_160104 | JGI IMG/M metagenome (GOLD analysis project Ga0213881, IMG submission 160104) | Barbacenia macrantha exposed rock microbial communities from rupestrian grasslands, the National Park of Serra do Cipo, Brazil - ER_R08 ... | reverse complement strand
GCCATGCAGATGGACTTCGTCGGCAACTGAGCTTGTGACCACGGGGCGACTGTGCTGCCTAGGGTGACGTATACCCGGCCGGTGTCTCCGGCCACTTTGCCGTCGGCGTAGCTGATCCTGATGGTTTGGGTCGGCGTCGGGCGGAGGCGGAGGCGGCGGCTGTTCCCATGCTGGTTGGTATTGCGGTGCTGGATGTCGGGGCGGCGGCGGGTGTGCTGGTACCACAGGCGGTAATCCCCAGTGTGGCGGTGGCATCTTCGTGACCTTACGCATCTGGTCTGGCAGTGCTGATCATCACCGTCAGATCACAGCCTCATGCCGAAGTAAAGGCTGCGGGTTGCCCTGCGGCGCCGAGTGTCCTTCCACGACAACCGTGTCAGTAGCCACCTTGTCGCCAGGGCGGCCCAGGAACCGAGCCCTGATCATGCGTCGCTGACCGGGAACCAGACGATCTCGCCACTGAAATCTATTTCAGGATGGTTGTTCTGCTCTCGGCGGCGTCCCGGTTTTTCCCTATCGAGACCGATGGTTGGGCTTGGGTTATCCCACTCGTGTGATGTGATTCTTAAGTACACGTTGGCAAAATGGTCAGTCTTGAGGAGCTTGGAGGAGCTCGTGGCGGAGGAGGCGCAAGGTCCAGCGTTCCCATTCTGCGATCGACCAGCCGCGTTCTGTCACCAGCAGGTGGAATAGTTCGGGACTGAGGAGGGCGTAGCTGATGTCGGTTGCTTGCCCGGTTCGTATTTTTGGGGGAAGGTCTCCTTTGCGGCGCAGGGAGGTTACCAGCTCGCGTTGTAAGGTGCGTCGCTGTTGTTGGTTGGTGTGCCATAGTTCCGCGATTGCGGGATCGGTGTCACTGGCACGGTGCAGGACATTGAGAAGCGATGCGATTCGACGGTACGTGGACGCGGTTGCTTTGATTTGGATTTCCAGTTGACGAGCGGGGTCGGGTTCGGCGAGCGCGTCGATGAGCCAGGCGGGGCGCAGTGTCGCGGTGGGTGTGTCTGCGGCCACGTGAATATCGACGAGTTGTTTTAGGATGTTTGCTTTGGTGCGGAAGCTGAAGTAGACGGTCTGCACAGCGACCCGTGCTTCGTGCGCGATCGCGTCGACCGTGGTGGCTGGATAGCCTCGGGTGACGAACAGTTTTAGCGCGGCGTCGAGGATTTTGTTGCTGGCGGTGGGAGCGGGTTGTTTCGCGGTGTATGCGGCAGCCATCGGGCGCTCCTGGAGGCCGGTCGCTACGGGCGGGTGGTGCTGTCGTTCCCGTGCCGACACTAGGGACGACAGCACAGGCAGCCGGACGGATCTTCGTGGTTAGGCAGGTTAGCGTAGAGCTAAGCCTGGCAGCGGCTAGACCCAACGTGTCGGATCATGGTGCTGGCTGGCCCAGGATGGTCCGCAGGGCGGTCACGATGGCTCTTGCTGGGTTGGGTGGGGGCTGGTTGCAGCGCCAGCAGATGTGACCGTCCGGGCGGATGAGCACCGCGCCTCGATCCAGTTGGTACAGCTCAGCGAGCTCCGCCCGGGTTGTAGTGGCGGTCGTTTCTGGTAGTGCCGTCACGGGTAGGTTGAGCACGGTGGCTGCCTCTGCGGCGTGCTGGGCCCAGGCTGGGTCGGGGGCCAGCAGGGCGAACCCGTGGCGATGTAGATCTACTGTGGAGGTCCGGTGGTCATCGAGCCAGCAGTGTGGGGCGCGGTCTCCTGGTCGCGCAGAGGGCACGTAGTGGGTGTAGGCCGGTTCGGGAGGGCAGGGCCCATCGTCGAGCAGCACAGCCGTCGAGTGATAGCGGTATCCGAGTAAGAGGCCGTCCTTGGTTCGCCGCCGGGGCAGTTCTGTGCTCCATTGTCTCCATCCCGTGTCGTTGTGGACGATGGACACATTGCGGCGGTCTTCTTCGACGTTTCGCAGCGCTACCGGTCGCCGCTCCGGTTCGTACGTGCTAAGCAGGGCGGGTGCAGCGTGTCCCCGCAGAACGGCAGCGAGTTTCCAGGCGAGATTCGCTGCGTCTTGGGCGCCGAGGTTCATCCCGGAGCCGCTAAACGGTGATACCACGTGCGCGGCGTCGCCGGCGAGGAATACCGGGCCGTGTTGGAACCATGGCGCCACCGCACTGCGCATGGCCCAGTTCGTTGTTTCCAGGATCCGTACAGAGACGGTGGCGCCCAATACCTGTTGGACTGCGGCCGCCGGATCGGCTTGGGCGAGTGGACTTTGGTCATCGTGTAATTGGTTGAACGTCCAGCGGTGCGGTTGCGCGGTCGGTTGTAGGTAACCCCGTATACCGTTGTGGTCGAGGAAATAGATGGTGCTGTTTAATGCTGCGACGAATTCGGTGAGGTCGGCCTCGAATAGCACTAGGGTGTTGGCGACGGCGTGTCCGGCCATCGAGGGGGCGGCACCATCCGATTTTTCCGCAGGGCCGCAGCTGCGGCGGATAAGGCTGGATGCGCCGTCAGCGCCGATCACATAGCGCGCCAACAGCGAGGCGTCATCGATGGTGTGGACTGCCACGTTGTCGTTGTGCATGTCGACGCGGTGCACTTGTACCTCGTGTCGCAGCTGGATCAACGGTGTAGCGGCGGTGCGGGTCAGCAGGATGCGTTCCACCACGTCCTGGGGGCACATGACTGTGGTGCAGGGGCTGTGTTCGGCGCGAGCGCCGCGGCGGACCATGGTGGTGGTCTGCGCGGGTTGGGCCTCGGCTAGCGTTCGGGCGAAGGTGAAGGGAAGCCCGGTTTGTTCATTGGCCATTGCCGCAGCGGCGACTTCATTATCAAGGCCAAGGATCCGAAGGACTTCCATGGTCCGCAGGGTGACCGCCCGGGCTCGGGGCGTCTGAGATGGCACAGTGGAGCGCTCCAGCACCGCACACCCCACACCATGGTGCGCGAGTAAAAGTGCCATCATTAGCCCAGTGGGGCCAGCCCCCACGATGACAACGTCGGCGTCAGTGTTCATCCTTATGCTCCCCCTGGCGGAAATCTGGTCCCGGGAAGCGCCCGGGGTCGTCGGGCCTGACTCGACTTGCTGCCCCCCGATTGACGAGCACCTTGAGCAGGATGACTCACCGACCATCTCGCCTTTCTCGAGGGATTGGTGACCCGCGCGGCGTCAGTGTCATCGTCGTTGCGCGTCGTCGATGCCGCCGAGGGCCCGCAGTAAGTGGTATTCGCCCCAGACACACTCCACTTGTTGCCGGCCTTGAGGACCGGTCCGGTAGCAACTGTGGGTGAGCACTCCGGGTGGTGTTCCGGGGGAAGATCGGCGGGGCGCAGTGCCGGTGAGGTAGCTGCGTGCCAGCGTGGCGCACAGATGGTGCATCGCGGCTCGATGGCTAGTGGCGTGTTGCGGATCAGCCGCCGCGAGTAGTCGTAATGCATCCGCGGCGATGGCTGTTGCGGCGGTATCGACAGGGCCGGTCTGCCCCTCGATGTCGGGTGGGGGCACGGGAGGGGTCATCCAGTATGCGGCGAGCGCCCGCGCGGGTGCCAACCACGCGCTTCCCCAGGCGCGGACTGCGGCGGCGGCGCCGAGTAACGCCCAGGCCTGTCCCCGCGCCCAGGCGCCCGGGCGGCCGACGGGTTCGATGCCGATTCCATCGGCCCGCAGCCGGTGCTCGGCGGGTACCCGGCCGTCCGGTACCGCGCAACTGAGCAAGGCCTGAGCGTGTCGGCGTGCCACGCTTGATGCGCCCGGAACCTGCGGTGTCGTGGTGAGCAAACCAATGACCGACGCGGTAGCGTCGATGGTGCACGTTCGACTCCCCAGCGCATCGCGACCCAGCGCCGTTCCGTCGGGAATAGCATCCAGTACCGGTGAGTAAGCAGATGTGAGGGACTGGGCACACTGCTGCCGCAGTCGGGTGACGGTTGAGTCGTTGGCCACGGCGTCTGGTGCGTCTGCCGGATCGGTGGCGCAGTGCATCACCATCGCGCGGAACACGGTGTCGGTGTCGACCCAGTGCGCGAGGCTGCGGGCCCGATCCAGGGCGTCATGGGCAGTGTTGGTGTCGTCGGTGCGAGCGGCGGCGATGCGCAGCAGTCCGATCCAGGTCCCGGCACACCACGAGCCGCGGCGGCTGGTGGTCCATAGGCCCCCCGGCGGAACGGCAAACAAGGGGTAACGCTGCCCACACTCCACTCGAGTACGCAGCACCCGGTCGACGAGGTGGTCAACCGCCCGGTCGCGTTCGGTGGGCGTCAGCCTCGGTGCGTTCATGCCGGTGGCGCGGTGGCGGTGGCATGGCCCAGCCGTTGCAGGACGGTGGCGCAGGCGGTAGCCAGGAGGAACACAGCGATGACCAGTGCCCAGGTGGCGCCGAAGCCTGCGGTGTCGGCGAGTAGTCCAGCCAGCGGTGGACTGGCCGCGAAGCCAGCGAAAAATCCGCAGGAGGCCAGTGCCGAGGCATGGCCCACGGGACCCAACCGACGATCGTTGATCACGATAAGCATCGACACCGCATTGGCCGCCACGGCGGTGGCTCCCACTCCGATAGTTCCGGCCCAGACCAGCGCCGGGCCAGCTGCGGGGATCTGACCGCTGAGCCACAACGCGCCTGCGGCAATCGCGGCGCACAGTGCCAGCACGAGCTGCAGGCCCAGCGGGTCGTCACGGTGACCCGCCACCGCGGTCCACAGCACCCGCGAGACAATCCCCGAGATACCGAAACCGGCGAGCACGAGGGCTGCGGAAGCGTCACTGATGCCCAGGTCTTGGTGAGCGTAGAGCGCCACGAAGGTTGTCACGGCGGCAAGCCCTGCGCCAAGACACAACTGGAGACCGAGCAACCAGCTCAGTGCCCGGCCAGGCGCAGCGGGCGCATGACCGGCGTTTTGGGTACCCAGCGCCCGGGGGGCATGAGGTAGCCGGACCGTGGCAATCAGGCAGACCAGCGCCACCGGCGTTACCCAGGCCAGGGCGGCGTGCCAGCCCCACAGCGCGGCTACCGACGGCAACCCAAGCCCAGCGGCGAGGGCGGCCAGTTGCACCCCGGATTGTTTGATCCCGACTACGACGCCGCGTGTCTGAGCCGGTATCCGTTCGGCGATGATCCGATTCGTGACCGGGTTGGACAAGGCTTGCGCGATTCCGCACAGGGCGATGGCCGCGGCAAGAAGCCCGAAGCCGTTCGCGAAGGTCATCGCGGTAAACGACATGGCCACGACAAGGAACAGGATGGTGCCGGCGCTGTGGCTGCCCACCCTGTCCACGATGCGGCCCGACCACAATGACAAGACCGCGGCCACCGCGAACCCGGTCGCAGGCAGGACCCCTAGCTCGGTGCGGCTGACGCTCAAGTCGGTCACCAGTTGCGGTCCCAGTGCCCCGACCGCGTAGAGCACGAGCATCGGCAGCGCCATCGCCAGCATGAGCACCACAACAAGTCCCGCCGGTACCCGAGCCACCGTCACCTTGTTCGTCGAGTGTGTCATCACCTGTCCCAGAAGCCGGCAACTCTCCCGCAAATGTAGTGAGAGTCTAGTCCAGTGGTCTAGACTAATGCTCTATACTGGGTGTGGGATAGGGCGGTTTGAAGCTCAGGTAGCTGCCATCAGAAGGGCTGGTAGAGCCGCGTCGCTCTCAAGATGTGGACTCCTTACTAGAGGTTTACTCTAGTGAAGTGCTATAGAAAACAAGGTAAGTTGTCACGCTGAGGCGGTGATGATGTTGTGACTTTCAGCGACATTCTGCGAGTGCCAGGGGCAATAGATTCCCGACGTAGTGCCGGGACGCTGCCCTATCGGGTCTGGGTGCCATCACACCGTCGTAGCTTGGATGGGTGTCTGCGCGCTGCGGGCACACGGTTGGTTGCGGCGCTCAGTGATGGATCGCCGGGGTCAGCCCGTAGCGCCGATCTGTTAGGCGGCGTATCGCCAGGTGGCCTTCGGATAGAGGGTCCTCATGGCCGCGCCACCAGCTCCGTGCTCGGCTGGCGTGATCAGGACGGTCCGTACGACGAGTTGTCTGCGCAGGCCCTGTTCGGGCTGATGGCGATCCATGGCCGGGCCGCGGGACGAGTGCAGCCGATTGGCGTGCCCTACGTCTCCTCCACGGTGGCCAGTCTGGCACTGCAAGGCGCCCTAACGGTGGTGGTGGGACGGCTGCGTGGGTTGGCCATCGAGCATGCGACGGTCTCGCTGCCGGCAGCCGCTGCTTTGACGGTGGGTCAATACCTTGCCGCCGCGACAGCCGCTGAGGATCCCGAGGCTGGTCAGCCGCAGCAACCGCGCGCAACTGCCCGCCCTCCGTTTCGGTCCGCAGACGGCGTCGCCCTAGAGCTGGAAGCCCTCGACGCCGAGCCGTGGCGGGCGTTTTGGGCTCGCGTCGGCGCCAATCCGGGGGCAATCAGCCGCAGCTGGCGGCCTTTCGTCCTGAGATACCCGACGGCCACGTGCGGCCTATCGCCGCAGCTTCACCAGGCACTGAGCCGGCGCAGCTTCGCCGAGCTGGTGAGCATTGCCGCACAGACCGGGATGAGTCTGTGCCCGGTGCGAGGGATGGCGCAGCGCCGAATGGACCCCGATGTCGTCGCTGCAGCTGGTGTGCCCTCGCCGTGGCAGCTGTCCACGCCAGACGCTACCGCGCCGACCTCGCCGCCGCGTGAGGTGCGGGATAAGGCAGAACACTTGCCGCTTGCGGGTGTGCGGGTGGTGGAGTCCTGCCGTCGGGTGCAGGGCCCGCTGGCCGGCCGGCTGCTGGCTTTGCTCGGTGCGGAGGTCGTGCGCATTGAGCCTCCGGGCGGGGATCCGTTACGGGGCATGCCCCCGATGGCCGGGGACTGCTCAGCGAGATTTCTCGCGCTCAACCATGGCAAGCAGGTCGTGGAGATCGACATCCGCACGCGAGCAGGTCAGGCGGCTGTCGGGGAACTGGTCCGCGAGACCGATGTGTTCGTGCAGAACTGGGCACCCGGCAAAGCCCAGCAGTACCGGCTGGACGCCGAGCATCTGCACCGAATTCGCCCACAGCTGGTGTACGCGCACGCGTCGGCATGGGGCGCAACCTGGACTCACACCGACCCGCCGCTGGGCACCGATTTCATGGTGCAGGCCTACTCCGGGCTGGCTGAGGTACTCGGACGGCCAGGTTCACCACGGCCGTCGCTGATGACCCTGCTTGACCTGCTCGGCGCCCATATGTGTGTCGAAGGCGTACTCACCGGTCTGGCCCAGCGTTATCTCCACGGCCGGGGGGTGCGGGTCAGATCGGCCTTGCTGGGCGCGGCCGACGTGCTGTTGGCCGACCAGCTGCACCCCCGTCGAGGACTGATCGGGGCAGGTAGCGGCTGCAGCGCTGCGCCCTCGCCGGTCGCCGGGCCGTTCGACACCGCCGATGAGCCACTGGTCCTGGCCGCTCGGACAGCAACCAGCATCGACACGCTGTGTCGTATCGCCGGTATCCCCGCCCCCACCCACCCCCAGCAGACCACCACCCTGCGCCGTCAACTCACACCGCTGCTTGGCGCCGAGGCGGCCTTCCGGTGGCTGGAGCGCTTCCATGCCGCCGGGATCCCCGCCGCGGTGGTGCGCACCGACCTCACCACGTTGCCCACCGACCCCCGGGTGATCAACCACATCATCCACCCGGGATGCGCGATCGTCACATCGCCCTGGAGGTTCTCGTGAATATTGCGCACCTGACTGACCTGGTGTCGGCGTCGCTGCGCCGTGAGTGGTCTCAGGCTGGTTATTACCCCGACCGCGATGTTTTTGGGCTCTTCACGGATTTGGTGAAGGCAGATCCCGACCATAGCGCGGTCTTGGACCACTGTGGTGTGCACGGTCGAGGAAAGCTGCACGACAGCGCGCTGCGGCTGGCGTATGGCCTTCGCGAATTGGGAATTGGATCCGGATCGGTGGTGTCCTGCCAGCTTCCGAACTCCTGGCGCGCGATCGTGGTCGACCTGGCCGTGGCCGCCCTGGGTGGCATCGTGCTGCCCTTCCCCGCCGGACGCGGTGACCGCGACGTCCACACGCTGCTGCGCACGTCCCGGGCCCACCTGGCGATTGCCTCCCGGTACTACGCCGACATCGACGTCGCGGAGCTGTACCAGGACGTGCGAGCGACGCTTCCTGATTTGGCTCACATCGTGATCGATGGCCCCGCAGCCCCAGGGACCACGACTCTGGACGAACTGATGAGCGGCCCGGTACTTAAGGGTGACGCCGTCGAGCCGATCGATCCCGACTCGGCGGTCCGGATGCTGGTGTCCTCGGGCACCGAGGCTGTGCCGAAAATCGTGGCGTATTCGCACAACGCGCTCGTTGGGGGCCGGGGCCGATTTCTTGCCCGACTCCTACCGCCTGACGGCGCAGCGATGCGAGGAATGTTTCTTGTTCCGCTCGGTTCGTCATTCGGCTCATGCGCAACCGTGGGAGTCCTCGTGACGCTCGGGGGATCGCTGGTGCTGCTGCCGCGGTTCGACGCCAGGATGGCACTCGCGGCCGTCACCCAGCACCGGCCGACTCATGTGTTCGGCGTCCCCACCATGTTTCAGCGCCTGCTCGGCCATCCCGACCTGGTCAGCACCGACGTGTCCTCGGTCATCGCCGTGGTCAGCGGCGGTGCGATCATCGACCCCCCAACCGCGGCCAAGTGTGTCCAGCACCTGGGCGCAGCCTTCGTCAGCCTCTACGGCTCAGCCGATGGCGTGAACTGCCACACCCTGCTCGACGACCCCCTGCACGTCGCCCAGTACACGGTGGGCAAGCCCAATCCCACTATTTGCGACATTCACATTGTTGATGGGTCCGACCGTCCCGTTGCGCAGAGTGAAGTCGGCGAGATTCTCGCCCGGGGACCGATGTCTCCGCTGTGTTATGTCCATGCACCGGACCTCGACGCGCGTTATCGGACCTCGGAGGGCTGGGTACGCACGGGCGATCGGGGACTGCTCGACAACGAGGGCCGGCTACGGCTGATCGGGCGCAGCAAAGACGTCATCATCCGCGGCGGCACCAACATCAGCCCTGCCGAGGTTGAAGTGGCCGTGGCGACGCACCCCGACGTGGTCAGTGTCGCCTGTATCGGCGTCCCCGACCCCGACCTTGGGCAACGGGTCTGCGCCTGCGTCGCCCTGCGGGCACAAGCACCGCCACTGGACCTCGGTCGCCTAGGCGTGTTTCTGGATACCTCCGGTCTGGAGCGGCACAAATTTCCCGAGCGGCTGATCACGCTTGAAGAACTCCCGATCACTCCAGCAGGAAAGATCGACAAGCAGGCCCTGCTGCAACTAGCGGCGGCTTCTCCTTCCCCAACGGGCAGTCTGGAGATCTCGCCACTCACGTCGTCACAAGCCACCCCGGTGCCGACCCCGACTGTGGAGTCCGTCCGCGCCGCCGTGCAGAGATTCACCGAGGAAGAAATCCTGCCTCGCGAGACCTTGCTGGTGGGACCCGAGGGACCGCAGGTCCTCGCCGAGCTGTGCCAACACGCGCGGGCAGCCGGCCTGTGGGGGCTGTACTACCCGGCCGAACTCGGAGGACAGGGGCTCACCTTGCCGGAGTATCTGCCGATCGCCGAGCAGGAGGGCCGCGCGCTGCACGGACCCGCCGTGTTCGGTGCCGACGCCACGCTCGACGTGTGGATGTTGCACGAGTCAGGCTCGGATCACGTGCGCCGGGAATACCTGGCGCCGCTCACGGCGGGAGCCGCGGTTGCCAGCTACGCCATGACCGAACCGGGGGTCAGCGGATCAGACCCCAACTTGCTGCGCACCGAGGCGAAACTCTCCGAGGGCACGTGGACGATCCGCGGCCGCAAATGGTTTACCTCCCGCGCCGGCCACGCCACCTTCACCACCGTCGTCGCGCGGACCGAGGCGCTAGGAAAGCCACCACGCAGCGCGTTATCGCTGATCGTCGTGCCAGCCGACGCGCCCGGCTTCCGGGTCATCCGGCCCCTGACCACCCTAGGTTTCCCCGCCGATCAGTGGGAGATCGAGCTGGCCAACGCCCGGGTCCCTGAGGACCACCTGCTCGGGCACCGGGGCAAAGGCAGCGCCGTGATCGGTCGCCGGTTAAACCTGGGACGGCTGCTGCGCGCGATGCACTGGCTCGGCCAGGCCCAACGGGCCTTTGACCTGATGTGCTTGCACCTGCGCCAACGCCGCACCCTAACCGGGGTACTAGGCGATAAGCAGCTCATGCACCAGCACGTCTTCGCCGCCTACACCCAGATCTGCGCCGCGCGCAGCCTCCTACGGCGAGCGGCCGCCACGTTCGATGCCAACAGGCCCACCACGTCCGACGTCAGCGCCGCCAAGGTCGCCACCTCACACATGGTCAACAACGTGGTGGACAGGGCAGTGCAGGTCTTTGGCGCCGAAGGACTGCTCCACCCATTCCTGTCGGTGGCCTACCGCACCGCACGCGCCACCCGCATCTACGACGGACCCGACGAAATCCACATCACCACCACCGCCCAACGAATCTTGGCCACCTACGACGACACCCTCACCTTCGACTTCACCGACCCCCTCGACGCAATCCCTCGCAGCCGACCCGCTACCACTTCCTCGACGAGGCAGGCGCACAGCACAACGCCAGCATCCGACACCGAAGGCGGGTCTGGCCGCAATAACCGCGCGTATTCAGCGTGATCACTGCGGCGGTGTGAGCTGTCCCAGCAGCCGACGACAGCACGGGCAGCCGCACCACCGGGCTGCCTCCACCACAGCGCCAACGGTGCTCTTCCAGCAATCATCGCCCCCGGTGCGGCTGGTAGCCTGACGCAACCTCCCCCGAGACTCTGATTGCTCACCACAGGAGTCCACCCCGCGCAGGGAACGGCGTGACGAGTAGACGGCCTCGATGATCGGCTCAACGATGTCGGGAACGTGACCAGCCACACCAGCGCGAGCAAACCGAGTGACCCGGGTTGCCCTGTCGGCAAACCGCCGGCATACTCCGCAGTCCCTGAGATGCCCGTCGGTCGCCTCGCGTTCCCCCTGGCTGTCCTCGTTATCCAGCCGGGCCGACAAACGCTCCACCCACCGCCTGCAATCCACGCAATAATGGTCGCCCACCGCCCCCAGGGGGTTCCCGCCAAACTGGTCAAATCACACCGGTGCGCGAGCGCGGGGCCCGGAGGAGCAAACCTAAACATCATCAATAATGTATTGGTGTGTGGAGGTGGTAAAGGCCGAGGTTGCCGGCCCCAGGCGTCCACGTCACCGTTGACTACACCAATCGGGCAACGGTCAACGGATCCGGTCTTTTTGGTGTAGTGGCAGCGTCTTGCAAGCTAACTGTCAGTAGACATCCGCGAGCACGCACCGACGTTGTCCATTGTTGATAGCATGCCGTTACCCTGCCGGCTGAACCACACCTACTGTCTGACTATTGTTTCCCAGCATTAGGCGAAATTACGACGGAGGACGTTGCAAGCTGACTTGCTGTGCAGAATGCCGGACAAGGTCGGCGAACTCTTGAGGATGGCTCAAATGAGGCGCGTGACCAGCGCCCTTGATGATATGCCTGTGTGCTGTGGGAATCGTGGCAGCCAAAATATCCGTGATCAGCGCGTAGGCTATTGGCCCGGAGTCGCCGTGGCTGACCACGATGCGATGGGGATAGCCGAAGAGCAATTCAGGACGCACCGACAGCCGGTCGGGGTCACGAGACTGATCTAGCCACGTGTCCGCATGTGCGATACAGGTCTGTCGGATCTCCGGCGTGAAAAGCATGTCCCAGGTTCCTGACCCGAAGGCGGCATGGTCAACAAAATATCGGACCCCTTGTTCAACGGCGCCCTGCGAGATGAGGATTGCGGCCTGCCGGATGTGCTCGCTGGCTAGCTCAGCTAGATGCCGGGTTGTCTTGTCGGCGTGAAGCAGCATGAACAAAGGTGGTTCGTGGATCACCAAGCCACCGGTGAGCTCCGGGTGATGAGCGCCGAGTAACAGCGCCATACTCGCGCCGTAGGAGTGGCCAACCACCAGCGGCGCCTCCAGGTCGAGAGCACGCAACAGCTCAGCGAGGTCATCGCAGTCTTGGCCGATCGTTCCCTGCCCCGGCGGGCAGGTGCTTTCGCCATGACCACGGCGGTCATAGCTGACCACTTGATGCTCACCGGTGAGATAAGGGATCACTCGTTGCCACGATCGGTGATCATCCAGTGACCCGTGGACCAACACGATCGGTGATCCACATCCGGAGATCTGGACCGCGAGTGTCACGTCGTTGACCCTGACACGGCGCGCCTGCGACATCCCCAAGCCGCTCATAATGCTCTCCCCCGTTTTCCGACCGCACGGGTTTACTGGACCGCTGACATCTTGCTCAGATCAGCGGGCGCTGTGGATGGTGCTAGTGAGTGCCCGAGGGTGGATCGGTAGCCGGAGATGCCGGCTGGGAGTCGGGCGAAACGGCTTTTTGCTGCCCGGTCCACGACAGCGTGTCATGATCGGGGCGGGCATCGCGTTGTCGACGGCGGGTAACGGTGTGCGAGAAGGTAGCGGCCAGGACCAGCGCGGCGCCGTAAAACACCTGGTTGACCCACCCGGACAGGCCAAGCAATTCTAAACCGGTGACGCCCGTGGTCAGGAAATACACCGCCACCACCGTGCCCCAGGCGTTGAACCGGCCAGGAGTGATCGTGGTGGCGCCGAGGAAGACGCTGGCGAACACGGGCAGCAAGTAGGTGGGGCCGATGGTGGGATCCGACGAACCGAGACTACCCACGAGCAGGACACCGGCGATCGACGCGACGACGCTGCCGTAGATCAGGGCCGCGCTGCGGTAGAGCGCTACATTGATCCCGGTGAGGCGAGCGACGTCCGGTCCGGCGCCGACAAAAAACAGGTGCCGGCCAGATGGTGTGTACGTGCTGAAATACCAGGTAGCCAACGCGAGCACCACACCGAAGTAGAAGACCATTTGAAGGCCGAATATCGGATAGCGGGTCAGGCTAACCAGCCAGCTGCTGACACCGGCGGTGGGCACAATGTTGATGCCCAGGGCTGCTCCCCCGAGCAGGGTGCCAGTGCCCAGAGTCACCACGATGGGATCGACGCCAAAACCGACGATGAATATAGCGTTCAGGCTGCCGATGATCACGCCGCAGATCACGACAGCAGCGATGCTGGCCCACAATGGCCAGCGGTGGATGACATTGAGCTCGCCCAGCAGAGTGGCGCCAAGACCCAGCGTGGCCGGGGCAGACAGATCAAGAGCGTCGGCCGTCAGTGGGGGAAGCAGTCCCAGCGCGAGAACAAGCAGCGGAGCCTGGGAACTGAGGATTGCACTCGCGGTGCCGGTGTTGAGAAATTCGGCGGGTCTCAGGATCCCGAACAGGGCGACCATGAGCGCCCAGCCAGCAAGCAAGCCCAACCGCCGCACTGAGCCCGACAGTTGGACGTGGAGTCTTGGCCGCACAGCCTACAGTTTCTCTGGTCGCCGCGCTGGGCTGTCTGGTGCCAGCTGCTGCTGATAGCAAGCAGCCAGCATTCGCGGGGTGGTCAGCGTAGAACCTCGCAGTCGGGCAGCAATGCGTCCGTGGGCGATCACAAGCACCGTGTCACACACGGCAACCAGATCGTCATGATCAACGCTGGCCAGGATGATCGCGGTACCCGTGTCAGCCAGTGCAGCCAGGCGAGCGAAGATCTGCGCACGGGATGTCACGTCAACACCGCGGACCGGTTCATCGAGTAGCAGCACTGTGGGCGTGCGATCAAGCCATTTGGCCAGCACAGCTTTCTGCTGATTGCCACCACTGAATGTGCGAAGATCACGTCGAGGTTGCACCGGCCGCACCCCGGCCTGACTCATCAAGCTCGTCGCGTGCCGCGTGATGCTGTCTTGGCGCAGCAGGCCCCGCCGCACATGGCGACGGAGATTACCCAATGTGAGGTTGTCCGCGGCGGGTGCGTCCAGCACGGCAGCTTGCCGGGCTCGGTCACCCGGCACCAGGCATAACCCACCTTCTATGGCCCGAGCTGGGGTCAGCCCGGCGACGGCCATCGCGTGCCCGTCCACGCTCACCGAGCCGGATTGAGCTGGGGTCGCGCCGAACAGTAGGTAGGGAATGCGTTCGAAACCGCTGCCCAGCACCCCGGTCAGGCCAACGATCTCGCCGGCCCGTACCTCAAAGGACACCCCGTGGATCATCTGGTCACTCAGGCCGCGCACGTCTAGCGCAACCCTGCCAAGACCGGCGGATCTCCGCACGGCGGAGAATGGCCCTGCCGTGTCGGTCACCATCGCGTTCACCAGATCTCGGGAGGTCAGCGCGCTGGTAGGCGAATCCAACACCCGCTGACCGTCCCGCAACACCGTGATCTGCTCGGTGATGCCCAGCGCGTGGGTGATGTTATGAGTGATCAGCAGAACGCCGATCCCATGGTCAGCGACGGTACGGATCGCCTCGAACACGCGCTCGACGCCGTCGTGAGGAAGAAAGGCGGTGGGCTCGTCGAGCACCAGCACTCCTTGCCGCTGCCCCGTCAAATGATCAAACGCCCGGGCAATAGCCAGTATTGCCTGATCCGTAACGGCAAGCTCGGCGACCGTCCGTTCGGGAGGCAAATCTACATGAAAACGAGCCAAGGCGTCATGGAGTCGGGCCCGTTGTCGAGGCCAGGAGATTTTCCGGCCGAAACCCGTGACGTATCGGCCCACACCAAAACTTTCCCCAACTGTGGCAGTCGCGACCAAGCCAAGATCCTGATGGACAAAACTCATCCATCGCCGCGCCGGATCCTGACCAGACCCGGAAAACCGCAACTGCTGGCCACATACGGTGACCGCCGCGCCGGGCTCGGGCTGGTGATAACCGGACAGGATCTTGACAAAGGTTGATTTTCCAGAACCGTTGTGTCCCAGCAAGCCGTGAATCTCACCCCGCGGCAAGTCCACAGCGAACCTGTCCAGCACCGTGCGCCCCGCGAACTGCTTGCTGACCGCGCGGGCAGTCAATACCGGTTCGGCATCGCCAGCCGGCGTGAAAGTCAGGACAGGCCCCAAAGCTTCTGGTACTGGGAGGCGAAATCCGTGTCGCCGTACCACGTTGATGGATCAGCGCTGAGGTCAACCGAACCGATGTTGTCCGGAGTGAACGCCCGAAACCCAATCTTTTCATCGGCCAGCGGCGGGTGATTCGTCAACGCCCGGAATACCTGATCCATGCTCGCCCACCCAATCCACGCACCGTTGACACCGATATTACCTACCCATCGCGGTGTGCTGACCATTTTCATGTCCTGAAGCTGCGCCTGATCACCATTAGAGCTCACCAGTTTGATCCGACCGGCAGCGTTCGCCGCGGTCAGCGCGGGCACCACCAGCGGAGATGCGGTATCAAACACTGGCACGACGTAATTCACCTTCGGGTCGGCCGCTGCGGCGGTGACAATACCAGGAATCTGCGTTCCCCACTGCGCGATGGGAGCATCGGAGATTCTCGTGGTACAGCTTGGACAATGCTGCCGCATCTCCGCGTTGAAACCCTGCGCCTCCAAGGTGGCGACGCCGACATCCGGTGCATTAATAAACACCGTGTTGGCCTTTCCGTCAGAATCGTGAATCACAACGTCAGCCATGGCCGCACCGATACACGAATAGCACGGGCTGACGTAGGCAAACACACCCGACTTCACCGCGTCCGCCGGAGGAGCACCGGGATCAGTAACGAACAACTGGACCACAGGAATCCCCGCAGAATGGGCCTGCTGGAGTGATGCGGCAATCTCGGCAGTGGTGAAGCCCACCGTGATGACCGCACTAGCACGCTGGGCGATCACCTGCGTGAACTGGCGAGCCACATCAGCAGCGCTACCAGCCGGATTCGACTGCAACGTGGTCATCCCCGCTTTGCCGGCCGCAGCACTGATCCCGCCCTTGATCGCCTGGATAAAAGGGTTGATATCCCTGGTGATCACGGCGACAGCCTTACCCCGCTGGATTAGACCAACAGTAATCGGCGGCGCCGACGACAGTTGCCATGCCAACGGTTGCATCGCAGCGCTCACCGCAGCAGTCACTGCGGTATCGGTCACCGGAGAGCCGCTCGGCAACGGCCGCGGCGACGGTGTCTGATTTGTACCGGCACAGCCACTCAGCGCGAGAACTGCAACCAAGACAGTAATGCCCATACCAAGCCACCGCGGCGCTCGTCGCCTCAGCGCAGCCGCAATGCCCACACCCACCACCTCATCGTGATCCGGTTCCACCGCCGACACACCCACCGCTGGGCAAGCTTGCGCCCAAAACGGTAGTCGTCTGCCAACCCCCACCAGTTCCAGCCAGATAAAAACTCACACATGATGAGGGGGATTATGCAAAACCCTAGTAGAGACTAGTCGGCGATTGTCGTTTCAAAAGCTGACGGCACGCGGCATTAAATAGTAGGCAACAGCTTCTCCGGTCGATAGAAAGGGGCGACCAAACCAAGCCTTTCATGACGGAGAAGCCGTTGCGGTTCGACATGGTGGCCCGAGCTGGCCGCGGAGGACAGCAAATAGCGCGGATTGTTGCAGCCGATCGTGCTGGATACGCAGGGCAGGATCCTGGACGGCCGGAACCGCTACGTGGCGTGCAAGCTGGCTGGTGTTGTGCTGCTGTTCACCACCTACGACGGGGACGACCCAGACGGTTTGCACCGCATCATTCGGCGCTTACCCTGGCATCATGAGACGGGTTGCTGTGCTGTTTGGAATCATGCTGGCCACGCTGCTGGGCTCGGTCACGCCTGCGTGGGCCGGCCCGAACTGCCCTGACATACCCGGTGTCTGCCCGTACGAGAACCCGACGCTTCCCAATTGGTAGCAGGGACGCATGAGGCCGCCTCGGTTAACGGCGGTCGTAGGTGACGATCAGCATGACGGCGATCGTGAAGCCCACAAGGAGCGCCAGCTGCGTCCAGCTGTGAGTCACCTGCCTATTCTCCGGTACCTCAGCCGGCCTGGCGGTTGGTCGCACGGCAGTCAGCGTGCGACCCTCACTGAATGGCAGAGGCGGGTGGCATCGTGGACGACAAACCACTCCCGCAAGTCATTGAGACGTTACGAGGCTTGCTCCAGGCGGCTGACGAAGGGCGGTTCGAGGTCACCGATGCTCAGCGTGCCTACCTAGCAGGCGCGATCGACGCCCTGGAGCTGAACTCAAATCTCTCGAATTGAGACGGGTCGTGTGGTGCGCGGGCCGGTGTGTGTACGCAGTGATCGAGCACGCCCTGGTGAGAACGGGCGTGAATGGCTTCCTGGCCGATAAAGCCCAGGACCTCCTCGCGCAGCTTGTCGTCTTTGATGTAGGGCAGGGCTTGGTTGAACACGTCGACAAACCACCGCTCTCCCGCGAGCAGCAGCAGGTGCAGCACGTTGATCGTGTGCGTGACGAAGGGCTCGCCCGGCACCCAGTGCGTGGGCAGGCTGGTCCAGTCGAACGCCACATCTCGTGGTGTCAACACAAGATTGTCCACAGTCCGGTGCCCAGGGCGTTGTGGCGGCGCAACATCAGCATCTCCTTTCCGAACATGGAGCGTTATCGCGAAATCAGATCGGTCTTGGCCAGCGCACCAAGCAGGCAGGCGTCAACCGGCAGGCCAGCAAGCCAGCTTTTGCTTCAACAGTGATCGCCGCGATGTCGGCACCGCGCTGCACCGCGCGCAAGATGTCGCGTGCTGCTTGGCGCGGGGTGACGGTGCGACGCCGGTACAACCTGATCACGCGCCGCCCTGCGAGCCACTGCTGGGCAGTGTCGGCCAGCTGGTGACCTCACGCAACGTCGAGAGAGGAGCGGGATCGGCCAGGCTCTTACCAACCACTGCATACTCCGGAGCGATTTTCCTACCCCTCAGTAGAAATATCCTACGCCGTGGTAGTTTTGTCAAAGTGAAGAAGCTGGCGATGGTCGCGCTGGGGGCAAAGCGTCCGGGCCGCGGCGGGGACCGCGCCTGGGCCGCCCCTGTGGGCCCCGAACACCGGCGTCGGCATCGTCGACTTGTCGAGTTTCGGGCCGTCGATGGACGTGTGGAACCTTGTGGGGTTCCAGAAGTCGGTCACCCATGGTGAGCAGTGGTTTCACGCTACCCGTTCGTATTCGTTGATCAAGCCATGCAGAACTGGTCGACGCTTGATGCGTTGTTTGCTGAGGTCCGCCACTGGGTGCGTCGGTTGAGGTGGGCGAAGGTTCCGGGCGCGGTGAGGTCGTCGACCGTTGTAGTGGCGAACGTATTCCCCGAGCGCTAGCCGCAGATGCCGCTCACCGAAGATCAACATACGGTCGGTGAGTTCGGCTCGGACAGTGCCGACGAACCGTTCAGCGAAACAGTTCGCCTGAGGGCACCGGGGAGGAATCCTGACTTGTGGGTGCCGAACTGGTCATCCACCTCATGCGACCTGGGTGTATTCGTGGATCAGTCCACCGAGCCGATCGCGACGTCGGACGCGAAGCTGGGAAGGCAACGCCGGGGGTGGAAGCGGTTGGAGCGGCGCGGCCTGGTTTAGTGTTCGGTGAGGCCGGTGGGTGTTGAAGTGCACCAGGTACTGGGCTAGCACCGTCGCAGCTGGCGCTGGTTGAGGATCAGCATCCGGTCCAGCAGTTCGCGGCGCACGGTGGCGATCCATCGTTCGGCGATCGCGTTCGCGCGGGGTGCCTGCACCGGGGTGCGGAGGATGCGGATGGCTTCGCTGGCGAACACGGCATCGAAGATGCCGGTGAACTTGCTGTCGCGAT